>Ga0134128_10010015_pt1 | contig 11373 bp, 7 predicted proteins | sample KB31754_FD_96462 | JGI IMG/M metagenome (GOLD analysis project Ga0134128, IMG submission 96462) | Terrestrial soil microbial communities with excess Nitrogen fertilizer from Kellogg Biological Station, Michigan, USA - KB3-175-4 | ecosystem: Environmental > Terrestrial > Soil > Unclassified ...
GACACGTTGCCTACGACAGACCATTACTGTCCGCAGTGGCTCCCCCGCCCGGGCACGTAGCAGGGCACGCCGTTACCCGCCCAGGCCCCGGGACCCCTCGCCCTGCGACAAGCCGGATGGTCTCATCGAGCGGTACAACCCCGCCCTAGGACGGCATGAGGCCCAGTTGAGTCATGAGCTCCGCACGGTCGAAGACGAGTCGGAAACTTGACCACTTGCCATTCAGGTAAGTGAGTCCCAGCGTATAGGGGATTGCCACGCTCTTCCCCGTCGCGGGAATGTCTTGACTGCCGGGCACGTGGAATGTCTCCGTATGCGTGCCCGTGAAGACCGATTCCTGGACGGCCTCGTTCCCTTCTGCGACTGCGACGTTGATCGTGCACCTGTTATCCGGGAAGGCGTCCTGCCAGAGAGACCAGAACATGCGGCCGGTGTCTAGGCCCTCGCCAGCTATTCCTCCCGGGGCGTTGAAGGTAATGTTTTCGTCGCAGCACGCGAGCCAGCCATCACGGTCGTGCGCATTCCAGGTGTCGTAGAAACGCGTAACGAGACTTTTGATGTCTTCCATTGGTAACTCCCCACCCTTGGAACTAATAAGCACGGGAACAGTATCAGGCTGCACTGATACCTCATTTGTTTCTCAGCCGTCCGTGCCGGTTCCGTATAGGTTACGCCGACCTTGATGCTCTGCAACAGACACCCAGTCAGCGCGCATGAGGGACCCATGGGCGCGTCGCCTGAGGCCTCGCCCGTGGCATCCCCTACGCCAGCGCATGACGGCTGGCAACCCCGGCGCTCTTGTCCCGGTCACCACCTGTGGCGTCGTCGGCGCACGGGGCAAGGCTTGTCCTGCTCAGCCCCTGAACCCGACTGATGCCGAACCGGCGGTCTTACACACCTGCCACCACAGCACCGCGGCATGCGACTACTCCAACCGAAACGCCGACCCGGCGCACGTATCAAGCATGATCGGCGATGCAGGGGTCAATCTGACCGTCTTCGAGCACGTCCATAGTCGCCAGTTCTGTGTGGCCGACGCTCACCTGACCCTATAAGGGCCGGGCCCCTTCCCAGCTCAGCCCGGTAGCAGGACGCTCCGGGTGAGAGATTCCAAGCTCAGGAAACTATTTCGTGCATGTTCGCGGACTAGCCTTGGCCGGCTCCGAGGATGTCCCGGCTCTCGTAGAACTTGAAGTGGCGGTCCCGCACCTAGAGCCTGTCGGGTGGTGGGCCAGAGCGGTTAGCTTTGTCTACCCGTTTCGTCGTACGGGTCGCCATGGCGGTGGCGCTCGGTCAGAGTTCGAAGCTCGTACCGACGGTGTTCGGGATGAACGCCTCGCCAAAGCGAGCACCCATAGCGTGCTGGGCCCGCCATCCGGTGCAGTGGGCCGGGACCACGACGCTGGGACCTAGGGCGCCAAGGTCGTCGAGGACCCGAGGGATGAGGGGCTCGAAAATCGGTCCGTTAAGGTGGAATCCGCCTATGATCGCGTAGAGGGCGCGTTCTTTGGTCAGGCGGCGGGCGTACCGGCAGATGTTGACGATCCCAGCGTGGCCACAGCGGTAATCACGAGGAGGCCCTTGTCCTTTATGTCGACGATGAGCGCCTGGTCGTCTAGGACGAGGGCGTCGGGCTGCCAGCGGCCGTCAAGCCAGGCCTCCTGCAGCGGGAACCCGGCCTCGTAGCTGCTGGTGCGGGGTACTTCGCCGGTGAGCAGGACGGATCGGTTGAATAGGAAGCTGGGCTGCTGCTCTTCGATGACTTCGAAGCCAGCATCGACGAGCGCTCGGCGGCTCGTGGTGGGGATCTCCTGCGGGTCGCGCCCTGGGATGGACAACCGCCGCTGCCGCCAGAAGTGGGGGTGGATAAGCACCGGGAGGTTGACTCTCCCGAGTCGCCGGATCAGGCCGTCGAGTCCGGCAGTGTGGTCGAAGTGGCCGTGGCTGCAGATGATCGTCTCGATGCCTGACGGGTCGACCTCGAGGCGGCGCATGTTCTCGACTACCCCATCGGGGGTGGTGCCGGCGTCGAAGAGGATTCGGTGGCGGGCACCGTTCTTGGCCACGTCCACCAGGACCGAGAAGCCACCATCGGCCAATGGGACCTCGGGGACGTCGCCGCCTTCCATGGTGGTCGCCGGCCGGCGGCCGCCATGGAAGATGGGCAGCGGTGGCCGGTGGGCCGGTCCCTGATCCGGCATGAAGGCGTCGGTCACATTGTCCATCAGCATCGTCACCGTCACCGAGTCGACCGGTTCGAGGTCAAAGACCACCCTGGGCTCGAAATCGTGCAGCACCTGGGGATCGGGCTGGTGCAGATGGGCGGTGGCCATGTCGTCGGTGCACATGCCGATCACTCTCCTTGAAGCTCATAGACCCCGGCGTATTGCCGCGTTCTGCCGCCAGCAAACGTCGGGGACGGACGGACGCGGATAACTCTCCCGGGCCGGACCGTCGCTCGTGTCGACGATCCGATGCGGATCCCGGGGGCGCCAGCAGCCTGGCAGTGCGAGGTTGATGTCTGTATTGCGCTCATGGCAGCAACGATTGACGTCAAAGCCAGCCGGGTCGTCAGAAGAACTACGTAAGGCGACTACGTAATTCACGGCGCCAGGCCTTCCTCGTGTATCCATGCCGCCAGCTGAGTGCGAGTCCGGAACCCGAGCTTGGACAGGATGTGGTCGACGTGCACCTCGACGGTGCGCACCGACAGATACAGCTGCCCGGCGATCTCGCGGTTGGTCAGCCCCGTGGCCACCAGCGCCGCGATCTCCCGCTCACGGCGGGTAAGGCTCGCCGACGGGCCGCCGCCTTGCCGCCGGTCCTCGGTCTTGTCGTCCAGACCCAGCACGATCGCCTGGCCGGGCGCCAGCCCGCGCCCCTCGTCGAACAGCTTCGCCGCCGCGGTGCCGACCGTCGTGCGGACCGGCGCCAACCACGCGTCAAGGAAAGCGCGGATCTTCTGGGGCCGATAGGTCTGGTTGACCTCCTCGTACGCCGCGGCAGCGCCGGCCAGCCGGAGCGCAGCCCGCGGCCGCCCTCCTTTGGCTGCCAGTCCGGCCAGGGCGCTCAGCCCGACCGGGATGGCGAAACGATCCCCGATGTCGGCGATGGCCGGCACACCCTTTCCGAGCGCTGACTTGGCGCCGTGCAGGTCACCGAGCTCGAGGCGGGACACGCCGAGCAACTGGAGGGCCCGGGCTTCGATTGCGGGCAGACCGAGCGCCCCGGACAGCTCCGCGCAGCGTTCGAACCGTTCGATGGCAAGGCCCAGGTCGTCCTCGAACATTGCCGCAGCCCCGGCCCACCACAGGGCCGCCGCGAGGTCGGCGCCGCCATCAGCCTGCAGCTCCCACGCCCGTTCAATGTCCGCCGCGCCCCCGGCCGGGTCGCCGATGATCTGCTTGGCCCGCCCCCGGTAATACAGGGCCGTGGCCTCACGGACAACATCATGCGTGGCACGGGCCCGTTCGATGCTCTCGTCGAGCAACGGGATGGCCGAAGCGCGGTCTCCCTGGTCGGTGGCGAGCCACGCCGCACCGCTCAGGGCGTCCACCCGCCCGGGGTCGTGGTCTGGGACCAGTTCCAGCAACTCGCCCAGGCGCCGCCGGCCCTCGGAGAAGTGGCCACGCGCGGACCAGAACGCGGTGAGCCGGTTGGCCAGCCGCAACGCGGCGGACGGGTCCTCCCGGCGGTACCAGTCCAGGGCCACACGGAAGTTGCCGTGCTCCAGTTCCAGCAGGTCGAGCCCATCCCTGGCCGGCCAGCACGGCGGACGGGCAAGGTCCCTGGCCAGACGGCCGAACTGCGCGGCATGGGCCGCGCGGATGGCGGCGGCGTCCGGCAGGGTGTTCAGCCGCCCGGCAGCGAACTCGCGGACGGTCTCCAGCATCGCGTAGCGTGGCATCAGCGCGGACGGGACCACAAGGCGCAGCAAGCTATGGTCGACTAGCTGCTGCAGCGCGTCAAGGACCGGCACCCCGAGGTGCAGCGCTTCCGCGCAGACGGCCTCGATGCTCTCCAGGCTGATGCCGCCCCTGAACACCGAGGCCGCCGCGAGGAGGCGCCGTGCTGCCTCGCTCAGCAGGTCATAGCTCCAGGCAATCGTGGCGCGCAAGGTGCGCTGCCGGTCCGGCGCATCCCGGCCGCCGCTGACCAGCAGGCCCAGCGGGTCCTCCAGCCGCGCCAGGATCACCGCCGGCGGCAGCAGCTTGACCCGCGCGGCCGCCAGCTCGATCGCCAGCGGCAGGCCGTCGAGCCGCTCCACGATCCCCGCAATCGCCCCGGCGTTCTGCTCGTCGATGGCGAAACCGGGCACCAAAGCAGCCGCCCGCGCGGCGAACAGCTGCGCCGACTCACACGCCGCGACCGCGGTGACCGACGGTGCCCCGCCCGGTTCCGGCACCCGCAACGCAGGCACCGGGAACTCCTGCTCGCCGGACAGGTGCAACGGCGAGCGGCTCGTGACCAGGATCCGCAACTGAGTGCTCCCGGCAAGGAGCTCCTGGACGAACTCACCCGCCGCGAGCACGTGCTCGAAGTTGTCAAGCACCAGCAACAGCTTGCGATCTCCCAGGTAACCGCTCAGGTGCTCCAGCAGCGGTCCGTCCCGTGAGTCCTGCAGCCCCATGCCCTGGGCGATCGAGACCGGCACCAACGACGCATCGCTGATCGCCGCGAGCGGCACGAAGCGCACGCCCTCGGGAAAGCCGCCCATCACGCGGGCCGCCAGGGCGATCGACAACCTCGTCTTGCCGCAGCCACCGGGGCCCGTCAGGGTCAGCAGCCTGTTGTGGCCGAGAAGGTGCCGAGCCCGGGCAAGTTCGTTTTCCCTGCCCACGAAGCTTGTCCGCGGTCGCGGCAGGCGGCCCGGCGCATCCCCGGCGCCGCTGACGGCAAGATCCGCCATCCTCGCCCTCCCGGCCAGCGCACTCGCCGACGCCCTACCCCGTGCATGAGCCGTGCGAACACCGCAATCCCGATAGTTTCACCAATCCGGCGTGCGCGACGACCAGAGCGACCTTCCGAGAACCGGCCCCAGAAAGTAAGCCAGCGATCCCCCGTGCCGTCGGCTCACGGGTACCCAGAACGTACACCTCTGCGCGAACCGTGTCCTGATCGGCATCGAACCGATGCCCGCGCCGATCGGCGGATCGAGCGCGTTAAGGCACCGAAGGCTTGTCACGGAACGTAGGTAAATGGAGCTGCGTGTCGTCGCCTGATGGGACTAGCGCGGAGGTCGCCGTTCATCGGTCGGCCTTCAGCCGGCGGCTCGATGGCTACGTGGCCGTGCGCTGGCACCCCAGTTGGACCGCTGAGTTTTCAGCCGGAGATCTTGAGGACGGGCCAAGCCCGCGCTGGTGCCTGGCGGGCGGGACGCTCCGGACGGTGGCAACGCCCGCCGCTGCCGGCATGTACGGACGTCGCCGCATACCGTGGTAGGGGCGGCGGCAGTTCAGGCCGGTTTCGGCCAGCGGCCCGATGATTGCCGGCCGTGCCGGTCGTCGTGCTTGCGAACGCACTCTAGTGATGAGGGACCGATGAGCAGCCTGCGCGACATCCTGCAGATTTATGTCAACAACGGATCAGTGCCCGGAGCGGTGGGCCTGATAGCCCGCGGCGACCGGGTTGAGGTGCAGGCCGTCGGCTGTACCGGCATTGACGGCACCTATCCAATGGCCAGGGACTCGATCTTCCGCATCGCTTCGATCACCAAGCCCATCACCGCGGCGGCGGTGATGATGCTGGTCGAGGACGGCCAGATCACACTGGATGATCCGGTCGCGCCATGGCTGCCGGAGCTGGCCTCGCCGGCTGTCGTCCGAACGCCGGCCGGCCCGGTCGATGATGTGGTCCCGGCTATCAGGCCGATCACCGTGGCCGATCTGCTCACCTTCCGCGCCGGGTACGGCTTCCCGTCCGACTTCTCGTTGCCCGCGGTCCGGCTGCTGGTCAGCGAGCTGAAACAAGGACCGCCGCAGCCACAGCTGGTCGTGGCGCCGGATGAGTGGATGGCGGCGCTGGCCCGCATTCCGCTGCTGCGCCAGCCGGGCGAGGCATGGCTGTACAACACCTGCTCGGACATCCTGGGCGTGCTGATCGCCCGGGTCTCGGGGCGTCGGTTGCCCGAGTTCCTGGCGGAGCGGCTGTTCGGGCCGCTCGGCATGGCCGATACCGGATTTGAGGTGCCGGCCAGCAAACTCGACCGGTTCACCAGCTACTACCGGACCGGTCCGGCGGGTGGTCTGGAGCTGGTTGACGCCCCCGGCGGACAGTGGAGCAACCTGCCGGCGTTCCCCTCCGGGGCCGGCGGCCTAGTCTCCACCGTCGATGACTGGCATCGCTTCGCCCGGATGCTGCTCGCCGGCGGGAGCCTGGGCGGCCGCCAGCTGCTCTCAGCCGCGTCGGTGCAGCAGATGACCACCGACCAGCTGACCCCCTCTCAGCGCGATGCCAGCCGGTTGTTCCTAGAGGGTCAGGGCTGGGGTTTCGGCGGCTCGGTCGACGTCGAGGCCATCGACCCCTGGAACGTGACGGGACGCTACGGCTGGGTCGGCGGCACCGGAACGGCAGCGCACGTCACTGCCTCCAGCGGCGCGGTCGCCGTCTTGCTCAGCCAGCTGGAACTCGTCGGCCCGACCCCGCCCGCCCTGATGCGGGAGTTCTGGCAGCACGCGGTGACCACCTGAAGCCCGACAGGGTGCGGCCTGCGGCACCGCCGCTGAGCGTCATGAAGTCGCAGTCCCGATGGCTCCGCGCTACGAGCGGAAGCCCACCCGCCCATGGCAGGAGTGTGCACATCGCCGAAGTCGGGCACCAAGCACACAGCGTCAGCAGAATCCCCAGGCCACTGACTTCCCGATCGCCGACTATGCGCTGGTCTATTCTCTGATCGCGCGAACCGCTGAGCGAGGCATAACGATCAATTCTGTGTGGGCTCGGGGCGCCGTGGATCCCATGCGAACGTGCCTCGCCCGCCGCTGGTGTGCGTGGCCATGAACAGCGCCATGCTGGGTGCTGCTGGGATGTACGAGGTTGTTCGGCACGCACAGGAAACCCGGGCCGGACCGGGCGCCCTATCAGGCGACTTCCCTATCTTGGCTGGATGACGCCCAGCTGCAGCGCCCTGACGACCGCCCGCGACCTAGTGGGCTCTCCGAGTTTGCGCAGCACGGCCGAGACGTGGTGGCCCACCGTCTTCTCGGAAAGGAAGAGGCGCTCGGCGACCTCGGCGTAAGACAGCCCCTCGGCGAGAAGCTGAAGCACCTCGGCTTCGCGTGCCGTGAGCCCGGCCGGGCTGGCGCGCCTGGCCGCCCGGGGGCCGCGGGGCACCGGCAGCCCGCGGGCGTGCCGGTCACGCAGCACCGCGTGGCGCACCGCGGGGACGCCCAGCCGGTCCAGAATCTCCAGGCATTCCTGCGCATCCTGAAGCCGAGGGGAGAACGCCAGGGCGTAGGCCGACCACAGCGGGCAGCCCAGGTCCCGCCACTCACCGGCGGCCGCGCGGTGCTCGCCGGACAGCATAAGCGCGAAGGGCGAGGCCAAAGGGATGGAAGACCGCCTGTGCTCCCCGGCGAGGTGCAGCCACCAGCTCAGCTCGCCCAGCTCCCACGGTCGCGGATGCGCGCTGGCGAAGGGCCAGGAGCGGTCGATGTCAGCGGCTACGTCCGCGGGCCGTCCGGCGATCCACGCCGCCTCGGCGCGGGCGATGGTCACGGGCAGCAGCCGCTGGTACTCCCCGGTCTGGATGGCGATCGGAAGCGCCTCGTCCAGCGGGCCCATGCCGTCCCGCCCGCGGCGGGCGGCGAGCGCGCCGGCGACGGTCAGGGTACAGACCTGGGTGACCGGCGACACGTGCGGGTGCCGCAGCACGTCAGCCAGGTACTGGTCCGCCGCGGCGTAGTGGCCCTGTTCGGCCAGTGAATGGGCGAGCCAGGCACTCATGTACAGGCGCCAGGTGTCTAGGTCACGGTCGGTGCAGTAACTGATGCCTGCCCGAAGGTACCGGTCCGCCTCGCGGAACGACCGGCGCTCGATGTGGCTGCCGCCGAGATTGGTGTACGCCCGTGCGGCGTGTTCATGGGCGTCGTCGGCGAGTGCCATGTCCAGGCTCTGCGTTAGCCGCGCCCGGCCCTCGGCCAGCTCTCCCTCCCACGCCAGCACCAAGCCCACGTTGTTCAGCGCGTGCATCTCGGCCTCCCGGTCGCCGAACCGGCGTGCCAGCTCGATCGCCTTCCTGCCCCAGTGCAGCGCCTCGGCGTTGTCGTCGGCCAGCATGCGTAGCTGTGCCAGGTTGCTGTAGGCCATGGCGAGTCCCGGGCCGGGCCCCAACTGCTCCAGTGTGGTCACCGCGGCCACGGCGTAGCGCTCGCTGTCCGCGTTCTGCCCCAAGAACCAGGTCAGCCGCGACAGCCACCGCTGCGACGTGCCGATGGACCGCGTATCCTGCTCCTGTTCGTAGATGGCCAGCGCCGCCAGCCCGCTATCCCTGGCCCGCGCTATCTGGTCGGTCAGGTAGCACTCATATGACAGCTGGTCGAGCAGTTCGGCCCGCTCCCGGTCGGGCCTCTCGTGGTAGCGCAGCGCCAGCTGGAGATGTTCGGCGGCTTCGCGATGAGCGCCCAGGCGCGCCGCCCGGGCGGCGGCGAGCGGAGCATGGCGTGCCACGGCCTGGCGGTCGCCGCAGCCGGCGGCGTAATGCGCCAGCCGCCGGTGGTCAACGGAGCCCTGCTCCAGCGACTGCGCCAGCGCGCAGGCGTGGGCACTGGCACGCTCCGCCGCGGGAAGCGACTGCTCGACCGCCAGCCGCGCGAGGTCATGCCGGAACCCCACCGCGTCGCCGTCTGTGACCAGCACGCCGCTGTCTAGGCACTCGTCCACCGCCGCCAGCGGCCGCCCGGACACCGCGGTGAGGAAACCAATCTCGGCGCGTCGGCCGAGGATGGATGCCACGCTGGCGACCTTCTGCGCAGCCGGCGAAAGCCGGGACACGCGGGCCAGCACGGCATCGCGTACCGTGGCCGGCACGCTCTCGGCACCGGCCGCGAGCACCTCGGTGACGTAAAAGGGATTTCCGCCCGTGCGCTGGAATATCGCGTCAGCGTCCAGATGCGAGCCTTCCCCATCCCGCAGCTGGCGGACGCCGGCCGCGCTGAGCGGAGGAAGCTGCATGCGGATGACGCCCGGCAAGGTGGCCAGGTCGCCCAGCACCACGGTCAGCGGGCGATCACGGCTCAGCTCCTCTGAGCGAAACGTCGCGAGGATCATCAGTGCGGCTCCGGCCAGCCGGCGCCCCAGAAAGCGCAGAATGTCCAGGGTTGCCTCATCGGCCCAATGAACGTCCTCGAGCACGAGCAGCATCGGGGACCCGGACAACACGTCGCGTACCTTCTGGAACAGGCGGAGCCTGCTCATGCCCGCATCCTGGTCCACGGTCTCTGCGAGTTCGGGCAAGGCATCCAGGATGGGGCCCAGCGGTTCGGCCGTCGTGACACTGTCGCAACTACCGCGCCGGACCACCGGCCCGCTAGCTGCCCCGGCCAGGGCCGCCGCCAGCGCCGTCTTGCCGACGCCCGCCTCCCCGCCCAAGAACACAAGCCGGCCGCTGCCGCCCAGCGCCTCATCGAGCAGCCGCTCCAGCGAAGCCAGGAAACCCTCCCGCTCAACAAGCACATCACCCATTCAACCCCGGGCCGTCCGTGGCGGAGCACGGCAATCCCCTCGAAGCGTGGACCCTTCCCAACCTAGGGAAGCGCGCAGCGAGGCCGGATCGGTGAGCTCGATTACCAGCTGGTCACGCCGCCGTCAGCCAGGTCCTCGATCCAGGTGACCGTGCGGCGGCAGCCCGGCGCCAGGCAGCGGTCATTGCTGACCGCGCGCAGCCCCGCTTGCCGACGACGGGCGTGCGCAGCCATACCCGAGCCGCACCGATTATCTAAATCTGCACCGTCGCCAATCTGCCGGCTTCTGACTGCACAGCAGCCCAGATCGGCGGCTACTTGCGTGTTACCGCCTGCCAGCGCTAGTTACATAGTGTGGCTGGATTCCAGGCCGACGGCGCGGTACGCCGAGTCTGAGCGGCGCGGGCCCGTCAACCGTGTGCGCAGCGTGGTCGCAGACGGGCCACAGAACCTCGGCGTGATAACGGAGCTGGCCCGGCACGGGCAGGCAGGAGGGTTAATGATGGAACCGCATCCTGGTGTGTTCGTCTCGACCGTGAGGACCGGGGAGTGGGAGCCTGATCCGGAGGTTCCCGGCAGCGAGATGCACGAGCTCGTGCATGCGGACGGGGTGTGGGCCGGCCTGACCCGGTTCACTTCTGCCGGCGGCCCCAGCCCGTGGACGCCGTCCCGGCGCGAGACGATCCACGTGCTCCAGGGCGAGGTGGCCATCGAGATCGCCGGCGGCCCGACGCTGATGCTCAAGCCGGGCGACCTGGCTTCCCTGCCGGCGGGCCTTGCGACGATCTGGCACATCACCCCGCCGTTTACCGAGCTATGGGTGCTCGCCTGACCGGTTGGCCGCCGGCCGCCGCACGGCGCGGAGCGCTTCGTGGCTGAATGCGCCGTTCCTATCGGCGCCGCGCCGGGGAGCAAGCCGGCAGACCCGGCCAGTTGGCGGATAACGTCCCCCCATAAGGATCGCCGGGAACTTACCGGAGAGGCAGAAAAGGCGAGTCCCCGAAATCAGCCAGTGCCCAGTACCACAACGTCCGGATCTGAATGACCCGCGCTGCGCTTGACGTCTAGCTGCCGACCGCCCAGAGGGCGGTTCGCGTACATCTTGAGGTCTCGTGGGGCGCGATCTGGCGAGGCGCGGGTCAGCATGATCGACGGCTCGCGCGACGGAGCTGCCTCTCCGCCGGGTGTGCCCCGCTGATTTCGCGCGTTCCCGCACCCTGTTCGAGCAGGTGCGGGAACGCCACGAGCCGGTGACGGTCCGGTGCCTGAGGCGCGGCCGGGCGCCTATGCGGGCGGCGGGGTGAAGACGCCGAAGTGGTTGCCCGCGGGGTCGTGCAAGTCGGCGAAGACCAGCCCGTCCTTGCTGGTGGTGGGCGGCACCAGCACCTTCCCGCCGAGCCGCTCGACCTGGGCGCAGACGGCGGTCACGTCCTGGACTACCACCATGAAGATGGCGTGGTCCGGGAACTCGCCGCCGGTGTCGAAGATCCCGCCGCTAGGCGTATCGGCCCCCGGGTAGCTGACCAGGTGGTACTTGCCGTCGCTGTTCGGATCGAGCGTGTACCGCCAGCCGAACAGGTCGCCATAGAACCGTTTGGCCTGCTCGGCGTCGGTGGTCCCTACCTGGAACCACGCCACGGTGTTGTAGGCGGGTGCGTTCATCGTTCCTCCCGAGTCGTCCGATCCTTGCGAC
>Ga0134128_10010018_pt1 | contig 11370 bp, 14 predicted proteins | sample KB31754_FD_96462 | JGI IMG/M metagenome (GOLD analysis project Ga0134128, IMG submission 96462) | Terrestrial soil microbial communities with excess Nitrogen fertilizer from Kellogg Biological Station, Michigan, USA - KB3-175-4 | ecosystem: Environmental > Terrestrial > Soil > Unclassified ...
GATCGTGGCGGTGGGCCACAGGCAGTTCGTGGCGCTGGGCGCGGACGGCGTGCGCGCCTACGGCAAGCCCGCGTCCGTGGTCTATGACGTGAAGTACGTGCTGCCGCGCGAAGCGGTGGACGGTCGCCTTTGAGCGGAGTTGCATTGCATGAAGCTGCCAGCCTCGTGACTCGGCAACAAAAGAGCCACCGAGTGCGGCCGATGGCTGCACCCCGCCGCGAAGCTGGTACGCTTTGGCCAGTGTGAAGCGGGCTGGAGATGGAATGAACACCGGCACATTCACCATATCCATCGACTTCGAACTGTACTGGGGCGTGCGCGACACACGCAGCCTCGATGCGTTCCGCAGTCACCTGGATGGCGCGCGAAAGGCCATCCCACGCATGCTGAACCTGTTCGAACAGCATCGCATCCACGCCACATGGGCGGCGGTGGGTTTTCTTTTTTGCCGCGATCGCGCCGACGCCCTTGCGGCAGCCCCGTCCGAGCGGCCCGGCTACGAGAACGCCTCGCTCTGTCCCTATCGCTATCTGGAGCAGTCGGCGGAACTCGACGGGCGTTACCACTTCGCCCCCGATCTGGTCGAGCTGATCGCCGCGACGCCGGGGCAGGAAGTGGCCAGCCACACGTTCTCGCACTACTACTGCCGCGAAGCCGGCCAGACGGTGGCGGCATTCAGTGCCGATCTCGCCGCGGCCGTCCGCACCGCGGCCGCGCATGGCATCGTCCTGCGCAGCCTGGTGTTTCCCCGCAACCAGTGGAACCCGGCCTATCTGGAAGTGCTCGCCGAACATGGCATCTCCGCCTATCGCGGCAACGAGGATGGCTGGCTCTATGCCGCCACCGATCACGTCGGGCAGAACGCGGTGCGCCGCATGGGTCGCCTGCTCGACAGCTACATCAATCTCAGCGGACATCACACGTACACGCTGGAAAGCTGCGCCGGCCGGCTGCCGCTCAACTTTCCGGCCAGCCGTTTCCTGCGCCCCCACGATCCGCGACTGGCCAGGCTGGACGGCTTGCGGCTGCGCCGGATCACGCATGCCATGCGCCACGCCGCCCGGCGCCACGAGGTTTTCCACTTGTGGTGGCATCCGCACAATTTCGGCGTCGACACCGACCAGAACATGGGCTTTCTGGCACGCGTGATCGAAGAGTTCGAGCGTCTGCGACAGCAGGACGGCATGCGCTCGCTGGGCATGACCGAACTCGCCGACGCCGTGGCTGCGCGATGAGCCGCCGGACTCCGCGCATCGTCATGCTGTGCGGCGACGGGCCGTCCTCCTGGTTCATGTACAACGCGTTGGCGAGCGAGGTGGAGGTCCTCGCCGTCGTGGTGGAGCGCAAACCGTCGGCCCGGGCCATGATCCGGTACAGGGTGCGCCAGTTGGGCTGGTTCACGGTCATCGGCCAGCTTGCCTTCATCGCATTCAATCGGCTGTTGGCGCGGCTCCAGCGCCGCCGAGGCGACGAGCTGATCCTTCGGTACGGCTTGCAGGCCGCCTTGCCGCCGGCAGACATCACCCGACGGGTGGACAGCGTCAACACGGCAGCGGTGCGTCGCCTGCTCAGGAAGCTCGATCCCGACGCCGTGGTCGTGAACGGCACGCGGATCGTTTCGCACAAGGTGATCGACTGCATCCGGCGCCCTTTCCTCAACACCCATGCCGGCATCACGCCGCGCTACCGTGGCGTGCACGGCGGCTACTGGGCGCTGGTTCGCGGCGACGCCGAGCACTGCGGCGTCACCGTCCATCTGGTCGACGCCGGCGTGGATACCGGCGGCGTGCTGTACCAGCAACGGATCGACGTCGAGGACAGCGACGGCTTCAACACCTATCCGCTGCATCAGCTTGCCGCCGGGATCCCGCTGATGAAGCAAGCACTGCGCGACGTGGTCGACGGCAGCCTCGCCAGCCGCGACGGCGTCGGCCCATCCCGGCTCTGGTACCACCCCACCCTTGGCCAGTACCTCAGGTACCGGTTTTCCAGGTCGGTCAAATAGGGCCTCGGCCTGGAGCCGGAGCGGTCGAAGGAGTTCGATCCCTTCCCGGCAGCGGCCGGATCGCAACAGATGCCCGGACGGCAACGGACGCAAAAAAGGCCGGAACCGTCGCTGTCGCTGGGGTTTCCGGCCGGTGGGGTCTATCAAACAACCGCCAGAAAGCCTTGTGCCGCAACGGTTTCAGAAATTGCAGACGGCGAGATGCCCCCAAAGATGCCCCCAGCGCGTCGCAGTGACCGCCTGTTCCACCCTGTTCTCAGACTGGCACGGCGACCAGCTTCACGCCCACGGCATGGCAGACCTTCGCCAGCGTCTCGAACCGGGGCTTGGCGCCAGGACGCAGCGCCTTGTACAGGCTTTCGCGCCCCAGCCCGGATGCCTCGGCAATCTCCGCGATGCCGCGTGCCTTGGCGACGTGCCCCAGCGCACGCAGCAGTTCGTCGGTGTCGCCATCGGCCAGCACTTGCGACAGGTATTCGGCAATCGCCTCCTCGCTGTCCAGCAGGTCGGCCATGTCGAAGGGTTGCAGTTTTGCGTTCATGTCATGCCTCCTTCGCCAGTTGCTGGGCGTGGCGTATGTCGCGCCGCTGCGATGCCTTGTCGCCACCGCACAGCAGCACTACCAGCACGCCAGCCCGTAGCGTGAAATACACGCGGTAGCCCGCTCCCACGTCGATCCGCATTTCCGAAACGCCCTCGCCTACCGGCTTGGTGTCTCCCAGATTGCCGGCGCTGGCACGCTCGATCCGTCGCGCTATTGCCACGCGGGCTTTCAGGTCGCGCAGTCCGCGATGCCATGCCGCGAATGCCTCGGCTTGCATGACGGTATAGGGCATGGGGCGATTGTATCCATTTAGATACACAATAGCAAGGTGACTGCGCCCGGTGCGCGCGTGATGCGGGACGGTTGAGCGTTCAGAGACCCTGAAGCCGGCGCGCTAAAGCGGACTATATTGCGCCAACGTACCATCGAGGTACGCGCTCGTCAGGGCATACCGGCAAAGGGGAAGACTCATGTATCGGCAATTCATCCTGGCCGCTGCGCTGGGTCTGGCCAGCGCCTTTGCTACAAGCTGCTCTCAGTCAAGCAACAGTCGCTTGGCAGAGATAGACAAAAGGCTGTCCGCTGTTGAGGCCGCGCAACGTGAGGCCAGCAAGACGGGAGCTTGGATTCTCTGGCAGCATCGTCGTGTCGTTGCAACACCGCCAGGAACATTTGCAGGGCCAGCGCCGGCAATTCCAACGGATGCCTTTGGATCAAAGGATCAATGTTTAGCTGGTGCGTGGACAATCGCTAAACAGCATGGCGTGAGTCCCCCGGCACCGTCTGCAACATGGTTTGAAAATAGCGGCCAAGAAGTTGATCGGATCTACTTCACTTGCCTTCCAAAAGGTGTAAACCCTACGTTCTGACGAATGCTACGGCCGCATCGTGGGATAACCGAGATCCCACGCGACCCATCATCCCTTCACTTCGCGCAACCCACTCCGCTGCTCCCGCAGCGCCTTGGCAAGCTGACGCAACCGAGGACGCGTCCCACCCTTCCACCCGTTACGGCTTGATGCGGCTTTGCCCTCGACGCTGCGCGGGCCGGTGGATTTCGACCACGGTTGCCACCGCCTGATCGCTTCCGATTGCCGCTGTCGCCGCTCCGGTGTCCAGCCGTTCGCCATGGTCGTGCTCCAAAAGTTCGGGTTGCGGCTTTTCGGTTTCGCCCGCGTGCGCGACCCCCGTGCCGTTGTTCACCTGCTGATGTCCGTGCGCGATGTTGGCCTGCTTGGCGAACACCACGGGTGGGTTCTTGATGGCGGCCAGCGTCTCCAGCGTGGCGCGGCATTGGCTCTGTGCCCGCATGGCAAGCCGTAGGTACGTCTCGGTGGCCCCCAGGTGCGTGCCCATGTTCAGGGCTGCGCGACGCGCAAGGCCGGCAAACAACGCGTCCAATGCGTGCGCCTGGGACAAAAGAATCCGCTCGGTGACCTTGAGGCTGTCGCCCTCATTTACCTCATCCTCCACGCATTGCGCGAATTCCTCGACATCGATCGCGCCTATCGGGCTGAACACCATTGCGGCGATCCCGGAATTGACGGCGGGTCGCATGACGGCTATCCGCGCACGCTCTTCCCCGGTCATTTCATCGGACATCTTGTCCATGCCTTGTTTGGCTTTCGCGGGCTCGAGTGTCTTTCGGACCATGGCGTTTCCCTTGGTCTTGGCGCTCATGCCGTGCCACTAAGGCCGACATCAATGCCGGAATGGCTTCGCGTTGAAAACCATACCCCCGGCATTTCCCGCTTCACGCGATCAGAAACAGCCTGGGCGTGCTCGCTGACTTCACGCATCACCTCGGCCCAACGCGCTAGGTCCTTGGCATGCGCCACCGAAAACTGGTGCATCTGATTGATGAACACCATCAGGTTTGGATCATTCCTGATCCCGCCAAGGAGCTCGTCCTCTGAGATCGACAGGAGGTTCATCGCTGATCCACGCCCCAATCGAGCTCCGATGGCGTCGATGGTGCCTAGGCCTGGGTTTTTGCTCGTTTGTTTATCGACAGTGGGCGTCTGCATCGTGGCGACGTTGTTCGGTTTGCTATTCATGTCTCAATACCCCGCCGTGGTAATGCCGCTCGGGGCGTACGGGTTGGCGTAGTTGATGGTTTGCGGAGTTCCGCCACCGTAGCCCGCATAAGGGCCGTAGGCGGGGCTCGCCATCTTCAAGGCCTGCCGGTTCCAGTAGCCGCCAACAAGGGCATTTCCGAAGCCAGCAAGCGAGCCGAGACCGGGGTAGTTCGGGAGTGAGCCGGAGCTTTGGATGGATGGTCCAGTTACGCCGGTAGAAGCACCATCACCGTAAGGCGATGCAGGCCCCTGCGCTGGCGGGTAAAGCAGCGAATTGAGCGCCTTGGTATCGGGCGACGCAGTGCCTAAGCCACCGCCGTCGCCCATGCCGCTGAAAAGGTGCGTGATGGCGCCGCCTAGCGGGTTAAATGCCTGGAGTGGCGAGATGCCGTGCTGAGCGTTCCATAGCGTATGGGCGACTGAAAAGACTGTGCCGAGAGTAGGAATGGCAGAGCCGAGAGCTTGTGCCGCGAACTTATGATCATTTGCCGTCATGTTTACGGTGTCCCACCAACTCGGCGTCACCGTAGGTTGTGCAGCCACCTTTACTGGCGCGAGGTTAGTGACGCCTAGCTGCACACCGGAAGGGTCAATGCCGAATTGCGATCCGGGACTGACTCCGAAGAACGGATCGACTGACCCCAACTGCGGCGCATAGGCATTCACCGTTACCGGGGAGAGATTGGTTGCATAGGCGTTCCCCATTCCCTTTACATCGGAATTAGCCGCCACAATTGCCGGTCCGGCAACTGCCTGCGCTGGCCCAGCATTCGGCGTTCCGAATGCGCCGCTGCCGTCGTAGTAGCCCATGGCGCCCGCGCCCGGCGTACTTGATGCGGAATCCATCAGGCCGTTTTGCATGCCGAAGGTGACCGGCGCCGGGGCACCGGGCGAAGTGTTCTTGTTCGACAGTCCAGGGACGTTGATCATGTCAGCATGCCTCGCGGTAGGCGGTGAGAGCTTCGACGACAGTCATTGAATAGCCTCGTAGCCGATTCAGGTTTTTCAGATTCACGGCGCTGCCCTCCCGGCCAGCTCCTTCAGGTAGAACACCAGAAGCGATTGCGCGAGCGGATTGCCGTAGCCGTCCAAGTAGCCCTCGCAGGAAGCGGCTTGCTCGGCGGTGGCCTCCAGATCCTCGACTGGAAGCGCGTCCACCACGGCACGGGGAATGCCCAGCGTCCGGGCGATGTCCAGCAGGCGCCCGCGGATCGCATTCAGCGCCAGCAGCTCGGCCTTGTGGTCGGTCAGGCGCTGGCGCAGTTCCGGGGTAACGGCGCCGGCTGGGGCCTCGACGTGCAGGCGGTCGCCGCGTGCCTGCAGACGGATGCCGGCGTCGCGGCATTGGCGGATCAGAGCAAGTGCGCTCATAGGTCGAACGCCTCCCTTTCCGTCGCACCTTCCTCTTTTTTTCCGGGAAGGGGGTTTTTATCCGTCCCAGCGTTGCAAGCCTTATCTGATGCGGGTTCCGGGGCTTTTTCGATCCGTACCGGCAGAGATTGCGGTACGGGTGTTGATGCCTCGCAAACCGCGCTGCTATGCGGTTGTGACGGTGGGACGGATGAAATACCCCCCTCGGCGGAAAGGTAGCGATTGAAGGCGTCCGCGAAGTCGGCAATGGCGTACCCCTTGAGCTGGTGGCCGTTCGGCAGGCGGGTTGTTTTCGGCTTGATCCCGAACTCCGAAAGGCGCTGTGCGAGCTGGCGCGGACGCAACGGATTGCCACGGTTCCACGACGCCCAGGGAGCCTCGCCGTCTTGGGTCAGGGTGTTCAACAGCTCGGACGTGGCGAGTCGTGTTGTCCGGCGCTCCTTGAACGCGGCCTCGATATCGCGCAGCAGCTCGACACCGATACTTGGGGTTTCTTCCTCGACACCGTGCAGCGCCAGCGCCGCCGCACGGGCAAGGCCGGGCCATTCCCCACCCGCCACGTCCGCGATGCTAAGCAACGGCTCCCAGCAGTCCTGTGCGCGGTCGCCCAGGCCATGCGCAGGGGAAGGACGGGACGATGCGATGCGATGCTGCTGGTCGCGTGTCCACCGTGCGATGCGGGCCTGCAGGTCGGCCCAGGGCTGCGGATCGGAACGCCGGATGCTGACGGCAGTCTCGCCCGCAACCTTGCGACGCATGCGCAGCGGAATCGATCGATCCTCGATAGTGCCGGCCAGCTTGCCTATACCGCAAAGGATCTTCGGCGCCCAAGTGCTGAACTTGGTTGGGGTGTGGTCGTCGCCTACGCACCGGATAACCATGGCGCCCTCGCGATACAGGCCGGAGTTGATCAGGCCACGGGCCTCCTCGTTGTCTTTCAGGAAGGCGTCGGCCTCATCGATGCCAAGCGTGGGCGACCACAGCTCCACGCTGCGGAAGATCGCCGAAGGTGTGATGCTCGATACCGGCAACGGGCGGAACACCAGGCGCATCATCGCCGTGAGCAGCATGGTCTTGCCGCACCGCATCTCGGGGGCGGAGATGTGCGCCAGCGGCGACACCGTGAGCACTTCCATGCAGTAGGTATGCACCACCCACAAGGCTGCCGCGCGGATCGTAGGCGGGTCGGCGATGACGTGCTGGCTGATGATCGCGTACAGGTCGGCCAGCAGCACCGCGCCGTCTACGGGCTCGGGCCACGGTTCCACGTCCGCGAATACCTCGACGCTTCCGCCGTCATCCTTCGGCATCGTGAGCTTGTCCAACTCGCCCACGCTGGCTTTCGCCGCCTTCGCTGCTGCGCGTACCCGCTGGTAGCGGGCCGGGTCGGTCTGGCGAACCTCGATCAGGTCGGCCAGAACATCCCGTTCAAAGATCGCGCCGGGGTCGCCGTCCAGCTTGAGCAAGGCGAGCTCGATACGGTCAACCACCGGATGCGCTACCGCCTCACGTTCGGCCAGGTCGTCGATGCTGGCGCTATAGGTCTCAGCGTGCATGCAGCACCTCCCCGGCGTCGAAGATGCGCAGGCAGGCCACGCGGACGCGGGTCAGGTCGGCGTCGTTCAAGGGGATGTTGTCGGCGAGCTGGTTGGCGGCGATCAGTAGCAGCTCCGATTCCAGGCTCAAGACGTCCAGCGCAGCACGCCACTTCGGAAGCAAGGCGGCTTGCCGGAACTGGCTGCGCTCGGCAGGCGTCATGCTTTTCAGGTCACGGCGCTGGAACAGGTCGCCCACTTCCAGCCCAACAGCGGCGAGTACGTCGTGAACCTCGCACCCGGCGAAGCAATGTAGCAGCAACGTGCCGTTGTCAGCCTCAGCGATGGACAGCGAGGCGGACTTGCCACCGTGCGCCGGGCAACGTGCGCGCCAGCCCTTGCCAGTCTTGATGACGCCCTCAAGGCGGCCCAGCAGGTGCTGCGCGGGGTCGATGGCGAAGGTAGAATGCGAACCGGAAGTGTTGTTGTGCCTGCGATCTTGAAGCCCGGTTGCCGCCGGGCTTCGTCGTGTGTGGGGTGCACTCATCACGCTGCATCTGCCAGCGATTCGGCGAACGCGCGCACGTCGGCTTCGCGCCAGACGGTGCAGCCCGGGGAGAGCTTGATCGGTGCCGGCGCCTTGCCGGCCTTCACCCAGCTCCACCAGGTAGAAGTGGTCACCGGCAACAGGCCAGGGGCACCGGTGCGGCGGTTGCGGGTGATATCGGAGACGCGCAGGTAAGCGCGGGATGCGACTACTTCGGATGACATATGACCGCCCTTTGTTGGTTTGGACGGTCGGCAGTCTTATGGCATGGTCCGGTGAATCACACGACAAAAAATGGCGACATTTATTTGTGCGCAGACCTTTGTTTGCGGTGCTTCACGGGACGATCAGGGGCGCGCACTGGTAGCCGAGCCATCGATTCAAGGTCGGCCACCGACCAGCTACCGACCGCGTTGTTTTCCGAGTCATAGCGTTGCAACTGTCTTAGATCGATGTGCCGGTCGCCACACGTTCGCTCCTGTGCCTTGGACTTGCTGAGGCCGTCGCGCTTCATCAGCAGGTGCATGTAGGCAACCATCGAAACCTGATCACGTCCAGGCCCCCGAGGGCGGCCTTTCGGACTGGTCAGCAGCAACGCCTTTTCGATATCAGCCGTACCGGTCAAGTACGCGCTAAACGCCTGCGCCAGGTAGTCGATAACTGACGCCGGCACCGCGCCACGCGCGTTCTTCACGAAGCATTCCAAAAGCTCGCGTGCACTCGTGGAATCACCGCACTGCGCGTTGTCGTAGCACCAGCGCCAGTAGTCGCTCGGGTCCTTCTCGAATGCCTCCACCGCGTCAGCAAGGGCTTTATCAATATCCATCGCGCACACCTCTGCGCCCTTCAAGAGGAGCCGCGCCAGCCGGGGAAGGTGCCCGGTTTTCGGATGGCCGTCCTAGGCGCGGCGTTGAACAGGTCAGGCTCTGGTGTGCAACGCGACCATCTGTATGTGTATGTCGCGCAGTTTAGGATCAGCGAACTCGCGCGCGAAGGCTGCCAACGTGTTGCACACCTAATGCGTTGTCGGTGGAAATGCTCATGACTGCGCTCCCCTGGCAGCGCGCTGCCGTATCGGCCGGCCGATGGAGTTGTAGCCACGCTCGGCCAACTCCAAGCAGGCGGAAGAATCTATTTCCATCACAGACTCCAGAGTCTCCGTCAGATGCTTTACCAGCCAGCCGACACCGAGATGGTCGAAGTTCGATGCCTTCGTATCGAATGACGACGCAAGGTCACCCACCGTGCGAAGCCCGGAGAGGATGGCAACTTGTACGTTACTTGCCTGATTGACGACCGTCCGAAGTTCAATGTCTGTCAGCTTTCCAAGATCGCTGTAGCTAGGCGCGGCCTCGTAATTGCGATTGCGCCTGTTCAAGACTTGGAAAAGCCCGGAAACGCTGATATCCGTGCTTTCCTCAGGCTCGATGCCATCTGCGGTTGATACACTTTCTGTTGCCATGATCGTCACCTTGTTTGGCGGTTGTGGAAGGTGGGCCGGGTGCCGTAATCACCCGGTTCCACCGCTTACCGGGCCACGCCCGATTCTTCATTCCGGCGTCGCATCGCGTGCGACTCAGCCAGCCTTGCGCTTGAACGGCACCACGTCGCCACCGGAGCGCAAGGCGTCCAGGTAGTCCGCCCACCCCTGCATCATCTTCCGTCGCTCCGGCAAGTGCGCCGTGCGGTTGTAGGCGCGTCCGTTCGGATCTTTCACGGCGTGCGCCAGCTGGTGCTCGATGAAGTCGGGGCGGTAGCCCAGCACCTCGTCCAGGATCGTGCGGGCGGTGGCGCGGAAGCCGTGAGCAGTCATGGTGTCGGTGCCGTAGCCCATGCGGCGCAAGGCTGCGTTGATCGCATTGTTCGACATGGGGCGACGCGGCGAACGGCCACCGGGGAACACGTACTGCCCTCGCCCGGTCAGTGGATGCAGCTCGCGCAGGATCGCCACGGCCTGCTCGCACAACGGTGCAAGGTGAGGCTGGCGCATCTTCATCTTGCCGGCGGGGATATTCCACTCGCCCGCGTCCAAGTCGAACTCCATCCACTCCGCATGCCGCAACTCGCCGGGGCGGACAAACAGCAGGGCCGACAGCTTCAACGCTGCGCGTGTAGTGGGGTCGCCCGAATAGCCCTCGATGGCGCGCAGCAGGCCACCCAGCACGGCGGGATCGGTGATGGCTGCATGGTGGCGCTCTGCCGGCGAGGCGATCGCGCCTTTCAGATCAGCAACGGGGTTGCGGTCAGCTCGCCCGGTGGCAATGGCATAGCGCATGACCTGCCCGCAGGTCTGTAACACGCGATGCGCGGACTCCAACGCGCCCCGCTCCTCCATGCGCCGCCCTACTCGCAGGAACTCCGGGGCGGCCAGCTCGGCGACGGGACGGCCACCGATGTATGGATAGACGTCGTTCGCCATCCATGCCTCGACCTTGACGCGGTAATGCTCCACCCACGTTTGCTTGCCCAGCCACTCGCGGGCGATGACCTCGAAGCTATTGGCCGCGCGTTCCTCGCCTGCTGCTTTCTCGGCCTTGCGGTGTTCGCCGGGGTCGATCCCTGCCGCCAGCAGCTTGCGAGCTGCGTCGCGCTTGTCGCGCGCGTCGGCAAGGCCAGTGTCAGGGTAGATGCCGATGGCGAGGCGCTTTTCCTTGCCGTTGATCCGGTACTTCCAGCGCCACAGCTTGCCGCCAGCCGGGGAGACTTCCAGGTACAGGCCGCCGCCGTCGAACATGCGCGCGGGCTTGTCGGCAGGCTTGGCCTTGCGGATGGCGGTATCGGTGAGCATGGGGGCATCCTCGCTTGGGGGCATCGCGATACGACGGATGCCCCATGCCCCACAGAATGCCCCCACCAGAGCCCGGATTGCAATGGATGCCCCAGGACGGCATCGGACAAGAAAAAGGCCGGAACCGTTGCTATTGCTAGGGTTTCCGGCCTTTATTGGATGCCGTTGGACGGCTTGTTGGTGGAGGTGGGGGGAGTCGAACCCCCGTCCGAAAGCGCTTGATGCCCGGATCTACATGCTTAGCTCAACGTTCGATCTCGTTCCGCGACAAGCACGATGGGCAAAGCGCACCGCGGAACCAGCCTGCTTGATCTGACCTTGGACCGACAGGCGGCGGTCTTCGGCGATCCCGTGATAATGACCCTACACCGACGAGCACGAGCACAAGTGGGTTCGGGGCTTACGCCTTAAGCGGCGAGAGCGTAGTTGTCGTCGTTGGCAACTATGAGTTTGCTGCTGGATTAACGAGGAAAGCTGCCCCCTCGGCATGCACCAAGCCATC
>Ga0134128_10010020_pt1 | contig 11369 bp, 5 predicted proteins | sample KB31754_FD_96462 | JGI IMG/M metagenome (GOLD analysis project Ga0134128, IMG submission 96462) | Terrestrial soil microbial communities with excess Nitrogen fertilizer from Kellogg Biological Station, Michigan, USA - KB3-175-4 | ecosystem: Environmental > Terrestrial > Soil > Unclassified ...
AAGCTCTTCGAGAAGAGCTGCCCGCCGATGACGACGTTCCATCGCATCGCGAGAATCCCCATGAGCGTGAGGATGCCCGCCGTCACGTACAGCCGGAGACGCGTTCGATCCGACAACCGCACCACCTGCACGAGCGCGAGGAGCGCAATCGGCACGAGCGTGCCCAGCCCGATCTGCAGGACGATGTGTGACACGAAGAGCCTCGTGTGCACCATGAAATCGAGCGCGCGGAACGACTCGTCGGCCTCATAGATGCGATGGATCAGGTCGAGCATCTCCAGCGCGAAGTCGATCATGAACGCGTACAGCAGATACCGGGCGATGGTGTCGACGCAGGTCATGTCGAGCGCCGCGCGCCGGAGACGCGTGAGCGCGACATAGAGGATCATGACCATGGCGATGCCCGAGACCATCGCGGAGAACAGAAAGACGACGGGCATCAGGGGCGTGGACCACCACGGGTTCGCCTTGACCGAGCCGAAAATGAAGCCGACGTAGCCGTGCAGCAGGAACGCGGATGGAATCCCGATGATCGTGATGACGTAGCCCAGGCGGTCGTCGATCCGCAGCGCCTCCGGACTGATGTCGTCGGAGCCGAGCGTGGCCACGGTGTAGAACAGACGGGCGAGGCCCGTGCTGCGGCGCCGCGCAAGGACGAGGTCCCGTCGGTAGTCGAACCAGATCTCGAGCACCAGCACCGCCATCAGATACCAGAGATAGACGAAGCCGAACATCGCCATCGCCGACTGCCGATGCGGCGTGAGGTACATCTCGAACGATCGCTCCGGGTGTCCGAGGTGCATCTGCAACGGCAGGGGCGCGACCAGCAGAAACGCGAGCGCCGTCAGCAGCGCGAGCCGGTACGTCGGCCGCACGGCGACGACTTTGAAGACGCGCTCGAGCGACGCCAGGATGAACGCGCCGGCCACGAGGCCCGTGATGTAGGGGTAGAGCACGATCAGAATGCTCCACTGCAGCTCGATCTCGTTCGGATAGATGAATCCCGTCACGCCAGGCATGGACGCCCCCTACCGCACCGCGCCGTCGAGACCGTTGTAGTAGACCTTCGCGCCCGTCGCCATCTGCGGCTTCAACACGTGCACCTTGTGCGTGCGCATGAACTCATGGACGGGGTCGCTCGGGTTCTTCAGATCGACCAGCCGGCGCGCGGCGGTCGGACACGCCTCGCAGCACGCGGTCGTCTGTCCCTTCGTGATGCGGTGGTAGCAGAGGGTGCACTTGTCGGCCGTCCTGGTGCGCGGATCCAGGTAGCGGCAACCGTACGGGCAGGCCTGAATGCAGTATCGGCAGCCGAGACACCGCGTCTTGTCGATGAGCACGACGCCGTCCGGGCTGTCGAACGTCGCGCCGACCGGGCACACCTGCGTGCACGGCGAGTTCGCGCAGTGGTTGCACATCTTCGGCACGAAAAACACTTTCTGACCCGCGGCCGACGCGTCCAGCTCGGGAAAACCGTCGTAGCCGCCATTCGGTGAATCGACGATCGGGTGGTCGGGGTCGTCGGGATTCACCCGGTAGCGCTCGACCCACGTCCGGAAACATCCCGGCTCGTTCAGCACGTCGTTCTCGGCCTTGCAGGCGCGCACGCAGTTGCCGCAGCCGATGCACTTGTCGATGTCGATGACCATGCCCCACCAGTGGGCCGTGGCGGTGTAGTTGGGCGCGGCTTCGGGCGCGCCCGCCAGGACGTGCTCCCATGCGACCGACGCGGCGCCCGTGAGCACGATGAACGCCGCTGAGTCTCGGAGGAACGCGCGCCGGCTCTCGTCCATGGCGACACTCCCGTGTCTACTGCGATTGGATCTTCGGCGAATGCGGCTGGTGGCAGGCCGTGCACTCCGCATCGCCGCTGTGATCGGCGACGACGACCTGCGGCACGAACGCCGGTCGACCGGCGATCCTGGCGTGGCACTGGATGCACGGCTGCTTCGGATCGAGCGTGGCCGGTTTGAGCTCGGGCTTGAGAACGTGCGCCTGGAGCGGGCCGTGACACGCCTCGCAGTGCAGCGACGCGTGTCGCGTGTCGTGGCGCTCCTCGAAGACCTTCGCATGGCAGGCCGCGCACCGCGTTTCGCCCGCAAACGCGACGGGACGCGCGGCGATGTCGCCGAGCGCTCCAGCGCGGTAGAAACCATAGCGGCCGAAATCCGGAGGCACGAGCAGCGATCGAACGAGGAGGAACGCCAGGAAGGCCGCGGCGAACAGGACCGCCACGCGAACGACGTGCCCGTAGTGGCCCGACGGACTCGGCATGGTCACCTCGTGATTCGGCGAGGCCGACTGTCGAGTCCCGCATGGTGCAAGAGGCACACCACGACCGGGGAATCCGTCCGCGGACCGCGAACGGCGCCGTGCGGGGATGTCGAAATCGAGGCGCGGACTATTTGGCTGCCGCCCCGAGTTATTCAGGGATCAGGCGGCTTCTGTACGAGGTGCTGCGCGAAACCGGCGGCACGGAGCCGCAGACGCGCGACGTTCAGCCGATCGCTGACAGCCGCGTCGGCGCCGAGCCTCGGCGGGCGCCGCTCGAACCGGCGCCCTGGCGCCGCGAGAGATCGAGCACCCGCCGGCAGGCGTCGCGGAAGCGCGATTCGAGCGCCCGCGCGGTCGGGTCGCCGAGCGGGACGAGCCGCGCCCAGGCGCCCTGCGCGTCCTTGACGAGGTCCGCGTGGGCGCGCCACTTCGAGTCTTCGGTCGCGCGGCCGCCCATGGCGTTGGTCGCAAACGCCGAGCGCAGCCGCGCGGCGAGCAATTCCGTCTGCGAGGCCTGCGGCGCGGCGGCGGGCTGAGATTCCTGCGCGTCGCGCACGAGCGCTTCGACCCTGGCGACAAGCTTCTCCATCCGCTGGCGGATGGCCGCGGGGTCGAGGTCGGTGCCGGCAAACGCCGCGCCGTGCGTGTCGAGGAGCGTCGTGAACGCCGTCCGCCACCGCTCGGCGATGGGCGTCATTTCCGCCGCCGGAATCGGCACGCTTCGATTCCAGGTCGCCCGCAGCGCGTCGACCCTGGCCGCGAGATCGGCCGGCGGTTCGGCCGCGTTCACCAACGCCTCGAGGTCGACGACCAGCGTTTCGCGCTCCGCGAGCTTGCTGGTCATCGTGATGTGGTGCCGGTTGTGGTAGCGCTGGAAGAATTTATCCGCGGCGGCGCGGAACCGCGTCCAGATGGCCTCGGACTTGGCGCGGCGCACCGGGCCGAGCGTCTTCCATTCGGCCTGCAGCTTCTTCATCTCGGCCGACGCGGCGTCCCAGTCCATCGACTCGGCCAGCTCTTCGGCGCGGGCGCAGAGCGCTTCTTTCCTGGCGAGGTTGTCGCTCCAGACCTTCTTGCGCGCGGTCAGATCCTCGCGCCGGCGCGAGAAGAACGTGTTGCACGCCGTCCGGAAGCGCTGCGCGAGATCGCGCGCGTTGGCGCGCGGCACGGCGCCCAGGGCGCGCCATTCCGTCTGCAGCTCCTGGAACCGCGACGTCACCTTCGCCCAGTCGCCCGACTGCGCCAGCGCCTCGGCTTCCTCGACGAGGGCCGTCTTCTTCGCGAGGTTGACCGTGAACTCCTCGCGCTGCTTCACGAAATACGCCTCGCACCGGCTGCGGATGAAATCCGTTTCCGTGCGGAAGCGATCCCACAGCCGCTGCGCCGACTGGCGCGGCGCGTCGGCCACGTCCTGCCACTTCGCGTGGAGCTCCTTCAGCGCGCGCGCGGTGGCGGCCAGGTCCGACGTCTTGCCCGCTTCCTCGTCGCTCTTCAGCGAGGTGACGATGGCCGCGGCCATCGCGATGAGCCGCTCCTGCTGCTGCGCGTTGGCGAAGCGCCGCCACTCGTCCATCTCGCGCAACTCGCGCACGCGCGGCGCGATCGCCGCCTGCAGCTCGCGCAGGCGGCCGGCCGCCGCGTCGATCTCGGCGCGATGGGCGGACGTGTCCGAGACCCTCGCCGCCTCGTCGAGGCCGGCGCCGATGTCCCGCATCAGCCGATCGCCTTCGCGGAGCGTGACCGTCTCGGCTTCGCTCGCGCGCGTGGTGCGCTCGACGAGCCGCTGGACGCGGCCGAGCAGGTCCAGATCCGCCTTGGCCGCCGCTTCCTGGCGAGCGGCGTCGCGCGCGGCGAACGCCTGCTCGACGGCGGCCAGCCGCGCGTCGAGATCGGCGTCCGGGCGGGCAGCCGCCGAAAGGGTGGCGGTGAGCGCGCGTGCCTCGCGGCTGAGCGTCTGCCAGCGGGCCAGGGCCGGGGCGCTGTCGGCCGACGACAGCAGCCCCTCGGCCTCGGCGACGAGCGTCCCGAGGGACGTCCGCGTACCGGCCAGCGCGGCGCTCAGCTCGTGCCGTTTCCGGCACGCCGCCACCGCCACGGCGAATCGCTCCGCCAATCGGTCAGCCTCCGGGCTGTTGCCGACGAGCGGCGTGAGCGACCGCCATTCTTCTTCGATCGACGACAACTGCTCGAGGATGTGGTCGCCCTCGAGCCCCTCGACGCGCGCGCAGAGCGCATCGCGCGAGGCCAGCGCCTCCGCTTGCATGCGCGCGCGCTCAGCAGCGTCCTCGGCCTCGCGTTCGCGCCGCAGGAAGGCGGCACGCGCCTCGCCTGTGGCGTGCTCGAACCGCGCCCCCGCAGCCGGATCCGCCTCGCCGAGCGCGCGCCATGCGTCGCCCAGGCGCGCGAGTTCCGCGCGCCCCGCGACGACGTCCGCCTGGTGGACGAGCGCTTCGACCGCCGACGCCACCGCCGCCTGATCGGCGCGACGGGCCTCTTCGGCCGCGCGCGCGGCCGCGGCCGCGTCCTCAATCTCCTGGAGAATGCCCCGCGCGCGCTTGCCGACCGCCTTCTGCGTCGCGCGCGCTTCCACGTCCTGCAGCTCCGCCACGTCGCGCGCCGGCGCGATGGCCCGATCGAACGCCGCGAGCGCGACGTCCTTGTGCACGCTGGCCACGGCCGTCTCGCGCAACTCGCCGCGATCGGCGAGCCGGCCGGCCGCGGCGGCGGCCACGGCTTCGTGCGTCGCCGTCCGCGCAATCGCGCCGAGCGCGCGCTCGTCGGTCGTGCGCGCGAGCGCCGCCTGCGCGACCGCGATCGGGGCCGCGCTCTTGGCGATGGTCGACAGGCGCCCGGCGTCCGTCAGGTACCCCACGGCCGCGACGGCGGCCGATTCGTCCGCGGCCGCGCCGGTCGCCAGCGCCTGGAGCCGTTCGGTGACGGCGACCCTGACCTCGGCATCCGGATCGGCCCCCGCCATCCGCCCCAGCACCGCGACGTCGTCGACCCGCCCGGCGGCGGCCCGGCGCACCCGGGCGTCAGGGTCCGTTTCAGCGAGCGAGCTGAGCTCGACCGGATCCTCCAGCTCCCGAAGGGCGTCCAGACGGATCGATGCGTCAGCGTGCTTCCAACGCGGTTGCGGCTTGAGTTTGTCGAGCAATCCCATGGGTAAGAGGGAGGACCGGCTATACGTGTAAGAAATAATCGTGCCGTACCCGCGCGTGTCGGCGGATACCGGCGGAACGGATTCGAATCAGTCGCTTACGGCGATCCGGCCCGTCTCTCGATGATCGTCAGACCCGGCGGAATCCACTCGACCGGACCGTTAATCCAAGGATAGAGATCGGACCTGTCAGGCTCAGATCAGTTTCTCGAGCCGATCGACGAGGCCGTCGAGCTGCTCGACGACCGCCTGGATGGTCGACGGCTCGGACAAATCGACCCCGGCCCGGCGGAGCAGGGTCATTGGGTGGTCGCTGCCGCCGGAAGCGAGGAGCTCCAGGTAGCGGTCGCGGGCCGCCTGGCGCGCTGCCAGCGGGCCGGTGCGAATTTCCCGCGCCAGCCTGGCGGCCGAGGCGAAGCAGGTCGCGTATTGATAGACGTAGTACGGCGTGTGGAAGAAGTGGGGGATGCGCGCCCAGGTGAGGGGCGTCAGCGCCTCCGTCTCGACCGCGTCCCCGTAGTAGGCCTCGAAGCGCTCGCGATAGAGGGCGTTCAGCACCTCGCCCGTGAGCGGCTCGTCGCGCTCGACCCGTTCATGCGCCGCGAGCTCGAAATCCGCAAACAGCACCTGCGTGTAGAAGGTGCTCGTGATGTTGTCGATCGCGTGCTGCAGCAGGACGATGCGTTCGTCGCGATCCGTGGCGTTGTCGAGCCAGCGCTCGAGCAGCAGCGCCTCCGACAGCGTGGACGGCACTTCCGCGACGAAAATCGTGTAGTCCGAATAGACGAACGGCTGCCGCTCGTGCGAGAGCATCGTGTGCATCGAGTGGCCCATCTCGTGGGCCAGCGTGAACACGTCGTCCAGCGTGTCCGTCCAGTTCATCAGCATGTACGGATGCACGCCGTACACGGGCGCGGAATAGGCGCCGCTGCGTTTGCCGTCGTTCTCGTAGACGTCGATCCAGCGCTCCCGGAACCCGCGCCACATCCGCTGCTGGTAGGCCTCGCCCATCGGCGCGACCGCCTCGACGATCGGCGCGAGCACGTCGTCATACGCGTAGCGCTTGTCCCATTCGATGAGCGGGATCGAGAAATCGTACTGGCAATAGCGTTCGAGACCCAGCACGCGGCGGCGCAGCCGGTGATAGCGGCGCAGCGGCTCGACGCCCGCGCGTGTCGTCTCGATCAGGTTGAGGACGACGGAGCGCGGGATCGCGTTGGCGTGCAGCGCGGCGTCGAGCGTCGTCGCGTAGCCGCGCGAGCGCGCGTGAAACCAGTCGCGCTGGCAGACGCCGTGGTAGAGCGACGCGTAGGTGTTCTGGTTGGCGGCGTACGGCCCATGGTGGGCGAGAAACGCGGCGCGACGGTCCGCCTGGCTGCGCGCCGTCGCCAGCACGGCCCGGTACCGACCGTAGGACATGGAGACCGTCTCGCCCGTGCTGAGCGTGACGTCGGCGAATTTGGCGTCAGCCGTCGACAGCGCCGAGTAGGACTCGGCCGAGGCGCCCGACAAACGGGCCGAAAGCGAGAGCAGCCGCTCGCCCTGCTCGTCGAGGACGTGTTCCTGCTGCCTGAAGATCTCTTCGATCGCGAAGCGGTAGGTAGCGAGTTTCGGGTTCTCAGCCATCCAGCCGCGGACGGTTTCGAGCGGAATCGCAAGGAGCTCGGGGTTGAACCACGACGTGGCCTCCTGCCATTTGGCCAGGAGCGCCATGACCTGCTGCCGTCGTCCGTTGACGGCGTTGTCGCGCTGGTCCTCGTCGTACTGCAGCGACACATAGAAGTGAACTTTGTAGGCCAATTGACCAAGAGCGTCGTTGAGCAGAAACGCCGCCAACACCCGGTCTGGCCCGGCGCCGAGCGTGCCTTTCAGGTCGGCGTACTCGTCGATTCGCCGGTTCAGCTCGGCACGTGCGGCATCCCACGCCGACCAGTCGGGGTAGATGTCGGCCAGGTTCCACTTGTGCGAGTCCTCGATGAGGGCGCGGTCCCGAGGCCGGGCAGGTGTCGCAGTTGTCATATCGAAAGACCAATCATACGTGGGCTTCGCCCAGGGAAGGCTTAGGGCTCAAGGCTTAGGGCTCAAGGCTCAGACCGGAGCCGCGCGTGAACCTCCCAAGTTCCCTGAAGGCCCCAACCCAAGTCTCAGTGCGGGCCTTAAGCCTCAAGCCTTAAGCCTTAAGCCTTCTATAATCCCCTCCTGCCTGGAGGCATCATGAGGTTTCTTCGTCCGGCGCTCGTAGGCGTTGCGCTTGCCGCGGCGCTGATGGGTCAGTCGCTCTTCGGCCAGACGGCCGGCAGCGGCTCGACCGGCGATCCGTTCGCCAATCTGCATTTCCGCTCCATCGGTCCGTCGATCATGTCGGGCCGCATCTCGGATTTCGCTGTGTATGAAGCCAACACGGCGATCTTCTACGTGTCGGCCGCGCACGGCGGCGTGTGGAAGACCGAGAACAACGGCGCGACCTTTGCGCCGGTCTTCGAGAAGGACGGGCTGATGTCGATCGGCGACGTCACCGTTTCGCAGAAGGATCCGAACCTCGTGTGGGTCGGGACCGGCGAGGGCAACAACCGTCAGAGCACCGGGTGGGGCGACGGCATCTTCAAGTCGACCGACGGGGGCAAGACCTGGAAGAACATGGGTCTCTCGCACTCGTACCACATCAACCGGATCGCGATCGATCCGAACGACAACAACATCGTCTACGTGGCGGCGCAAGGGAATCTGTTCGCGGCCGGCGGCGAACGCGGTGTCTATCGCACGACCGACGGCGGCGCGTCGTGGAAGCAGGTCCTCAAGGTCGACGACGACACCGGCGCGAACGAAGTGCTGATGGATCCGAGCAACGACAAGATCCTGTACGCCTCGACGTATCAGCGGCGGCGCACGCAGTGCTGCGTGAACGGCGGCGGCCCGGGCAGCGGCATCTGGAAGTCGACCGACGGCGGCGACAACTGGACGCGGCTCACGAAGGGCGTGCCGTCGGGGTCGCTCGGCCGCATCGCGCTCGACATCTATCGTAAGAGCCCCAACATTCTTTACGCGCAGATCGAAGCCGAAGCCGGCACCGGTCAGCGAAGCGGCGGCTCGGCCGGCAACGCGCCGGGCGAGAGCGGCACGTATCGATCGGACGACGGCGGCGCGACGTGGACGAAGACGAACGCCAACGACGTGCGTCCGCTGTACTTCAGCCAGATCCGTGTCGATCCGAATAACCCCGATCGCGTGATCACCGGCGGCGTGCGCATGTATCTCTCGACCGACGGCGGCAAGACGTTTAACGCATGCGACCCGACGGAGCACGACGACAAGCACGCGCTCTGGTGGGACCCGAACAACTCGAATCACATCCTGATCGGCACCGACGGCGGGGCGTACGTCAGCTACGACATGACGCGCTCCTGGATCTTCTACCCGAATATCGTCGCGGGCCTCTTCTACCACGTCGGGTTCGACTACGAGTGGCCCTACAACGTCTGCGGCGGCATGCAGGACAACTACGACTGGTGCGGTCCCAGCGCCGTGCGCACAGCGGGCGGCATCAACGACCAGTTGTGGCAGTCGGTGCAGGGCGGTGACGGCTTCGTCGCGATTATCGACGCGCGCGACTCGCACATCATCTATACCGAGACGCAGGACGGCAACACGCAGCGGAAGAACAAGGTCACCGGCGAGTCGAAGAGCATCCGTCCGACACCGCAGAACGTGGTGAATGCCCAGCCGGGCGGACCGGGATGCGATCCGCCGGCCGCCGGCGGCGGAGGCGGGCGCGGCGGCGGCAGCGCCGAGTGCGCCGCCTATCGCTTCAACTGGGATACGCCGATGGTGTTCGCGCCGTCGGACGCCGGCGTCCTCTACATCGCCGGCAACCACGTGTTCCGCTCGACCGATCGCGGCGACTCGTGGACGGCCATCAGCCCCGACCTCACGCAGAACGAGGATCGCAATCAGATCGTGACGATGGGCGTGAAGGGCGCGGACATCCGGGTCTCGAAAGACGACGGCATCGCGTCATGGCCGACGCTCGTGACGTTTGCCGAGTCGCCGAAGATGCCGGGCCTCTACTACGCCGGCAGCGACGACGGCACCGTCAGCATGTCGAAAGACGGTGGCAAGACGTGGGACAAGAAGCTCGCCGATCGCATGCCCGGCTTCGTGAAGGGCGCGTGGACGTCGAAAGTGCTGCCGTCGCGCTACGACGCGGGCACCGTCTATATCGCGAGTGACGCGCATCGCATCGGCGACTACGAGACGCACATCTGGGTGAGCAAGGACTTCGGCGCGACGTTCACGTCGCTGAACGGCAACCTCCAGGGCCAGGCCGTGAAGACACTGACCGAGGACCAGCGCAACCCGGACGTCCTGTGGGCCGGCACCGAGACGGGCATTTTCGTCTCGCTCGATCGCGGCAAGGCGTGGCAGCGGCTCAACGGCAATTTCCCGAACGTGCGCACGGATGAACTGACCGAGCATCCACGCGACAACGCGATGCTCATCGCGACGCATGGCCGGGCGATCTGGATCCTCGACCACCTGTCGCCGATTCAGGAATACTCGGCGGCCCAGGCGGCGGCGTCGGGCGCGAAGCTCTTCTCGATCGATCCCGCGCTCGAGTGGAAGTCGTTCGACGACAAGAACGACGAGTTCTGGGGCCACCAGTTCTTCCTGGGCGAGAACCCGCCGTTCGACGCGGTCATCCAGTACTACCTGAAGAGCACCGCGAAGGACGCGAAGCTCACGGTCGCCGACGCGGCGGGCAAGACGATTCGCGAGCTGCCGCTCACCGGCAACCATCTCGAGCCGGGAATCCAGACCACGTGCTGGGACTTCCGCGTCGAGCCGATCGCCGAACGTGGCGGTGGCGCCGGCGCCGGGAACCCAGGTCGTGCCGGCGGCGGCCGCACCGTGCCCGCCGGCGGCGGCCCGAACAGCCCGCTGCCGCAACCCGAGCCGGGCAATGGCGCCGAGAACCCGTGCGGCGGCGGAGGGCGCGGCGGCGGTGGCGGCGGCGGACGCGGCGGTGGCGGCGGAAGCCCGCAGGGCCCGCTCGTGCCGGCCGGCACCTACACCGTCACGCTCGTCGTCGACGGCAAGACCATCGAGAGCAAGCCGATGAAGGTCGTCATGGATCCCGCGGTGCAGATGTCCGAGGCGCAGCAGAAGCGCTACTTCGACATCGTCATGGACCTGCACGACATGCAGCGCCGCGGCAGCGCCGCCCGCGACACGCTGACGCCGTTCGAGTCGCAGATGACCGACGCCGCCGCCAAGGTCGCCGATTCGAAGTCCGTGCCCGCGGAGGTCAAGACCCAGTTCGCCGCGCTCGACAAGGACTTCGCGAACGTCCGTGACAAGTTCGGTCTGAATCCCGGCGCCGGCGCTGGTGGCGGCCGAGGCGGCCGCGCCGCCGCGGCTCCGGCCGGAGGCGCGGGTGGCGCCGGGTTCGGCGGTGGCGCCGCCGCCCCGTCGCCCAACGACGTCGTCGCGAAGGTCGGCGCCGTCAAGAACGGGATCATGGCGTTCACCGAGATGCCGAGCGCGTCGATGATGAAGCAGTACGACGACATCAAAGCCTCGCTGCCGAAGGCGATCTCGGACGCGAACGCTCTGCTGCTCCGCGCGATGACGATGAGCGCGACGCTGAAGAAGTACGACATCACGCTGAACGTTCCGGCGCCGGTCAAGTAGCCGGAACGTTCAGGGCTGGAGGCAAGAGGATAGGGGCTGGAGGCTTGGTACACGCCAGGCGCCAGCCTTTTGCCTTTCTTGCTTTGGAATTCGCCCCCAGCCCCCAGCCACTAGCCGCTTGCCCCCGCCCATGTCCGTGCCCCGCGCTCTTAACATCGACACCGTCACCCACGGCCGCGTCCTCGTCCGGGACGCGTTGAGCGCGCCCGCGCGCGGTCTGTTCGTCGCCTTCCACGGCTACGGGCAG
>Ga0134128_10010021_pt1 | contig 11369 bp, 9 predicted proteins | sample KB31754_FD_96462 | JGI IMG/M metagenome (GOLD analysis project Ga0134128, IMG submission 96462) | Terrestrial soil microbial communities with excess Nitrogen fertilizer from Kellogg Biological Station, Michigan, USA - KB3-175-4 | ecosystem: Environmental > Terrestrial > Soil > Unclassified ...
GACCTCGATCTCCGTCAACCCGGTCTCGGTCAGGAGATCGGAAAGCGCACGGATCGCCTCGGCGTCAATCCCCGGCTTGTTGCCTGAAAGCCGCGACTTGATGTCGTCTTTGATGGTCATGCCTTCTTTTCCTTGAGGCCGGCGAGCAAGGCCGCAACGGCATCGATCGCCAGCAGATAGGAGTTTGCGCCCAGCCCCGTGATGCTGCCGGTGGCGCCCTTGGCGACATAGGAGAGGTGGCGGAAATCCTCGCGCCGGGCAGGATTGGAGAGATGAACTTCGATCACCGGGCATTTGAGCATCTGCATCGCGTCCAGGATGGCGACTGACGTATGTGTGTAGCCCGCCGCGTTGAGCAGCACGCCGCAAGCCGCGACACGCGCCTCCTGCAGAAATTCCACCAGTTCGCCCTCTTTGTTGCTCTGGAGGAAGACGATACTGAAGCCATGGGTCGCGGCCCGGGCGGCGCACAGCTTCTCGATTTCACCCAAGGTGGCGCGGCCATAAATTTCCGGCTCGCGCGTGCCCAGAAGGTTGAGATTCGGGCCGTTCACGATATATATTGGTAAGGGATTGGATTTACTTGTTTTTTTTGCCATCGCGTTTTCGCCGCCGCCGCCGGTTTCCGCCTTATAATCGCTGCGGTGGGGAACGGAAACCCTTTAAGAGTTGAGACCCTATGACGGCAAATCTGACAGTGACCTTGAACGGCGAGGCCCGGCCGCTTACAGCCGGGTTGACGGTGCGGTCCATGCTTCTGTCGCTGGGGCTCGATCCCGCCAAGATCGCGGTCGAGCGCAATCTCGAGATCGTGCCACGCTCGACTTATGACCAGGTCGCGGTGGCGGACGGCGACCGCTTTGAGATCGTGCATTTCATCGGCGGCGGCAATGCTCCGGTAGAAGTACCGCGCGAAGACAAGCCGCTGACCATCGCGGGCAAGACCTATACCTCTCGCCTGATCGTCGGCACGGGCAAGTATAAGAATTACGAAGACAATGCACGCGCGCTCATGGCGAGCGGCGCGGAGATCGTCACGGTGGCGGTAAGGCGGGTCAATCTTACCGATCCCAATCAGCCGCGCCTGATCGATTTCATCGATCCCAAGAAATTCACTTATCTACCCAACACCGCCGGCTGCTTCACCGGCGAAGATGCGGTGCGCACCTTGCGCCTGGCACGCGAAGCCGGCGGCTGGAATCTGGTCAAGCTGGAAGTGCTGGGCGAAAAAAAGCTGCTTTATCCCGATATGCTGGAGACTCTGCGCGCCACCGAAATGCTGACCAAGGATGGCTTTCAGGTGATGGTCTATTGCAGCGACGATCCCTTGATGGCCAAACGCCTGGAAGAATTGGGCGCGGTCGCGATCATGCCGTTGGCCTCGCCCATCGGCTCCGGCATGGGCATTCAGAGCACGGTCAATATTCGCATGATCATCGAGGACGCCAAAGTGCCGGTGATCGTGGATGCGGGCATCGGCACGGCTTCGGACGCCGCCATCGCCATGGAGCTGGGCTGTGACGCGGTCATCTCCAACACCGGCATCGCGCATGCACGTGATCCGGTGAAGATGGCGCGCGCCATGAAGCTGGCGGTGGAAGCGGGGCGGGAAGCCTGGCTGGCGGGACGCATGCCCAAAAAGGCCTATGCCGATCCCTCCAGTCCGCTGACCGGCTTGATATGAAGCGCGTCGTTTTCCTGGTTCTGCTGTTGACGCAACCGGGCGCGGCGCTCGCCGGCACCAATTTTCCCGCGCTGTCCGATTATCCTGCGCCCAATTGCGCCAAGCCGGGCGAAAAGCCGGCGATGGCGCATGATGCGCCAAAAGTGGTGCAGGCGGGTGGCGGCTTGACCTTCAACACCGGAACGCGCGACGTGAAGGGCTATAACGAAAGGGTGGCAGCTTACAATGCGGCGCTTGCCGCCTATGCCGCCTGCATGAATGCCTATGTCGACAACGCGCAGACCGACATGAATGCGATCCGCGACAAGGTCAACCAAGCCGTGGCAGCCGGCAAGGAACGCTAATCAGCTTTCGGCCAAGCTCTTCAGCGTGTCGTCGTCCACCGCACCCGGATGCATCACGCCATTGATGATGAAAGTGGGCGTACCGTCGATGCCGGCGCGCGCGGCCAGCGCCTTGCTGGCGGCGATGGCGGCGTCGATTTCCGGCTTCTGCATGTCGGATTTGAGCTTGGTCATGTCGAGCCCTGCCTTCTCGGCGGCGGCATAGATCATCGTTTCCGTGACCAGATCGGTTTCGCTCATCAGCGCGAAATGTAGCGCGAGATATTTGTCGGGCTGCAGCCGCGCCGCCAGCGCCACACGCGCTGCCACGATGGAGTCTGGTCCCTTGATGGGGAATTCGATGAAGGAGAAACGCGTGTCGGCCTTGTGCCGTTGGTAATATTTCTCGATCGCCGGCAGGGACAGGCGGCAATAAGGGCAATTGTAATCGTAGAATTCGACCACGCTTTTCTTGGCGTCGGCCGAACCGGTGACGAAAGCGATACGCGGATCGAAGAAGGCCTCCATGCCGATCTTCTTCATGGCAACAGCGGCCTTTGCCTTGTCCTGCGCCTCTTGCAGCATCTGCAGGCGATCGGTCATTTCCGACAGAATCTCGGGATGGCTCAGAAGATAGCCGCGGATATTGACCGGCCCGCCGGCGCCTGGAAGCCAGCCTTGGCGCGCGGCGGCGAAGATCACCACCACCGCCAGGAGCGCGCCCCCCAGCGCACCGGCAACCGCACTGATCCAATTGCGCATGCTGTCCGTTCCTATCGCTGCGGCGTCGAGGCGATGCCGACAATGTCATTGGCGCGCTGCCAGTCGGCGCCGCCCTGGTCCAGACCGCGCCGGGCCCGAATCGCGAAGATTCCCGCCTGCCTAACCGCACCGGCGCTGTAATAAGCCTCGGCGGTGGCCAGGTTTGCCATCGGTTCATTCTTCAGCATGCTGTAGGCCTGGGCGGTTTCATACCAGGTGAAGACATCGTCATTTTCTATCAACGAGGCGGCCTTAAGATTTTGCAAAGCCGCGTTGGCGAGCCGCGCGTCTTCCGTGGCGAGTTGGGCCACTGCCAGTCCCAGCCGCAATTGCGGCGCATTGGGCCTCAAATCCACCGCCTTCTGATAGGCGGGAATGGCCTGCATCGGTTTGGCCATGCTGACGTAGATCTGCCCCAGCACTTCATAGAAGAAGGGATTTTTGGGCTCGTCCTGGATCAAGCTGTTGGTGGTGGAGAGTGCCTTCTGCAGATCGGGCTTGCGCAGATAGGCCATGGCGCGGGCATAGCGCGCGGGCTCGGAACTGTTGCTCTCGGGATAGCGGTCCAGCGCCTGCGAGACGGGCAGGGTGAAACCGGCCAGCTTCGCCTGCACCATCTCGTAAGTGTGCGTGACTTGCGGCGGGTCCTTCACATCGCGCCAGGGCGAAGCATTCACGCCGGTCTCGATGTCGCCAAGACGCTCCTGACCGATGGGGTGGTCCACGGCATATTTGTCGATCTTGTAGGCGCTCTGGGCCTGTTCGATGGCGAAACGTTGGAAGGTCTGGTAAAGGCCCATCGGCGATTGATGCGTGGCGGCGAGAAGCTTGAGCGCGATCTGGTCGGCGGTGGATTCCTGCACGCGGGTAAAGGCCGCCATCTGCGCCTGCGCCATCGCCGCGCCCGCGCCCATGATGGCGATGCCGGCATCGCCCGCGCCCAGCGCCATGGCGGCGGCACCCAACACCATGGAAAGCAGCATGGGGATCATCGCATGTTCCATGCCCACGCCGGTGCGCGAGATGTGACCGGCCGCGATATGGCCGGTCTCGTGCGCCAAGACGCCGATCAACTCGTTGGCCGATTTGCAATCCAGGATGATGCCGCTCATCACGAAGATGTTCTGGCCTTCGGCAGCGAAAGCGTTCACTTCCGGATCGCCCACCAGATACATGTGCACATCGCCGGGCTGTAGGCCGGCCGCCTTAGCCAGCGGCGCCTCATAGCTTTTCAGCATGTCTTCGGTTTCGGTGTCGCGCAGAAGCGAAATGCCTTGGGCGAGCGCGGGCGCGGCGCCCGGCGCGGCGAAGAAGAGAGCGGCGGAAAGCGCCAATCTCGCCACAAAGGCCAGGCGGCGCCCCTTGCGCCCAGCAAGCGGGGGCCGGGGAACAGGGTCAAAACGCGGCACGATCACAGCCTCCATGAACCCCCGTTCACGCCGAAACTAGGAGGAGGCGCGGGCAAGGTCAAATCCTTGCGCGTTGCCCCCCGCGTCCCGTTCCGGCATAACCCCACTTCGCCTGATTTTCGGATTACGGGTTTGTCATGCCTGCTTCGCGCGCCCAGCCTTTTCTTGCCGTGCCCTTGGCCGTTCTTTTGACCAGTTGTTCGCTGGGCTCGAATATCGGCAACTCGGTCAATTCGACATTGGGATTGGGCGGCTCTGTCTCGTCCCAATCCTCCGGGCTGGCGGTGGGCGATGAGCCCTTCGCGGTCAAGACCGGCGCCGCGATTCTGAATCAAGGCGGCAGCGCCGCCGACGCCGCCGCAGCGATGTTCTTCGCCATGACCGCGACCTATCCGGTGGCGGCAGGATTGGGCAGCGGCGGTATCTGCATCGTCGCGGACCCGGCGAAAGGCGTCCGCGAATTCGATTTCCTGCCACGCGCGGCCCGTGCCGGCGGCGCCTATGCGGTGCCCGGCGCTGTGCGCGGCTTCTATGATCTGCAAGCGGCATTCGGCACGCTTCCCTGGCAGCGCGTGGTCTCGGGCGGCGAGGCCTATGCCGCGGCCGGCTTTCCCATCAGTCACGCCTTGTCGGCCCGTCTTGCCGACGCACAGAATTCGGTGCGCCTGGATGCGTCCTTGGCGGCCGAGTTTCTGGGCGAGAATGGCAGTCCCAAGCCGGAAGGCGCGGTGGTCACCAATGACGCGCTTTCCCAGACCCTGGGGGCGATCCGTCTTTCCGGCGCGGATGGATTCTATGCCGGCATGGTCGCGGACCAGATCGTGCGTTATTCCGCTTCGCAAGGCGGCGCCATTTCCGCCGCCGATCTCTCCGATTATCGCACCACCGTCACCGCGCCGCGAACCGTGACGCAGGGCGGTTACGCCGTTGCCATGCCCAACGCCGCGACCGGGGCGGGCGCCTTCGCCCAATCCCTGTTTGCCAATGCGGCGGGGGGCGGCGATCCGGAAGGCGCGGTGGTGGCAGGCGTGCGCCAAAGCCTGGCGAGTTTCGGCATCACCGCCTTGCCGCCTGATCTTGGCGGCACCGGCTTCGCCGCGATGGACAAGAACGGACAAGCCGTCACCTGCGCCGTGACGATGAACGGGGCATTCGGCGCGTCGCACAGTGCGGGAACCTCCGGCGTGCTTCTGGCCAACGCGCCGTCGGCGCCTTCGGGCATCGCCGGCGCGTTCCTGACGCCTCTGATCGCTCGCGACGGCAATGGCCGCGTCGTGCTGGCGGGCGTGGGCGCGGGCGGTCCCAACGGCACCGCCGCGATCATCTATGCGCTTCTCAAGCTGGCGTCAGGCCGCGAGCTGGGGCGGCCCGGCGATCTGCGCTCGACCGGCGCGGCCCCGATGGTGACGGTGAACGCGATTGCTTGCCAGAATGCCTGCGTGGCGCTGTCCGACCCTGGTGGTCACGGACTTGGCGCCGCCACGGACCAGTGATGTCATGAAGATTCACGGAAGATGCCATTGCGGCGAACTGACTTACGAGGCCGAGATCGACCCCGGCCAGGTGAGCATCTGCCATTGCAGTGATTGTCAGATCCTGACCGGCACCGCCTATCGTGTCAGTGTGCCGGCGAAAGCCGCCGATTTCCGGATTCTCAACGGCGTGCCCAAGATCTATGTGAAGACGGCCGAAAGCGGCAATGCGCGGGCGCAAGCGTTCTGCGCCACTTGCGGCACGCCGATTTATGCCTCGGACGTGAACCATCCCCAAAGCTTCAATCTGCGCACCGGTCCGATCGCGGAACGGGCGCAACTGAAACCCGTGCGACAGATCTGGTGCCGCTCCGCGCTCGATTGGGTGCAGCGTCTCGACGGCATGGAGATGCGCGAAAAGACGTAAGTGGCAGGCCGGGCGGCCGGCGATCTTACTCGCTCGAAAAGGCTCGCTGCCACCACCCTTTTTTCTTGGGCTTGGACGCATCTTCCTTCGGCGTGGTGTCGGGAATGTCGTCCTGCAACGACCATACCGGAGCGGAGGGCGCGCCCGGCGCGTGCGCCGTGCCGGATGGTACCGGCGCCGGCGTGGTGTCGATTTCATCCGGCGCGCCGAAGCGGTCGGCCTCGGCTGCATAGGCCGGCCGATCCGATTGGCGCGGCTCGTGATTGTCCGGGCTGCGATCGTCCCTGTTGCGGCCGCCGCGGCGGCCGCGCCGGCGGCGTCTGCGGCGTCCACCTTCACCCGGCTGACCATTATTCGGTTGGCCATTGTTCGGTTGGGTCCCCGGCTCCTGGTCCTGCGAGACGACCGCGCCGCTCTCGCCATCATCACTAGCAAGCTCGGTTTCGACGCTCTGGGGTTCGCCCTGGGGCTGCGCGCCAGTGTCGGCGCCTTCCGGCCGCGGGCCCCGGTCGCGATTGCGGCCGCGACCGCCACGCCGGCGACGCTTGCGGCCGCGGCCGCCTTCGCCGTCGCGCGCTTGCTGCGGTGCTTCTGCCGCCTCGCTATCGGATTCCGCTGCCGCGTCATCCGTCTCTTCGATTTCGTCTTCCTCTTCCTCGATAACGGCATTGTCTTCGGGGTCGTCGGAGGGCACGAAGCCCGCTTCGATGGACACCGCTTGGCTGCGCGGCCGGTCTTCCGGATCGCGGGTGCGGGTGCGGTCAAGCTCGAAATGACCCGCCATCAAACCTTCTTTGGGTTCGAAGGAAACGTCCATGCCATATTCGGCTTCGATGCGCGCGAGCTCGCGGCGCTTCTGATTCAGGGTGTAAATCGCCACGTCATTGGCGACCTTCACGGTCACTGCGCTGGCGCGGCTCTTCTCGCCTTCCTCTTCCAGGGCGCGCAGCACCCTCAGCGCCGTGGACTCGACGGAACGGACGATGCCCGCACCACCGCAATGCGGGCAGAGCACGGTGGAGGAGGCGACCACGCCGGCCCTGAGGCGTTGGCGCGACATTTCCAGCAAACCGAACTGGCTGATCTTGCCGATCTGAACGCGGGCACGGTCATTCTTGACAGCGTCGCGTAAGCGCTTCTCGACTTCGCGGTCGTTGCGCCCGTCCTCCATGTCGATGAAATCGATCACGATCAGGCCCGCCAGGTCGCGCAGGCGGAGCTGGCGCCCGATCTCGTCGGCGGCTTCCAGATTGGTCTTGCGCGCCGTCTCTTCGATCGAATGTTCGCGGGTGGCGCGGCCGGAATTGACGTCGATGGCGACCAAGGCCTCGGTTTGATTGATCACGATATAACCGCCGGAACGCAGCGTCACCGTGGAAGAGAACATTGCGTCCAATTGCTGCTCGATATGCAGACGCTGGAACAGCGGCACCGTGTCCTTGTATTGGTGCACATTGCGGGCCTGCGCCGGCATCAGCATGCGCATGAAGTCCTTGGCGTTGCGGAAGCCGGCATCGCCTTCCACCACCAGATCCTTGACGTCCTTGTTGTAGAGGTCGCGGATGGCGCGCTTGATCAGATCGCCTTCCTCATAGACGCAAGCCGGCGCATTGGAGTTGAGCGTGCGTTCGCGGATCGTGTCCCACAGCCTTATCAGATATTCATAGTCGCGCCGGATCTCGAGCTTGGTGCGGTTCTCGCCCGCGGTGCGGATGATGAGCCCCATGCCCTCGGGCAGCTCCAGGCCTTGGGCGGCAGACTTCAGGCGCTTGCGGTCGGCGGCGTTGGTGATCTTGCGGGAGATGCCGCCGCCGCGCGGTGTGTTGGGCATCAAAACGCAATAGCGGCCGGCCAGCGAGAGATAGGTGGTGAGCGCCGCGCCTTTGTTGCCGCGCTCCTCTTTGACCACCTGAACCAAGATGATCTGGCGGCGTTTGATGACTTCTTGAATTTTATAATGCCGGCGGCGCATCCATTTCTGCGGCGGCCGCTGCATCTGAAGTTTCTTTTCGCCGCCCGTTTCGCCGTCTGTTGTTTCGCCCTCGACCGGTTCGATGGCGCCTTCATTCTCTTCGATGGCCTGGGCGGCAGCGGTTTCGGCGTCGGTAGACGGTTCGGCCGGGGTCACCGGCTCGATCTCGCCTTCATTTTCTTCGGCGGCTTCCGCCGCTGCGGTCTCTGGATCATGGCCGTAATCGGCGATCGCATCCTGGGCGGCTTCCGACTTGGCGGGAAGGCGATATTCCTCATCCTCATTCTCGACGGCCGCACCGCCATGATTGACGAAGACATCTTCGTGATCGTCTTCGTCATGGGGCTCGGCCGGTTCTTCGGCGGTTTCCCGCGGAGCCTCGTCCGTCTCCTGCGACAGCTCGATGCTGGCGGCGTCGAGAGGCACCAGGGCGGCTTCGTCCTCGGTCACCTCTTCGCTGGCATCTTCCTCTTCGTCCTCCTCGCTTTCGGACTTGGCGCCGATCTCGAAGCTCTCGATATCGTCTTCCTGGCGACGGCGGGCCTCGGCCTCCTGTTCCGCCAGAAGCGCCTGCCGGTCGGCGATGGGGATCTGGTAATAATCGGGATGAATTTCCGAGAAGGCGAGGAAGCCTTGACGGTTGCCGCCATACTCGACGAACGCGGCCTGGAGCGAAGGCTCCACGCGGGTCACTTTGGCGAGATAGATGTTGCCCTTGAGCGGCCGCTTGCTGGCGGCCTCGAAATCAAATTCCTCGACTTTGGAACCGTCGAGAACCACCACGCGCGTCTCTTCCGGGTGGTTGGCGTCTATGAGCATACGTTTGGACATGAATGTCTCCGGGGCGCGCGCCACCGTCTGGATCGCGCGAAAGCGCGACGCGGGTAGCGGGCCGTATTGTTGGGGGCAAGCGGCCGCCTAGGCCCAGCGGCGCTGCCGCGGGGGAAATTGGGTTGGGTCGCAAATTGCCGGTCATGAATAACACTTAAATTCGAGCCGCCCGGGGGCGGGAAAAACGCTGCTATTCTGCAATGGAGGGGGTCCCACACACCGTCTGAGCCAAGATTTCTGGGGAGACGGCGGGGCTTCCGGACCACTGCACCTTCCGGCTTTCGCCGGGACGGAGCAGCATGAGAATCTCTTGTAGGGGGCGGGTCGCCTCCCGGCAAGGGCTTGCAAGGGCCAAGCTTGGGTCCTCGCGGCTAACGAAACGTAAAGATTTTGGGTGGAATTTGGCGTCCTGAATCCCGGCAAAGGCTGAAAAGTGTTCCGTATCAGCGCTATAGCGCTTTTTTTGAGCTTTCTGAGCCTTGGGTTCCAGGCGTCGGCGCAGCCCGACGACCCCATCGCCCGGGTGTTGCGCCGCGACCAGACGGCACCCGGCGGCCCGCCACCCGGCGCCGGCCTTCCCGTGGCGCCTGCCAAGCCCGTGCCGACGACCGGGGCCGGACCGTCGCCTGGCGGCAATGCGGGCGGCAATCTTCCCATCGTGCTCAGTGCGCGCATTGGCGAACATGAAGACCGCACCCGTTTCGTCATCGAATTGAGCGACCCGGTCAATCTGCGCACTTTCACCCTCACCAACCCGGACCGGGTGGTGGTGGACATGCCGGAGGTTTCCTGGCGCGTCGGCGCGCCGCCGCGTCCCTCCGGCTTCGGTTCGGTCAAATCCTATCGCTATGGCGTGTTCCGCAAAGGCAATTCCCGCATGGTGATCGACCTCAATCGCCCGGTGACGGTTTCTGACGCGCTGGTGATCCCTCCGTCCAGCGGCTTCGGTTATCGCGTGGTGATCGACCTGTTCCCCACCGAGCGCACCAAGTTCAACACCAATTCCGGCTGGCCGGCCGATCTCAAGGCGCGGGAAACCGATGCCGAAAGACTGAACGCATTGGTGGCCGACGCGCCCAAGCCGTCGGGCCGCAAAGTGGTCGTGATCGATCCCGGCCATGGCGGCATCGATTCCGGCACCAATGGCGTCAACGATCTTCTGGAAAAGGATCTGGTGCTGGCCGAAGGCCTCAAGCTGGCGAAGGTGCTGAAGGCCGAAGGTTATGTCGTGCGTATGACACGCGACAGTGACGTCTTCATACCCTTGCCCGAGCGGGTCGCGCTGGCGCGCAAGCTGAGGGCGGATCTGATGATCTCGCTGCATGCCGATTCCAATCCCGATCCGGACGTGAACGGGCTTTCCATCTACACGCTCAACGACGGCCGCTCCGACCGCGAGGCGGTGGCGCTTGCCAAACGCGAAAACCAGTCCGACATCATCGCCGGCGTGGATCTGTCCAATGCCAATTCTCCCGTGGCGCCGATCCTGATTGATCTGGCCCAGCGCGACACCATCAATCGTTCGTCGCGATTTGCCGAAACCGCGCTTGGCCAGCTCAAAACCACCACCGATATCCTGGCGCGCAGCCCCCATCGCGCCGCCAGCTTGGCGGTGCTGGTGGCGCCGGATGTTCCTGCGGTGCTGATCGAACTGGGCTACCTTTCCAATAGTTCAGACGCCGCCCAAATGAAGACCGAGACCTGGCGCACGCGCGTAGCGCAGGCCATCGCCAATGCCGTGGACCGTCATTTTGCCGCAGGCCCCGGAACCCAGCCGTGACAGGGGTTCCGAAAATCCCAATTGGCAGGCGCCTCTTTTCAACCCAAAAGGGGTATTATCTCGCCGCGTCGGCCCAAGCGCCGAGTGCGTGAGTTAAGAGGATCGCGTGAATAAAGGAACGATGCTCCGCCGCCTTCTTGTCTATGCCGGTCTCGGCGCAGCCGCCCTTGCCGCCTTGGGCGTGCTGGCCGTGGTCTTCTATATCTATACCGTCACGCGCGACCTCCCCAGCGTCGAGGCGCTGAAGAATTACAGCCCGCCGGTCACCACCCGCGTCTATGCCGGTAATGGCACCGTGTTGGGCGAGTATGCGCGGGAGTCGCGCATCTTCGTGCCCTCCGCCTTCATTCCCAAGTTGGTGGCGCAAGCCTTCACCAGTGCGGAAGACCGCAATTTCTACAATCATCCCGGCATCGACCCATCCGGCATCGTGCGCGCCGCGATCAAGGATGTGGGCTTGGTGCTGGAAGGTCATCGGCCGCAGGGCGCCTCGACCATCACCCAGCAAGTGGCGCGCAACTTCCTGCTCAATTCCGACGTCAAGTTCAGCCGCAAGATTCGCGAGGCTATTCTCGCCATCCGCATCGACGCCACCTATCCCAAAGATAAGGTGCTGGAGCTTTATCTCAACGAGATTTATCTCGGCGAGCACAGCTATGGCGTGGCGGCGGCGGCGCTGAACTATTTCGGCAAATCGCTGGACGAGCTC
>Ga0134128_10010023_pt1 | contig 11366 bp, 11 predicted proteins | sample KB31754_FD_96462 | JGI IMG/M metagenome (GOLD analysis project Ga0134128, IMG submission 96462) | Terrestrial soil microbial communities with excess Nitrogen fertilizer from Kellogg Biological Station, Michigan, USA - KB3-175-4 | ecosystem: Environmental > Terrestrial > Soil > Unclassified ...
CCGCCAGTTCCTCGGCGTCGAGCAGGGTGACGGCACGGCGGTAGTAGCGCGTCACATCGTGGCCGATGCCGACAGCGACAAGCTGGATCGGCGAGCGGGTTTCGATTTCCTCGATCACCTGACGCAGATGCGCTTCGAGGTAGTTGCCGGCGTTGACGCTCTGGGTCGAATCGTCGACGGGCGCGCCGTCCGAAATCACCATCAGGATACGGCGGCTCTCTGGGCGGGCAAGCAGGCGCTTTTGCGCCCATTGCAGGGCTTCGCCGTCGATGTTTTCCTTGAGCAGGCCCTCGCGCATCATCAGGCCAAGATTGCGCCTTGCGTGCCGCCACGGCTCGTCGGCGGCCTTGTAGATGATGTGGCGGACGTCGTTGACGCGGCCGGGATTGGCCGGACGGCCGGCTTCGAGCCACGCCTCGCGGCTCTTGCCGCCCTTCCAGGCGCGGGTTGTAAAACCCAAAATCTCGACCTTGACGCCGCAGCGTTCGAGCGTGCGGGCGAGGATGTCACCGCAGATTGCTGCGATGGTGATTGGGCGGCCGCGCATCGAACCGGAATTGTCGATCAGCAGCGTGACGATGGTGTCGCGGAAATCGGTGTCGCGCTCGACCTTGAAACTCAGCGCCTGCAGCGGATCGGTGACGACGCGGGTCAGGCGCGCCGTATCGAGCAGGCCTTCCTCCAGGTCGAATTCCCATGAGCGGGACTGCTGCGCCATCAGGCGGCGCTGCAGCTTGTTGGCGAGCCGCGCCACGGCGCCGGCGAGGTTTTCGAGCTGCTTGTCGAGCAGCGAGCGAAGCTGGTCGAGTTCTTCGGGCGGGCAGAGTTCGGCCGCCTTGACGATCTCGTCGAACTTTTGCGTAAAGACCTTGTAGTTGAACTGGTTCGAGAACTTTTCGCTATTCGAGCCGGCGGGCGGCGGATTGGGAGATTCGTCGCCGGAATCGGCAGTCTCCTCCTCGCTCATGTCCTGCAGCTCGGCTTCGGAGCCCTCGACTTCGCCGGTCTCCTCCGAGGTGCCGGGGGTCTGATCCTCGTCGGCGTCAGCATCCTCGCTTTCGCCTTCGCCCTGCTCGGGAGACTTATCGGAATCATCGCCCTGCTCGGGCTGCTGGTCGTCGCCGCCTTCTTCGCTCTCGCCGGACTCATCGTCCATTTCGCTGTCGGGCACGAGATTGAGGTCGCGCAGCAATTTCCGCGCGGCCTTCGAGAAATCGTCCTGATCCTCGTAGCGGTTGAGCAGGTTGTCGAGCGAGCCCTGGGCCTTGTCCTCGATCTCCTTGCGCCAGAGGTCGACGATGGCATGGCCGGAGGGCGGCACCTCGATGCCGGCGATCTTTTCGCGCAGCAGCAGGCCCAGCACTTCGGCGAGGGGCGCGTCACCCTTGTCGGAGACCTCGGCGAAATTTCCGCGGAACAGCCGGTCTTCGAGCATTTCGTGAATGTTGCCAGCCATGCCCTGCATGCGCCGGCAGCCGAGTGCTTCAACGCGGGCTTGTTCGAGCGCATCGAAGGCAGCGCGTGCTTCGGGATCGTGCGGCGCGCGCTTGCGGTGCGTCTCGGGATCATGGCTCGCGAGCCGCATGGCCATGGCGTCGCCCTGGCCACGGGCGATGGCGATATCGCGCCGGGTCGGCAGGCGCGGCAGGTTGGCGAGCCGCGCCTTGTCGGCGGAAAGCAGCGGCCGGTCGGCGGTGAAGGTCACCTCGAGTTCGGGCTTGCCGGCAATGGCGCGGACAGCCGCCCCCATCGCCGTCTTGAACGGCTGGGTGGTGTCGGGTTTGTTGGCTTTGCTGCGGGGCGGAGTGGCCATCAGTTCTTCCCCGTTGCGGGCTTGCGCGCGGCGATGAGCAGGAACATCGGCCGCGCCAGTTCGGTCTCGCGCCAATCCGGGTGTGTTTCGAGTTGCCTGGTCGACGGGGCCCATTCGTCCACGCTGCCGTAGGTGAAGCCGGCATCGCGCAGGCCGTTGAGCATGGTTGCGATGGTCCGGTGATACTTTACCACGCCATCGACAATCCAGTTGGTCTGGCGTTTGCCCTCGATGCTGTAATCGGCAATGGCGAAAGCCTGCCGGCCGTCGGTGGCTGTCGCCCATTCCGGCGTCGCGCGCGCGGCGTAGATCGGATGCTCGACCGAGAAGACCAGGTCGCCACCCGGAGCCAAAGCCGCGAATATGGTGCCGATCAGGCGTGCGAAATTCTCGACGTAATGAAACGTCATCGAGCTCACAATCAGTTCGGCGGTGGCGGGCTCGAGGACGAGGCTGTCGAGGTCGGCGCGGCGATAGGTGACGGCGGCATTGTGCGTTTCCGCGGCCGCCCGGGCCAGCATCTTTTCCGACAGGTCCATGCCAAGGACGCTCTGAGCACCTTCAGTAGCCAGCCAGCGGCAGAGGTGTCCGAAGCCACAGCCGAGTTCTATGACGCGGCGGCCCCTGACCGGGGGCAGAAGCGCGCGCAGAGCCGGCCACTCGCTCGTGCCGCTCAACCCTTCGCGCGAGCGCGGAAACTCGCTGTAGCCGGCGAGGAACGCCGCATCGTCATAGATGTTCTGCGCCACGACAACCGTCCAGGGCTCAGGCGGTGATCGCCAGGTTCGCGGCGCTCTCCGGCAGCTCTTCGCCGAACACGCGCTGGTAGAACTCGGCCACCACGGGGCGTTCAAGTTCGTCGCATTTGTTGAGGAAGGTCAGCCGGAAAGCAAAGCCGATATCGCCGAAAATCTGGGCGTTCTCGGCCCAGGTGATGACGGTACGCGGGCTCATCACCGTCGACAAATCGCCGTTGATGAAGGCCGAGCGGGTGAGATCGGCGAGCCGCACCATGTTGGCGACGGTCTTCTTGCCCTTGTCCGTTCGATACTGCTTGGCCTTGGCCAGCACGATGCCGACTTCCTTGTCGTGCGGCAGATAATTCAGCGTCGTCACCAGCGACCAGCGGTCCATCTGGCCCTGATTGATCTGCTGGGTGCCGTGATAGAGCCCGGAGGTATCGCCGAGGCCGATCGTGTTGGTCGTGGCGAACAGCCGGAAGGCCGGGTGCGGGGTGATGACGCGGTTCTGGTCGAGCAGCGTCAACCGCCCCTGCGTTTCGAGCACACGCTGGATGACGAACATCACGTCGGGCCGGCCGGCGTCATACTCGTCGAAGACGAGGGCGACATTGTTCTGCACCGCCCACGGCAAAATGCCGTCGCGGAACTCGGTGATCTGCTTGCCGTCCTTGAGGACGATGGCGTCCTTGCCGACAAGATCGATACGCGACACGTGAGCGTCGAGGTTGACGCGGACCAGCGGCCAGTTGAGGCGCGCCGCGACCTGCTCGATATGGGTGGATTTGCCGGTGCCGTGATAGCCCTGCACCATGACGCGGCGATTGTACTGGAAGCCGGCAAGGATCGCGAGCGTGGTATTGCGGTCGAAGAGGTAGTCCTCGTCCAGTGGCGGCACGTGGTTGTCGGGCTCGGCGTAGCCCGTCACCTTCAAATCGGTGTCGATGCCGAACAGTTCGCGCGCGGAGAATTCCTTGTTCGGCAGGTTGGAGTAATCGCTCATTTTAACGGCTTTCACGAGTAATAGGTCAAGGCTGCTGGCCCTGAGGGCAGGGGGCTCTATAGCAGCATCATTGTGCCGGGGGTAGGCTGGATTTGGGCTGGCCGCCACGCGGCCTTCCACCTTCCTGAAATAGCCATCATCCAGCCTTCATGCAAGGCGGCAGCCGGCGCGTGAACAGTACGCGAGCCCGAGCGGCTGCTGCCAATATTTGACGTTTGATCTGCGATTGTAGTGATGCCGACCTGCCGCGACGGCCATGGCACGGAGAGCAGAAATGGCGATGATCGATAGTTTTCACCAGTCGGTACCGGCGTTCGGCCGGGTGACCGGGGTGCTTTCAGTGCTGGCGCGGGCGTTTGAGGCTTGGCGGGCGCAGCGGGGCCGGCGCGTCGCGCTGCGTCAGTTGCTCGAGTTCGAGCCGTATCTGCTCGACGATATCGGGGTAACCATCCAGGATATCGAGGATGCGCGCGTCGTCGGCGCGCCGATCAGGGCAAGCAAGCGCCGGGAGTGGTGAATTGGCAGTCAGGCAGCGCTTGAGGCCTCCCCCCTCATCCCCTGCCGGACCTTCTCCCACAAGGGGGAGAAGGAGGTTTTTGGCAAAGCGGCGCCCCATCTTCCTTCTCCCCTTGTGGGAGAAGGTGGATCGGCCGTTAGGCCGAGACGGATGAGGGGTGGGCCAGGATCACCGACCGTCTCTACCCGACGAAGCCCTTGACCTTGAGGTGGGTGTAGGCCGCGATGATGGCGCGCAACCGATCCTCGGATGATTTGTCGCCGCCATTGGCATCGGGATGGTGGATTTTCACCAGTGCTTTGAACGCGTGCTTGATGTCGGGCGCCTTGAACGCCCCGTTGATGCCCAGTGTTTCGAGCGCCCGCCGGTCGAGCTCATGCAGTTTGCGCTCGCGCTCGGCCTGCGGGCTGCGCGCCTGCGATCGCGCATAGCGCGCGAAAATATGCAGCGGATCGTTGAAACGGCGGCTCTCGTCGTTGGGCCGGGCCTGCCGGTACATTTTTGGGCCAGTCGACGTCCGCACCTTGGGATTCGGCTTCGCCCCCATACCCCAACTCGGCCGGCCGGCGGTTGCGGCGGCCTGGTTGACGTGGGCCTCAATGTCGTCCGCGCTCATACCGGTGAAGAAGTTGAACACCGAATTATAGTGGCGGACGTGTTCGAGGCAGAAATTGTGGTACTCGCCTTCGAGCTTGCGCCCCTTGGGCGCACGATAGACACCCGGCTGGTCGCAGCCTTCCCAGGCGCAGGCCGGGCCCTCCTCATGCGGCTTGGCATCATGGCGCGGCCGGATGCGGATACCGTCGAAAAGCTTGGAATCCAGTTTCATCGAGACTAACTACTCACCGCTGCCGCTATTAGAGACCAACCGATGCCGACGCGCGACACTATCATCGACAAGCTTTCCACCCGGTTCCAACCCGTCCATCTCGAGGTGATCGATGAATCCGATCGCCATCGCGGTCATTCGGGCTGGCGCGAAGGCGGGGAAACGCACTTCCGCGTCAGAATCGCGACCCGTCAGTTTGCCGGCAAGCCGCGCCTTGCGCAACACCGGGCGATAATGGATGCGCTCGATGCCGAGTTGAAGGCGGGCGTCCACGCGCTCGCCATCGAAGTGCTGCCGCCCGATGGGCCGATGAACCTGCCCAACCGTATCGGGTAAGCGACAGATTGGCCGGTTCGCCCGGCCTTTCAAGCGGCACGTGCGCCATTTTGGGGCCGCCGCCCTATTGACATCGCCCTTGCGGGCCAAGGTTCGTTCATCCGGCGGGCGTTAAAATGGCGAAACTCGGGCGATGCACCGAGCCTCACCATGAAGCCGGCCCATTATCGCCGTTCTCCCATCCTAGCGAAATCCTCAGCGATCAGATGAGGGAGGGCAGGATGCCCAAATCACTATTGGGGCTGGGTATTTTGACGGCGGTTGGCTTGATGGCGGCGCCGGGACTGGCGCTGGCGGAATCGACGCTGACGCTGGTGGTCGGCGGCGAAGGTTTTGATGGCCCGCCGAAATTCTCGGTGAGCTTTGACGGCAAGCCGCTGGGCGACAGCGCGGTCGCTTCGGCGATCGATACCAGCAAGGACGGCCGGTTTGCTGATGCCGTCGACAAGAGCAAATACACCCAGACCTTCACCTTCAAGATCGCCGACGACACGTTCAAGCCGGATGGCGCGATCGCCATCAAGCTGACCAACGAGGCGCACGGCGCGGCGGGTAGCAAGGATGACCGCGAACTCTATGTGCAGTCGGTCGCGGTCAATGGCGATGCGGTGCCGGGACCGAAACTTGCCATGCGGTCGTCGATCGGCGTCGAGCCCAAGGCGATCCTCGGCGATTACCTTGTCATTGCCCAGAGCGACGTCGAAGGGATCGCGACGGCTCCGGATGGGGGCTGGCCGAAGGCGACGGCGCCGGTGGCACAGGCGGCACCGGCCGATACGGCCAAGCCGGCGGTCGATACCACGGCCGTTGCCGATGCCCCCGTCAAAGCGGACGCTCCAGCTACGAAAGCCGATGTGGCCGAGGCGTCGCCACCAAAGGCTGCTGTTACAGCCGCCGATGCCGCAGACTCGGCCAACGCCAATCCGAATCCGGAGGCGAACGAGCCTGATTGCGGCATAACGAAATCGTTCCAGGTCACCGGCTTCAGCCGCAACTCCAATGAACTGACGGCACGGACACGCCACGCGCTCGACGTCGTCGCCCGGACGCTCGGCACGCAAAAATGTGCCGTGAACATCAAGGGCTATTCGAGCATGGAGGGCGACACGGCGCACAACGCTCTGTTCTCGATCGAGCGGGCCCGTAACTCGCTGCAATACCTCGCGGCGCAGGGCGTGAAATTCCGCAAGTACAGCGCCAACGGGGTGGGTGAGACGACACAATTCGGCGCGAACCCGGGTGCTAACCGCCGGGTCGTGGTGGTGGTCAGCCCGTAGGTTGGAGCGCTGGGCGCCCTTCACCCGCCCTCCACTTCGTTCGGGCGACCTCTCCCCAAAGAGGCGAGGGCCCACCGACGCTGCGCTCAATATTGTAACGGCGCAGCCTCACCGCACCTCGCCCCTCTGGGGAGAGGTGCGTCCGGTAGGACGGGGTGAGGGGTACCCAGCACGCTGACGAGCGCCTTTACTACTCCCGCATCTCTTCGATGAACGCACTCACCGCTGCGGGATCGACGTTCTTCTCGATGAAGGCCTGGCCGATGCCGCGGGTCAGGATGAATGTCAGTGCGCCGCGGACGACTTTTTTGTCCTGGGCGATGGCATCCATCAGGACCGGAGTAGCCGGCAAGTCGCCCGGGATGTCGGCGAGGCGCGTCGGCAGGCCGGCCGACTTGAGATGGGCGGCAATGCGGCCGGTATCCTGCGACGAGGCGAGGCCGAGTTTTGCGGAGAAGCCGTGCGCCAGCACCATGCCGATGGCGACTCCTTCGCCATGCAACAGGCGGGCTGAATAGCCGGTGGCTTTTTCGAGTGCATGCCCGAAAGTGTGGCCGAGATTGAGGAGGGCGCGGACGCCGGTCTCCTTCTCGTCGGCCAGCACGAAGCGGGTCTTGGCCTCGCAAGCGTGGGCGACGGCCTCGGCGCGGGCTGGGCCGCCGGCAAAGAGGTCGGCGCGGTTGGCCTCGAGCCAGTAGAAAAACTCGGCATCGTCGATGAGGCCGTACTTCACCACTTCAGCGTAGCCTGCCGCGAACTCGCGGGGAGGCAGCGTTTCAAGGGTCGAGAGGTCGGCGAGCACGAGTTTCGGCTGATGAAAGGCGCCGATCAGATTCTTGCCGTGCGGCGAGTTGATGCCGGTCTTGCCACCGACCGAGGAATCGACCTGGGCCAGCAATGAGGTGGGGATCTGCACGAAATCCATGCCGCGCCGGGTGATCGAAGCGGCAAAGCCGGCAAGGTCGCCGATGACGCCGCCGCCCAGTGCGATGACCAGATCGCCGCGCTCGAGCTTTGCCTCGAGCAGCGCTTCGACTGTCTCGCCCAGCCGGGCGAGCGACTTCGTTGCCTCGCCGTTGGGCAACATGATTTCGGCATAGCCGACGCCTGCCGCATCGAGCGAGCGTTTCAGACGCGGCAATTGGGCCTTCGCTACTTCGGTGTCGGTGACGATACCGAAACGGCGGCTGGGGAATTTTGCTTTCAGCCGCTCGCCCGCTGTTTCGAGCAGGCCGTCGCCGATGACGATGTCATAGGCGCGCTCGCCGAGCGGCACGTGGACGATACGGTCAGTGGTCATGTGAGGCCTCGGCGTGCGCGGGCTTCAGGTGCTCGATCAGCGCCGCGACGATGTCGCCGGCTACCTGATCCTGCGGCACGTCGCGCGAGACGACGGTGACATCGGCTTCGGCGTAGATTGGATAGCGCGTGTCGATAAGCTCGCGCATGGTTTCGCGCGGATTGGCGGTCTTGAGTAGCGGGCGGTTGGAGCGGCGCGAGACGCGCTGGAACAGCAGGTCGAGCTCGGCCCTGATCCAGACCGAGATTGAGCCGGATTTGATCAGCCCGCGCGTTTCCGGGTTGATGAAAGCGCCGCCGCCGGTGCCGAGCACGATATCGGCCTCGCGCATGAGCCGCGAAATAACGCGCGCCTCGCCGGCGCGGAAATCCGCCTCGCCGTGGGCGGCAAAGATTTCGGGGATGCTCATATTGGCGGCCTTTTCCACTTCCTCGTCGCTGTCGACGAAGTGGCGGCCAAGCCGGGTCGCGAGCCGGCGGCCCACTGTGGTCTTGCCGGCGCCCATCATGCCGACAAGCACAATCGGCCGGCCGGCCAGCAGCGCCAGCAGTTCGTCCCGATGCGTCTCGCGTGCGCCAGCAGCCACGGCAATCCCCGGTTCCCGGCTGCGGTTGAAGCGGCGGGCAGCACTATTGTCAAGCGAGCGCCGGCCCGGCAGACCGGCGAGCGTTCCTGCGGCCCACCGATTTCTTGGGCGGTTCCCCACAAGCATCTTGAATTATGAACACGAAATGCGCTTGGTAGCGCCGTCTTTAATATCCGTTTGAAAAAAGCCTCCATGGATCAGCAAGCCGAACTCGCGCCCTATCTCGAACAGGTGGGCATCGTCATCAACGGATCGAATCCCTGGGATCCGCAAATCAAGGACCCGCAATTCTGGCAGCGGCTTTATTCGCAAGGTTCGCTTGGACTTGGCGAGGCCTATATGGACGGGCTTTGGGAATGCGATGATCTGGCGGAATTCTTCAACCGGGTGGTTGGCGGGGGACTTGAGAGCAAGCTCCGGGTCACGCCCAACCTGATCTGGCAGATCGTCCAGGCAAAATTCCTCAACATGCAGACGATCAGCCGGTCGAAGCGGGTCGCCAAGATGCACTACAACGAGACCGACGCTTACAAGGCGTCGCTCGATGCCCGCATGGTGGGCTCGTGCGGCTACTGGCCGGAAGGTGTCGAAAACATCGACCAGGCGCAGGAGGCCAAGCTCGACATGATCTGCCGCAAGGTGCAGCTCAAGCCGGGCGAGACGGTATGGGATATCGGCTGCGGCTGGGGCGGCTTCATGGGCTTTGCCGCCGAAAAATATCAGGCCAATTGTGTCGGTGTCACGGTGTCGCCGGACCAGGCTGCTTACGGGCGCGAGCGTTACAAGGGCCTGCCGGTCGAATTCCAGGTGAAGGATTATCGCGAGTTCACCGGCAAGGCCGACAAGATCGTCTCGATGGGGATGTTCGAGCACGTCGGCTACAAGAATTACCGCACCTATTTCGAGACGGCGCGGCGGGTGATTAAGGATGACGGGCTGTTCCTGCTCCACTCGATCGGCTCGCCGGAATCGAAGACCACGATCGACCCGTGGATCGAAAAGTACATTTTCCCGGGCGGCGTGCTGCCGTCGATCAAGCAGGTCGGGGAGGCGATCGAAGGCCTGTTCTCGGTCATCGATGTCCACAATATCGGGCCGCACTACGACAGGACGCTGGTCGCCTTGTGGGACAATTTCCGCACCAAGTGGGCACAGCCGCAGACTCCGGAGCAATGGCGGTTCTACCGCATGTGGCAATACTATCTGCTGTGCTGCGCCGGCGGCTTCCGGGCGCGGGCGATCCATGTGTGGCAGTTCGTGCTCTCCACCAAGGGCGTACCCGACGGGTACGTGACGCAGCGGTAGGCTTTCCACTCGAGCCGCCAACCCACGCTAAAAACACGGCGTCATTCCCGCCTTCGAGGGAATGACACCGTGGGCGGGGGCAAGGTCGTGCCGCCTACCCGATGAGGGACGGCATCGGCCTAGTGGTGGCGACCAGCAACCTAAGATTGCCCTCGCTCTTGCCCGACTCCGCAAAAAAGACGAAAAATCAGCGTTGATTTGCGGTCCTTGCCGCAGGGGCCCTTATGCCGACGCTTATCCGACTTGTCGTAGCGCTGATTTTCCTTGGAGCTTTGTGCTTTGCGGGGCTGTTCGCGCTGACGATCTATGTCACGCCGACGCCAAAACAGATCACGGTCCAGATTCCACAGCGCGAACTGGTGCTGACGCCGGTCGCGCCAAAGCCGGTGGCGCCGGTGGTCGAGGCCGCGCAGTTGCCGGCGACCGACGACTCCAAGGCAAAAGTGGTCGATACGCCCGAATGAGCGGCGATTCCGATCATCTGGCCGATGCCTTTCTCGAGATGATGAGCGCCGAGCGCGGCGCCGCCAAAAACACCATCGAAGCCTATCGCCGCGACCTCTCGGATTATGTTGGCTTCCTCGCCGGGCGTGACACGTCGCCGGTCAAGGCGGATCGCGAGGCGGTCGTTGCCTATCTGGAGCGGCTGAACGAAGAGGGGCTTTCCGCCTCGAGCAGTGCCAGGCGCCTTTCGGCGCTTCGTCAATTCCATCGCTTTCTTTGCGCCGACGGCATTCGCGCCGACGATCCGACGCGGATCGTCGGCAGTCCCAAGGCACGCCGGCCGTTGCCAAAAGTGCTGTCGATTGCCGAGGTCGACGGATTGCTGACGCTGGCGGAAACGGAAGCGAACGCCGATGTAGGCGATGCCAAAAAGGCTGCGGCGCTGAAACTCTACGTGTTGCTCGAACTGCTTTACGCTACCGGCCTGCGCGTTTCGGAACTCGTGAGCCTGAGGCGGTCGGCAGTGATGCGGGACGCCAGTTTCCTCACCGTCATCGGCAAGGGCCAGAAAGAGCGCGTCGTGCCGGTCAATGACCGGGCGCGGGACGCGGTCAAGGCTTATGTCGCGACGCTTCCGCCGGGGCCGTGGCTGTTTCCGGCAACGGGCGAATCCGGCCACCTTGAGCGCCAGGTGTTCGCGCGCGACCTCAAGGGGCTCGCGGCACGTGCAGGAATCGGGGCGACGCGCGTCGCACCCCACGTGCTGCGGCATGCTTTCGCGAGCCATCTCCTTGCCGGCGGTGCCGACCTCAGGGTGGTGCAGACGCTACTCGGCCATGCCGATATTTCCACCACCCAGATCTACACGCATGTGCTCGATGAGAAACTGCGGACCCTCGTCGAGACCCATCACCCGCTGGCCGACAAGGAATAGGCCATGCGGTGGCTGTTGATTGGCCTCGGCGTGGTCGTGGCGATACCGGTGCTGGTGGCGCTCGGCTTCGGGCTCTCGGTATTGCGCTACGCGGCGATGTCCGACGACGGGCCGGCCGACGCCGCTATTGTCCTCGGCGCCGCGGTCAGGACGACCGGGCCGTCGCCGGTCTTTGTCGAGCGTATCAATCATGCAGTCGAGCTCTACCGGGCCGGGGCGGTCAAATACATCATCATGACCGGCGGCAAGGGGCTCGGCGAAAAGGTGGCCGAGGCCGATGCC
>Ga0134128_10010024_pt1 | contig 11366 bp, 11 predicted proteins | sample KB31754_FD_96462 | JGI IMG/M metagenome (GOLD analysis project Ga0134128, IMG submission 96462) | Terrestrial soil microbial communities with excess Nitrogen fertilizer from Kellogg Biological Station, Michigan, USA - KB3-175-4 | ecosystem: Environmental > Terrestrial > Soil > Unclassified ...
GATCCTCGACGACGCCGCGGGACCGTTCCTTGCCGGTCACCGCGCCGATTCCGCGGTCCGCAAGAAGGGCAACGACTTTGCCACCGACGTGGACCTCGCGATCGAGCGGCAGGTCGTCGCCGCCCTGGTCGAGGCCACCGGAATCGGCGTCCACGGCGAGGAGTTCGGCGGCATGGCCGTCGACTCGCCCTGGGTGTGGGTGCTGGATCCCGTTGACGGCACCTTCAACTACGCGGCCGGATCACCGATGGCCGGGATCCTGCTGGGCCTGCTGCACCACGGCGACCCGGTGGCCGGACTGACCTGGTTGCCGTTCATGGACCAGCGCTACACCGCCGTGACCGGCGGCCCGTTGCGAAAGAACGGGGTCCCGCAGCCGCCACTGACATCGATCGACCTGGCCGACGCCCTGGTCGGCGCGGGATCGTTCAGCGCGGACGGGCGGGGCCGGTTCCCGGGGCGCTACCGGATCGCGGTGCTGGAGAATCTCAGCCGCTTCTCGTCGCGGTTGCGGATGCATGGGTCCACCGGCCTCGACCTCGCCTACGTTGCCGACGGAGTACTCGGTGCGGCAATCAGTTTCGGTGGCCACGTGTGGGACCACGCGGCCGGGGTCGCGTTGGTGCGAGCCGCGGGCGGTGTCGTCACCGACTTGGCGGGCGTGCCGTGGAGTCCCGCGTCGGATTCCGCGCTTGCGGCGGGTCCCGCGGCGCACGCCGAGATCCTCGACCTTTTGCGCAGCACCGGCCGACCGGAGGACTTCTGAGATGCACGCGACCCCCAGCGGCCTTGCGGTGCGGGTGATCCCGTGCCTGGACGTCGACGGCGGGCGGGTGGTCAAGGGTGTCAACTTCGAAAACCTCCGGGACGCAGGCGATCCCGTGGAACTCGCGGCCGCCTACGACGCCGAGGGCGCCGATGAGCTCACCTTTCTCGACGTGACCGCGTCCTCATCGGGACGGGCCACGATGCTCGACGTGGTGCGGCGCACCGCCGAGCAGGTTTTCATCCCGCTGACCGTCGGGGGTGGGGTGCGTACCGTGGCCGACGTCGACGTGTTGTTGCGCGCGGGAGCCGACAAGGTCTCGATCAACACCGCCGCGATCGCCCGGCCCGAGCTGCTGGCCGAGATGGCGCGGCAGTTCGGCTCCCAATGCATCGTGCTGTCTGTCGATGCCCGCGCGGTGCCAATCAGGCCCGACGGGCCTAAGCCCACCCCGTCGGGCTGGGAGGTCACCACCCACGGCGGGCGCCGCGGCACGGGGCTCGATGCCGTCGAATGGGCTTCTCGCGGAGCCGATTTGGGGGTGGGGGAGATCCTGCTGAACTCGATGGACGCCGACGGCACCAAGGCGGGGTTCGACCTGGCGATGCTGCAAGCGGTGCGTTCGGCGGTCACCGTGCCGGTCATCGCCAGCGGCGGCGCCGGGGCGGCCGAACACTTCGCTCCGGCGATCGCCGCCGGAGCCGATGCGGTGTTGGCGGCCAGCGTTTTCCACTTCCGGGAGCTGACCATCGGGCAGGTGAAGGCCGCCATGGCCAAAGAAGGGATCACCGTGCGATGACGCTCGACCCGCAAATCGCCACGCGCCTGAAGCGCAACGCCGACGGCCTGATCGCCGCCGTCGTGCAGGAGCGCGGCAGTGGCGACGTGCTGATGGTCGCCTGGATGGACGACGCGGCCTTGGCCCGCACCCTGGAAACCCGTGAGGCGACGTACTATTCGCGGTCGCGTCGCGAACAGTGGATCAAGGGAGCGACATCCGGTCACACCCAATACGTGCACTCGGTGCGATTGGACTGCGACGGGGACACCGTGCTGTTGGCGGTCGACCAGGTCGGCGGCGCCTGCCATACCGGCGATCACAGCTGCTTCGACGCCGACGTGCTCCTGCAACCGGAGAGCTAGCCGGCGAACCGGGCGTGTCCAGGGTCACTTCCGCGGGCACTGGGTCATGACCTAGACAAGAATGGCGGGCAATGTCGAAATGGTTGTCCCGGGACGTTTTGTCCTGGAACGTGGTCGTGCCGGTGTTTGCCGTGGTCGTGCTGGCAGTGATCTGGGGCGAGAAGCTGGGACCGGTACTGGTCGGGGTGGCTGCGCTGTTTCTCGTCGGCGCCGTGATCGCCGCGGTGCATCACGCGGAGGTGGTCGCCCACCGGGTCGGCGAGCCGTTCGGGTCGCTACTGCTCGCGTCCGCGGTCACCGTCATCGAGGTCGCCCTCATCGTCACCCTGATGAGCTCCGGCGGCAACGAGGCCGCGACCCTGGCCAGGGACACCGCGTTCGCCGCGCTGATGATCACCACCAACGGGATCGCCGGTTTGTCCCTGCTGCTCGGTTCTCGGCGCTACGGCGTGACGATGTTCAACGCCGAAGGCACCGGAGCCGCGCTGGCCACCGTGACCACGGTGGCCACGCTGAGCCTGGTACTGCCCGCCTTCACCACCAGCAACCCGGGCAGGGAGTTCACCCCCAGCCAGCTCGCCTTCGCCGCGATCGCCACGCTCTTGGTGTACCTGCTGTTCGTGTTCACCCAGACCGTTCGGCACCGCGACTTCTTTCTGTCGATCGCGCAGAAGGGCCAAAAGAGCCTGTTCGACGAGGATGAAAGCCACGCCGAGCCGCCCAGCACCCGACAGGCGCTGACCAGCCTGGCGTTGCTGCTCTGCGCGCTGGTGGCGGTGGTGGGCCTGGCCAAGGAGGAATCACCGGCCATTGAGCGCGCGGTAGTGGCCGTAGGCTTACCGCAGTCGTTCGTGGGTGTGACCATCGCGTCGCTGGTGCTGCTGCCGGAGACACTCGCGGCGGCGCGGGCGGCGCGCAGCGGCCGCATCCAGACCAGCCTGAACCTGGCTTACGGCTCGGCGATGGCCAGCATCGGGCTCACCATCCCGGTGATCGCGCTGGCGTCGATCTGGCTCAAGGGACCGCTGGTGCTCGGCCTCGGCGGCATCCAGCTGGTGTTGCTTGCCCTGACCGTCGTGGTCAGCGTGCTCACCGTCGTCCCCGGGCGGGCAACCCGGCTGCAGGGCGAGGTGCATCTGGTGCTGCTGGCCGCCTACATCTTCCTGGCGATCAGTCCCTGACGGTGCCTGCCCGCTAGGACCGGGCGCGCAGTGTCGCCAGCGCCTTGTCCGCGTGGGTGTTCATGTTGACTTCGCTGGAGACCACCTCGAGCACCGTGCGGTCGGTGTCGATGACGAACGTGGTGCGCTTGACGGGCATCAGCTTGCCCAGCAGACCGCGCTTGACGCCGAACTGCGCGGCGACGACGCCGTCGGTGTCCGACAGCAACGGGTAGTCGAACTTCTGCATGTCGGCGAATTTGGCCTGCTTTTGCACGGGATCGGCGCTGATCCCCACCCGGTTGGCGCCGACCGCGGCGAATTCGGAGGCCAGGTCGCGGAAGTGACACGCTTCCTTGGTGCAGCCGGGCGTCATCGCCGCCGGGTAGAAGAACAGGACGACGGGTCCGCCGGACAGCAGTTCGCTGAGCTTGCGCGGCGTCCCGGTCTGATCGGGCAGTTCGAAGTCGGCGACGGTCTCACCCGGTTTCATGGCGGACACGCTACGCCCGATACCCGGCGGGCGCCTGCCCGCGAGCGTAACCACACGGCGAAATTCCACGCCCAGAGTCGCAGCCTCGTTACGCTCGCAGGCCACCCGCAGGCGTCTGGGAGTATGGGTCGGTGCACGCCCACCTCGCCGCGACGACCTCACGAGAGGATTTCCGCCAGCTGGCCGCCGAACACCGTGTGGTCCCGGTGACCCGCAAGGTGTTGGCCGACAGTGAGACGCCGCTGTCGGCGTATCGCAAACTCGCCGCCAACCGGCCCGGCACTTTTCTACTCGAGTCGGCCGAGCACGGGCGTTCCTGGTCGCGGTGGTCGTTCATCGGCGCGGGAGCGCCCTCGGCGCTGACCGTGCGCGACGGTGAAGCCATCTGGCTGGGCGTGGTGCCGCAGGACGCGCCGACCGGAGGCGACCCGCTGCAGGCCCTGCGGGCCACCCTGGAACTGCTGGCCACCGGCCCGCTCACGGGGCTGCCGCCACTGTCGGGTGGCATGGTCGGTTTCTTCGCCTACGACCTGGTGCGGCGCCTGGAACGGCTGCCCGAACTGGCCGTCGACGACCTGGGCCTGCCGGACATGCTGTTGCTGCTGGCCACCGATGTGGCGGCCGTGGACCACCACGAGGGCACCATCACGCTGATCGCTAACGCCGTGAACTGGAACGGGACTGATGAGCGGGTCGACGAGGCCTACGACGACGCGGTCGCCCGGCTGGACGTGATGACCGCGGCGCTGGGCCAGCCGCTGTCGTCGACCGTCGCCACGTTCGACCGGCCGGAGCCGCGCTACCGTGCGCAGCGCAGCGTCGAGGAGTACGGGAAAATCGTCGACTACCTCGTCGACCAGATCGCCGCGGGTGAAGCTTTTCAGGTGGTGCCCTCGCAGCGGTTCGAAATGGACACCGACGTCGACCCGATCGACGTGTACCGGATGTTGCGGGTCACCAACCCGAGCCCGTACATGTATCTGCTGCACGTGCCGAATGGCGCTGGGGGAATTGACTTTTCGATCGTCGGATCCAGTCCGGAGGCGCTGGTCACCGTCGCCGACGGCGTCGCGACCACCCATCCGATCGCCGGAACCCGCTGGCGTGGCGAGACCGACGAAGAAGACCAGCTGCTGGAGAAGGAGCTGTTGGCCGACGATAAGGAACGCGCCGAGCATCTGATGCTGGTCGATCTGGGCCGCAACGACCTCGGCCGGGTCTGCGCGCCGGGCACCGTCCGCGTCGAGGACTACAGCCACATCGAACGCTATAGCCACGTGATGCACCTGGTGTCGACGGTGACGGGCCTGCTCGCGGAGAGGCGGACGGCCCTGGATGCGGTGACGGCCTGCTTCCCGGCCGGCACGCTGTCGGGGGCGCCGAAGGTGCGGGCCATGGAGCTGATCGAAGAGGTGGAGAAGACGCGCCGCGGCCTGTACGGCGGCGTGGTCGGCTACCTGGACTTCGCCGGCAACGCCGACTTCGCGATCGCCATCCGCACCGCACTGATGCGCGCCGGCACCGCCTATGTGCAATCCGGTGGCGGGGTGGTGGCGGACTCCAACGGCCCCTACGAGTACACCGAGGCCACCAACAAGGCGCGCGCGGTGCTCAGCGCGATCGCCGCCGCCGAGACCCTGACCGAACCGGGTGCGGTTCGCGATGGCTGAGGTCGGAGCGCGGCGGCCGGACAGCCGGTGGTTGATCCGGATCGCCCAGCTGACACTGGTGGTCGCCGCGGGGGCGCTGTGGGTGGCCTCGCGCCTGCCCTGGGTCGTGATCCGGTCGTTCGACGGGCTGGGGCCGCCCAAGGAGGTGACGCTGTCCGGCGGGGCGTGGTCGACGGTGCTGCTGCCGTTGGCGATGCTGCTGCTGGCCGCGGCCGTCGCCGCCATCGCCGTGCGGGGCTGGCCGCTGCGCGCGCTGGCGGGGCTGCTGGCGGTGACCAGCCTGGCGGTCGGCTACCTGGGAATCAGTCTGTGGGCGCTGCCCGACGTGGCGGTCCGCGGTGCCGAGCTGGCGCACGTCTCGGTGATGTCGCTGGTCGGAAGCGAGCGGCGGTATTGGGGGGCGGGGGTCACGGTGGCCGCCGCGGCGTGCGCACTGATCGCCGCCGTCTTACTGATGCGATCCGCGTCGGACTCGGGGTCGGCGCGGTCGAGCGCGACGAAGTACGCGACGCCGGCGACGCGCCGCTCGATTGCGCGGCGCAAAGACGCCGACGGGGCGATCCTGGAGAGGCCGGAGACGCCGGAAATGTCGGAGCGGATGATCTGGGACGCGCTTGACGAGGGCCGCGACCCGACCGATCGGCCGGGCGAGTCTGACACCGAGGGTCGGTGACGGGCCGCGAGCCGCGGGCCGCTACCCTTCATTGACGTCGTCGCAATCGGCTGGGGACAACTGAGTGGCCGTTTGATGTCAGCGGGGCGACAGGGCGAAGGGAAACGACAGGCATGAGTCCGGCAACCGTGCTTGACTCCATCCTCGAAGGAGTCCGGGCCGACGTCGCCGCGCGCGAATCCCTGATCAGCCTGTCCGAGATCAAAGCCGCCGCGGCGGCCGCACCACCGCCACGCGACGTGATGGCCGCCTTGCGCGAGCCCGGAATCGGTGTCATCGCCGAAGTCAAGCGCGCCAGCCCGTCGGCGGGTTCCCTGGCGGCCATTGCCGATCCGGCCAAACTGGCCAGGGCCTATGAAGACGGTGGCGCGCGCATCATCAGCGTCTTGACCGAGGAGCGCCGCTTTCACGGTTCGCTTGACGACCTCGACGCGGTTCGCGCGGCCGTCTCGATACCGATTTTGCGCAAAGACTTTGTCGTGCAGCCCTATCAAATCCACGAAGCGCGTGCGCACGGCGCCGACATGTTGCTGCTCATCGTCGCCGCGCTGGAGCAGTCGGCATTGGTGTCGATGCTGGACCGCACCGAATCGCTGGGCATGACGGCACTCGTCGAGGTGCACACCGAAGAGGAAGCCGATCGGGCGCTCAAGGCGGGGGCCAACGTAATCGGCGTTAACGCCCGCGATCTGGCCACGCTGGCGGTGGACCGGGATTGCTTCGCGCGCATCGCTCCCGGGCTGCCCAGCAACGTGATCAGGATCGCCGAATCCGGTGTCCGCGGAACCGGAGACCTGCTGGCGTATGCCGGTGCGGGCGCCGACGCCGTGTTGGTCGGCGAAGGTCTGGTCAAAAGCGGTGACCCGCGCGCCGCGGTCGCCGACCTGGTTACCGCCGGCACCCATCCGTCCTGTCCGAAACCGGCTCGCTAGTCGCTACGTCACTGAAGAGCCCCTGCGCTGATACGTTGAACCCCATGAGCCATCCCCGCGTAGAGCCTTGGTGATGGTGGGCATCTCCCAGCAGTCCCGCCCGGACCTTCCACTTCCGAGCGCAGCCATCGCCGAACCCACCCGTCACGAACCCGATGCGGGCGGCCATTTCGGCGTGTACGGCGGCCGCTACGTCGCCGAAGCCTTGATGGCGGTGATCGAAGAGGTCACCGCCGCCTACGAGAAGGAACGCGTCAACCAGGACTTCCTGGACACCCTGGATTATCTGCAGGCGCACTACGCCGGCCGGCCGTCACCACTGTATGAGGCGCCACGGCTGTCCGAGCAGGCCGGCGCCCGCATCTTCCTCAAGCGAGAAGACCTGAACCACACCGGTTCTCACAAGATCAACAACGTACTCGGTCAGGCGTTGCTGGCCCAGCGCATGGGCAAGAAGCGGGTGATCGCCGAGACCGGTGCCGGCCAGCACGGCGTGGCGACCGCCACCGCGTGCGCCTTGCTCGGCCTGGACTGTGTGATCTACATGGGCGCCGTGGACACCGAGCGCCAGGCGCTCAACGTGGCACGCATGCGGTTGCTGGGAGCCACCGTCGTCTCCGTCCAGAGCGGTTCGAAGACGCTCAAGGATGCCATCAACGAAGCGTTCCGGGATTGGGTTACCAATGCCGACAACACCTTCTACTGCTTCGGCACCGCGGCCGGGCCGCATCCGTTTCCCGCCATGGTGCGCGATTTTCAGCGCATCATCGGCCTCGAGACGCGCGTCCAGATCCAGTCCCAGGCGGGCCGGCTGCCCGACGCGGTGGTGGCCTGTATCGGCGGCGGATCCAACGCGATCGGAATTTTCCACCCGTTCATCGACGATCCCGGTGTGCGGCTGATCGGATTCGAGGCGGCCGGCGACGGCGTCGAAACCGGAAGGCACGCCGCGACCTTCAGCGGCGGTTCGCCCGGGGCGTTTCAGGGATCGTTCTCCTACCTGCTGCAGGACGACGACGGCCAGACCATCGAATCCCATTCCATCTCAGCGGGTCTCGATTACCCGGGGGTGGGCCCCGAACATGCGTGGCTGCGCGAGACCGGACGCGCCGAGTACCGCCCCATCACCGACTCCGAGGCGATGGATGCGTTTCGCACGCTGTGCCGCACCGAAGGAATCATCCCGGCCATCGAATCCGCGCACGCGGTGGCCGGGGCGCTGAAGCTGGGACCCGAGTTGGGCCGGGGCGCGATCGTCGTGGTGAACCTGTCCGGGCGCGGGGACAAGGACGTCGAGACGGCCGCGAAATGGTTCGGGCTGTTGGGATCCAGCGACCGATGACCGTCAAGCAGAGCGAAACGAGCAGGCTCGAGCCGATCTTCGACGTGTGCCGCAAGGACAGTCGGGCGGCGCTGATCGGTTATCTGCCCACCGGCTATCCGGATGTGCCGACGTCCCTGGACGCGATGATCGCGCTGGTCGAATCGGGTTGCGACATCGTCGAAGTCGGGGTGCCGTATTCGGACCCCGGCATGGACGGCCCGACCATCGCCAAGGCCACCGAGGCCGCGCTGCACGCCGGGGTGCGCGTCCGCGACACTCTGGCCGCGGTCGAGGCGATCAGCGCGGCCGGCGGGCATGCCGTAGTGATGACCTACTGGAACCCCGTGTTGCGCTATGGAATTGACGCCTTCGCCCGCGACCTGGCATCGGCCGGCGGATACGGCCTGATCACTCCCGATCTCATCCCCGACGAAGCCGGGCAGTGGCTGGCGGCATCCGAGGAGCATGGGTTGGACCGGATTTTTCTGGTGGCGCCGTCATCGACGCCGCAGCGCTTGGCGATGACGGTCGAGGCGTCGCGCGGATTCGTCTACGCGGCGTCGACGATGGGTGTGACGGGGGCGCGCGACGTGGTGTCGCATGCCGCACCCGATTTGGTGGGCAGGGTCAAGGAGATATCGGATATCCCCGTCGGTGTCGGGCTGGGAGTTCGGTCGCGAGAGCAAGCCGCCGAGATCGGCGGCTACGCCGACGGTGTCATTGTCGGGTCCGCGCTGGTGTCGGCGCTGGGAGACGGGGGTTTGACCGCATTGCACGCACTGACTGAGGAACTCGCCGCAGGTGTCCGGCAGAGGGCGGCCGCGTCGTGACAAAGCTGCTCGCCTATTTTCCGAGCCCGTCGCAGGGTGTCTGGCACCTGGGGCCGCTACCCGTCCGGGCCTACGCGCTGTTCATCATCGCCGGCATCGTCGCCGCCCTGCTGATCGGCGACCGGCGCTGGGAGGCGCGCGGCGGTGAGCGCGGCGTGATCTATGACATCGCGCTGTGGACCGTGCCGTTCGGGTTGATCGGTGGCCGGCTCTATCACCTGGCCACCGACTGGCGAACCTATTGGGGCCCGGGCGGCGCCGGACTCGGGGCGGCGATACGGATCTGGGACGGCGGCCTGGGCATCTGGGGTGCGGTGGCGCTCGGTGCCGTCGGCGCGTGGATCGGGTGCCGGCGGCACGGCATTCCGCTGCCGGCCTTCGCTGACGCGCTCGCCCCGGGAGTCATTTTGGCGCAGGCCATCGGTCGGCTCGGTAACTACTTCAATCAGGAACTCTACGGCCGCGAAACCACGCTACCGTGGGGGCTGGAGATCTTCTACCGCCGAGACCCCTCGGGATACATCGACCCGCATTCGCTGGACGGCATCTCAACGGGCCAGGTCGCACTCGTGGTGCAGCCGACGTTCCTGTACGAATTGATCTGGAACGTCCTGATTTTCGCCGCTTTGATCTACGCGGACCGGCGACTCACGCTGGGGCACGGCCGACTGTTCGCGCTCTATGTGGCCGGCTACTGCGTCGGGCGCTTCTGTGTGGAGTTGCTGCGCGACGACACCGCAACCCACATCGCGGGCATCCGGATCAATTCGTTCACATCGACTTTCGTGTTCATCGGGGCCGTGGTGTACCTCATGGCGGCGCCCAAGGGCCGCGAAGATCCCGAGAGCCTGCGCGGAAACCAATACGTCGACGAGGAATCCGCGGAACCCGAGCCCGCGGATGAGCCGGCCACCGTTGCGGCGGCGGCCGCTGCCGGTGCGGTGGGCGCGGCAGCCGGCGCTGATGATGCGCCGACCGAATCGGCTTCGGCGGGACCCGCCGAAGCCGCCGACACGACGGCCGAAGAACCGGAAGTCGAAGAGCCGGAAACGGTCCAGGCGGCGGCGCTCAGCGAGGCGGGGCCCGGCGAAGCCGAGATCGAACAGCCCGAGGACGAAGCGGAGGCGCAAGAGTCCTCGGGTGAGGCGATAGCCGATGAGGCCGAGGCCGAGGAATCCGAGGCCGACGAGCTGGAGGTCTCGGAGCCGGAAGCCGAGCCGGAAGCCGAAGAGCCGCAAGCCGAACAGCCCGAGGCCACGACGGGAGCTGATGAACCGGAAGCCGAGGCGATAGCCGATGAGGCCGAGGCCGAGGAATCCGAGGCCGACGAGCTGGAGGTCGGGGAGCCGGAAGCCGAGGCGGAAGTTGAAGAGCCGCAAGCGGAACAGCCCGAGGCGAAAGACGAGCAGCCCGAAGCCGAAGCGGAACCAGAGGATTCCGAATCCGAGGAACCGGAGGCCGAAAGCGAACAACCCGACACTGAAGAGCCCGCCGCCGAAAGCACCTCGGATCAACCAGAAACCCGGCGGCGATGGGGCTCGCGGCTGCGCAACCGACTGTCGGGCCGCTGACTACCCGCCGACTACCCACCAACGACCGACGTGCCCGTTTCACGCGGCGGGGCACGACGAATCTGGCATGCTGGAAGACTGTGACCAACGCAAGGTCAGCCGTTCGGTGATGCAACCTCATCCACTCGTGCAGGCCGGCCCCCACGGCATACGTCGTCGTCTCGGCTATTTCGGCGCCGGGACGGGCCTCGTGCTGGGCGGCGCGCTCGGCTATGTCGGACTGGCCGACCCGCACAACCCCGCGTCGATCTATCCGCCGTGTCCGTTCAAGTGGCTCACCGGCTGGAATTGCCCGTTTTGCGGCGGGCTGCGGATGACGCACGACGTGGTGCACGGTGACCTGGTGGCCGCTGTCCACGACAACGTCTTTGTGCTGGTCGGGATCCCGGTGCTGGCCGCGTGGCTGCAGGTTCGCCGAGCACGCGGCAAATCATCATTGTCACCACCGGCGTTGCTGACGGCCGTGGTCGCGACGATCGCATGGACGATTCTGCGTAACCTGCCCGCCTTTCCGTTGATTCCGACCGTTCTCGGTGGGTAAAAGCACACTGCGCGGCTGCCTTATGTGCGGGCCGTGGGGGTTGCACGCGACTATGCTGGGTCGGCGTGAGTAGACGCGGAAAGATCGTCTGCACCATTGGGCCTGCGACCAATTCGGACGAGTTGATTCTGGCGCTGGTTGAGGCCGGCATGGACGTCGCCCGGTTGAACTTCAGCCACGGTGATTACTCCGATCACAAAGCCGCCTACGAACGGGTTCGGGTCGCCTCCGACGCCACCGGGCGCGCCGTCGGTGTGCTCGCC
>Ga0134128_10010026_pt1 | contig 11364 bp, 11 predicted proteins | sample KB31754_FD_96462 | JGI IMG/M metagenome (GOLD analysis project Ga0134128, IMG submission 96462) | Terrestrial soil microbial communities with excess Nitrogen fertilizer from Kellogg Biological Station, Michigan, USA - KB3-175-4 | ecosystem: Environmental > Terrestrial > Soil > Unclassified ...
ACTAAGCAATAGTATTGTTCTTTCCTAGTGGCATCTCATCATCATTATGCCATCCCATACCTTCATTTCCATTATGAAATAAGTTCAGCAAACAGGAATTAAATTTTATGCCTGCAAGTTCTTTCACTATTTGCCTAAGCTCAGAAAGTTACTTCGTCCATGCTAATGCTCGCTTTGTTGTATTTGAATAGGTGTACAAGTATTCATAATTACCATACGCATGCAACCTTTCTTTTGGTAGCAATATGTTTACCAAAAATGATGACTACATCTTTTTCCCATAGAATATTTTGGATTAACAAGCCAAAGTATTGATTTGCTTCTTCAGACGACAGTATCTTCTTATAATAGTTTATCGTACCGTCTTTATTCAGAATATTACTTACTCTGTATTCGTTGAATATGGGTCATTTGTTCCATCTCTTGGTTCCATTCTTCCTGCGATTTGTGGATGATAGAAAACGGGAAATACCAATCATTCCTACATTTATGCCATGCCAAAGGCTACTGGCATCTTTTGACAGACAGTCTATTTGATCTCATTATACGCCGATGCAATTTGAGCTTTAACATTTTCTATCTCTTCTATAGTTTTAACTGTATAGCTTGTGGTAGATTCACTTCTACTTTTTCTTAAAGAAATCGTCAAAGAATCCTTTTTTGGTTGTATGTCTAAGAAAGTTCTAAATGTTAGAGATTTGGCATAGACTATCCTATGTGGCCTAACTTCTTCAATTACGTCGCCACCAAGCCTTTTTACAAAATGTCTTAGATTGAGAAGTCCAGCCCTTGTTTGTTCTTCTAACCCTTCTAAATGGTTTTCAAACGGAATGGCTGACTTGTCAGAATAAAGCCCAAATTTGCTCATATGTTAAAGGTATTATCTAAGGCTATTTTATAGATATCCAAAATTTACTAATGGTAAGACGTTAGGAGCACATCATAATAATACTATACTTTATGAATCAAATTAAGGTCAATTATTATCCAGCAACATTATTAATTTTTGGGAGTATTTAGCAAATATGAATTTCATTAATAATAGTAGAAGATGTTGCGGAACACTAGATAAGAAGTCTGATTATATAACGATATATTTGATGTTTTTAGATTAGCACTGAAGTTTTATAGTTTTAAAGACGTTAGTGAATGTTAAAAACAAGTCTCATTCATCCTTCTGTGTATTTTGCATGATTGAATAATTAATTCCTAGCCTATGTCAGTTCCTACGAAGATCTGTCAGAGCGTGACTCCAACTGCTGCGTCGAATTTCGTATAATACTTTTTCACTTCCGCTTCACCATATTTAGACTTGAATTTCCTCGTGATTTCGTCAACCCTATTACTGTCTGTGATTAGTTTACCTATTGCAAGTATTTCTACGCCGTTTACAGAAATCTTCAATGTTGGATCGACTAGCAGGTTCTTGTACCAGTTGGTGCCAGAGCCCTGAACTGGAAGCAAATGCCCTATGATTGATTACAACAATGGCTTCGCAGTTGTGGCATTATTTGACATCAATCTTACTTCTCCAAATGTTTTACCGGCGTCTATGCTCACTCTCATAGCTGATTCATTGTTTATTTGATTTCTTTCCCGCCTGTACACAAATAGAAATCGCACAAGTTACATCATGCGAATTAAGAAAGAAATGTCAGTTAATCAAAAAAAGAAAAATAATAAAGAAATTCCTTGTTGTATTTCTAGTAAGATATGCGCGTATCTCTTGATGCTTGCTCTACTGTTCTTGCTGTGTTAACGCCTATTCTAGAAAACTCCTTTGCATTATCTCTTGCATTCTGAACAGATGTCTTGAATGCTTCTAGGTTTGCAAATATGGTGTTGTTTACTAGTCTAGTCGCAGCCATTGTATTGTCTGCTAAGTTACTAACTATTCTTGCATAGTTGTCAGCGAAATGTCTTGGAGACACCCAACTTGTAGTAAATGCTTTATTCATTGTCTCAATCTGTGGTAGCCATGCTAATTGAAATGAATTGATAATCTCTTTTTGTGATTCGATGTAATTATCTGCAATCTCTCTTGCTGCCTGAAAAGTTTGCTCTTGATATTCATTAACTGCTTGAGTATAACGCGGAATGTCTCTTCTTGCTTCATCTGTTGCTCTTCTGATGTTGTCTTTTGTTTGATCTAACGCTTTATTGACAGAATGTTGTTGTTCTTCCTTTTCTCTTTGTTCCTTTGTTGACATATATGATATGCATCCTAATAGGTATATAAATGCTGGTATTTTATGCCATTAAATACCGTAAACAACCGTGAATTGACAGTGACTAGCGGCCTAATAATCTAGCGCAAAAGTGTTGTTCCAGTCCATCAACCTGTTATTGCTGTCAATGATTTGCACATTTGTGGTACTCCTAGTTTGCCAATTAATCTACGTTGTCATCTTTTCATTTTCTTGTTCTTCTTCATTAGTTCCTTTTGAACTTGTGAAACCTGTTCTTCTACCCGTTTTAATCGCGATTGAGTCTGTTTACAAGTTCTAATCTTGGGCCCAAATCCATCCCAGTCTAACTCACAAATCTAGAGAGCTGTTTTACCGTGTCAATCACCCGCTTTGGATCCATACCCATAAATCCAAATATCACATGGTCAACTCCCATCTCCTTTATCTTGTGAAGATCATCGCCTACTTCATCAACCGTTCCACTCAATGGGACTTTTTGGTTAGTGTTTTGGTTAGTTGAATGTGTATTTATTTGAGGGAATACTAGTATGGCAATTTTAAGTCCATTAGGACTGCTATTATTATTATTTGTTTTAACCTCCTTATCTCTTAACATTTTAATGCCGTTTGATAGATATTCTAAAGGTCCACCGGCAGCGCCTAGCCATCCATTCGTATATTTGGAAATTCTTGAAAATGTATTTGAAGCAAAACCACCAAGATAAAGTGGAATATGTGGCTTTTGAATAGGTTTGGGTCCTATTTTTGATGCAGGTATATTGTAAAATTTACCTTTAAACTCAACAACTTCATCTGTCCATATCTTTTTTAGTGCCTGAATATACTCATCTGCTTGTGCTCCTTTATTCTCATATGGAATATTCGAAACTTGGTACTCATCTTTTGACCAACCAATTCCGAGTCCGCATATAGCTCTTCCTTCTGATAAGACATCAAGTGTTGCAAATCTTCTTGCCAATATTACTGGATTGTGAAACAACATATCTATTACAGATGTTCCCAGCGCAATCTTCTCTGTATTTGCAGCTACAAAAGTAAGCGTTTCTATTGGATCAAATACGTTTTGATACATAGTAGGCAGACTTCCGTCAGGTGTTAATCCATATGGTGTCTGTGGTTTTAAAGGCCATAGTAGTCTTTCACCGACCCAAAGCGAATCGAAGTGCTCTTCTTCGGCCATATTTGCTAAACTGATTATGTTCTGTCTTGAGGCCTGAGGTCCCATGTGAGGTACAATTATACCTATCTTCATGTTAATGCATATAGTAATGTTGTATTAAAGATCAACTTTTTTCAATCTGCTCACATTCAGATATCCCATTGAATTACTCTTTGTCTCTATTTCATAAACTTGTGAAGCGAAGCAAATGATTGTGACAAGGCCCAAAATCTCGACCTGTAAACTCACGTCTACGGATATCCATCCTCTTTCTAGGGTATCTATTCCAGTAGAACTTTAATTTAAGTTGCAAACACTAAATTAGCAAACAATATTGTAATGGTTCGGTACAGGAGCAATTCTGTTCCATATTTTCGTAGCAAATGTCAAACTCAGCAAAGATTATTACTTTGCCATTATCAAAACACATAATAAAAGTTGGAGAGTCACTCTAGCTTAACTATGTTAGACAAGGTATATAGGCCATTATTGTAATATTTTATCCCAAGATAGAAGACAACATCTTGGTAGCAGCAGTATAACCAACGATCTGTTTGTATCGCCTAACCCATGCACCGCTCATTGTTCCGCTACTGCTGCTATCAAATTCTTCTAATACAGGAATGAGATCGAATACAATACTCCTTGTACTCTTGATATCTTCGGTCATACATAAACCTCTTTTATACGATTCTATCTTGCAACGTAATTGCTCATGATGTAGTAGTATGAGGTAGACTACTGTTGAGATTTAAGTGCTGCATGTAGCCGGGCTCACTATTTATGATATTCAGGCCAACATCATTCCGGAATCAATACGATCACACTAAACGATGCTAATGCAACTCAGGGGTGATCTGAATGCAGCTATTAGATGAAAAATAGAAGGGCTGTTGAATGACAAATCCATCACCCTGAGCTAACTATAAGGATACAGCATTTCATTCCAAAAATAAGCTTATCATAAGTTTGGAAATTGTTAGCGATCAGACGATAATTGTAGTTGGGATAAATTAAATAGTTTATGGTATTCAATGCCCTCTCAATCTATAAATCGAAAGTCTTCCTTGACTGTTAATAATACCACATGGGTATTGGTTCTGTCTACATAAGGCATTGACAAATCTTTTTTTACAAAATCACCAAGCTCCTTTCGATTTTTAAATTTCGCGATTATGACCATATCTGTTAATCCTGTAATATCGTAGACTGCACATACATTTGATAATTTAGCAATATGTTTTTCTACTTCCGTTATTTTTCCCTTCACAGCTGTAACCTCAATAATTGCAGTCAGATCATAACCCAATCTCTCATAATCAAGAATTGCGGAATAAAACTTAATGACGTGATCGTTTTCTAGTCCTTCTACTCTTGCTAAGACTGTGGGAGGAGAGACACCTATCTCTTCGGCTATTTTTCTGTAAGATAGTCTAGCATTAGAGAGCAATTTCCTGAGAATTTTAACATTCGTTTCATCAACGTTCATAATATATATTTTAAAATGACAAATAAAAGGTATTCTTTAAAATACATTTCCGAATATTAACCAATATAATATAAAACGTTATATCATAGAATACAATTGCCATTTAGGAGTGATTCATCACTAGAAGCTCAACGGAGTATGGAAGATCTGAACTTTAATGAAGAGTTTATTCAAATAAGGTATACTGATCTTCCTAGAAGATTCTTGCTAAGAAGATTCCTGTGATCTCTTCAGGTATGGTACTGGAGTGGATGTTGCGTCTGTTAAGGGGGTTTGCAAGGATCGATCAATCAAATATTCTACTAATTACTGATAGATCAACTATAAGAATATCTCGTGCATTATTTTCAAGTTTCAAAACGGAGACAGTGATATCCGATTTATATAAAGGGTTTTAGACTAGGAAGGCAAACAAAAGAGCCTTTTAATTAGTTTATGCGGTGCAAGTAGATAGCTGAATATGGTCAATTTTGACTTATTCTAGCGCATATAAGATAGTAGTAATACCCTACTACCATTTACGTAGTTTTGTGTAATGCCATCTTTAATCAACAGTATGGCAAGATGATTCTAATGAAATAAAATTTGCATTATTTAACTACTTATGGTTAAATCTCATTTTACAATGAAGCATCATACAGTCCTTTGAACAAAACTCTGCATAACAATTCTCGTGCATACATGGAATAGGATCAATATGGTTGAATTTATGATTACAATAAGTACAAAATGATTCCAATTGTGGATAATTATTATTGATATAAGGTTGACCACTGTTCCGTTTTTCCTTAAACCAAAGAATGTTGAGTCTTAATTTCTCTGCATATGTGGCAACGATATCATATGCTTCATAATAACCAGGTGCGTAAAATTGTCTTATAAAAATAGATGGTTTTGGAATCTTTTTTGAATTGGGATTCATAAAGGCTGCTAACCACTTTTCTGATAGTATGATCTCATCCTCATTGTGGGCAGTATTTTTTTCTTGAATCTTCCTCGATTTTCGACTTTCACTCAAGGTTTATATTTATTTATAGCTTTAAACATTAAAACGGTTGCTAATAACCAGATAGATTTTTTATTGTATATTTTATATAGAATTTTATTTGTCTAATGATGTGTTAAAAACAGGATTAGTGAGTTTAATATATTATTTTATATTATTGTTTGAACAATCAACTAATTAATCAATCAATCAATCATTAACCTACAACTAATGTAGCGTATCATTTGTTACGTGAAATGAATCAATCATTTTCTGAGCGATGGGAAGAAATGTTTGAACTTTTAAACATTCACAGGAGAATAAGAGATAATACACTCTATTGTCTTTTACCGCAGAGTATTGTGTATTATATGTTCTTTGTTCTCCTCCTATTGGTCCAGAATCAGTGTCAGTGTAGCTCCATGCTGATAGGGTATTATTTACCAACATTACAGCCTTATCTTTTACATATTAGATAGATGAATAAAACTGACCAATTGTTCCATAGCATGTGATTCAGCCTTGATTTTAGTGTAACTGGCAGCTTACTAGAGTACCATATAATTAAAAATAATGGCTCACGTGTGGCTTAGGCAGTCTTTATGTACTCTACCATGGCTATAAAATTATACTTGACTATATCATAGGTAATGAAAATTGGTAGAATATGTTAATATTCATAGAACTCATTTCGAAGGAATTGCTGTAAATCAGATACTTTAATTCTTTCCTGCTGCATTGTATCTCTGTACCTAACTGTAACAGTATCATCTTCCATGGTTGTTTTATCGATTGTTATTGCAAAAGGTACTCCAATCTCTTCCAACCTTCGATATCTTCTACCTATAGACCCTGATTCGTCATAAAATACATCGAATTCTCTTCTAAGCTTGGAATAAATCTTTTGTGCTTTCTCTTCCAATCCTTGTTTTGTCATTAGAGGAAGAACTCCCACTAGCATTGGAGCAAGGTAAGGTTTTAATCTTAATACAATTCTATTATCTCGGTCTCTATCTTCAAAGTAAGAATGTTCAAGAATTGCATAAATGCTTCTATCTATACCCATTGAAAGCTCAAATATGTGAGGTAAAATTTTTGCCTGATTCGAAGGATCAATTACCTCCAGATTATGTTTACTTACAGCAGCATGCCCTTTGAGGTCATAATCTGACCTGTAGTTACATGCAACCAATTCCAACCATCCTATGCTTGTCTCGACTTCGTAATCAAATGCAACTAGAGCATAAAATGCTTTTTCATCATTTGACAAGCGTCTAAAACGAGTCCGTTCCATATCTATTCCTGTTTTCATATAAAATTCATTTAGTAACGCAAGATAATATGCAATCATTTTGTTTGGTAATAAACCCTTTCTGATAGACTCATCTACTGTTACTTCACTAATTGATCCTTGATCATAAAGTCTTAGAACGGTATCCTTAACTTGTTCAAATCTTAGAAACTCATCTAATTTATTGGGATTGCAAAATATTTCTATCTCTGCCTGATAGAATTCCCTTAGTCTAAGTAAACTCTGTCGTGGAGCTATCTCATTTCTGAAGCTCTTGCCAACTTGCGCGATACCTAAAGGTAATTTGCCTCGCATAGTTTTGAACACTCTTGCAAAATCAACAAATATTGCCTGACAGGTTTCTGGTCTCAGATATGCTTCCTCTCCAGTTGGCCCAATTCCAATCTTAAACATCATATCAAATCGACTGACGCCTCCAAATTCTCCATTACAATTTGGACATCTCAACTCATGCCTCCTGATAATCGTGTTTATATCCTCATCTGCCATCCTTTCAGGTACATTCTCGCCAGTCTTTTCTACTATGTATTTGTCAGCCCTAAAGATGGAGTTACATTTACTACATTTGACGATAGGGTCAGTAAAGTTGCCGATGTGGCCAGAAGCAACAAAAACACTCTTGCTCATTATTTGAGAGCCATCAATTTCAATCATTCTATCTCGTCTGACAAGCTCTCTTCTCCAAAGATCTATGAATTTATTCTTCATACTGACTCCATTTGGACCATATTCCCAAAATCCTGCAGGAGCATCAGCATAAATTTCGCAACTTGGAAAGTAAAATCCTCTTTCTAAAGATAGTTTCATTATCTCCTCATAATTACTCATTTTCTTATAGAATGTGTCAACATGCGCTTTAAATTTATTGTCTATTTTCATTGAAGTGGAAGTTGATTTTTATATCTCGTTTTGCTTAGGTTAGAAGAGAGCTGTTTACGACTTTTTATCCCTCACTATGTATATTGCGGAATATAATAATTCATAACAGTGTGCTATTTTTACTTTACCACCTGCACAATTTCAACAACACTAGACAGATTCAATAGAACTAAAACAGCTACTACTTGGCTGATAACATTATCTTTTCACCAAATGTTTTACCATTGTCGTTACTTACTCTAAGCACGGGTTCATTGCTTGTTGCATTTCTTTCCCACCAGCTAATGTATACATTACTTCCTGATGCTGCCATCTGTACATCAACGGATTCACTCTTACTCGAGTTGCTTAGATTCATTTTATCACTAAATGTCTTGCCGCTGTCTGTTGAAGCTTTGAACATTACTTCATTATTTCCAGTTTTATTGGATGGCCATACAATATAGACATTCTTATCTCCAGATGTAGCTATAAGTGCATTGCCTTTATAAAAAAGGCATTTGCCTTTTGAAATGAGGTTGCTGCTGCTAAGGAGGTAACTAGAGCTATTGCTATAACAACAGCAGTTTTGTATATTGGACTACTCATATTGTCACTCCTTTCAGATAAGTAAAAAGGCTCTATATAAGAGTGCGACTAATCACCCATCCAAGAACACCCCATTTAGTACACCTAAAGAGTGAACAGAACCTAAAAAAGTGAAAAATTATCTCCGCTTTGAATGCTTGATTTTTGATTGACCACGGAGAAGATACGAAATATTATTCACGTGTATTTAGAATACCGTTTAGCATATGCATGCTATCGAATGTAATATAGTATTGCAAGGTTTCAAATAATATATAAAAATTGCCTTATGTAAGACACTATTATTTTCTGGCTGTTAAGACAAGGATTTCATTATTGTTCAGAAGCTCCTATAAGATCCATGACGGCCTTTAAATTCTCACGATCACCTCTTCTCTCGTCAATTGGAGTTTCCATTATTAACGGTAACCTCATAATTTGCTTATGCTCAAATAACGCAGTAAATCCGGTTGCTCCTATTTTTCCAAGTCCAATATGTTCGTGGCGATCTAGATTAGAATTGAGGCCTCCTTTGGAGTCATTTAGATGCACTAATTTCAATTCCTTCAAGCCTACCGTTTCGTTAAAGTGCTCTATCATTTTATTGACTCCTACTTCGGTGCTTAGGTCATAACCAGAAACAAAAACATGACATGTATCAAGACAAACACCGAATTTTTGTCGAGAATTTAATTTATCCAATATTGTTCTGAGCTCTTCAAATTTACTCCCTATACTATTCTTCTGACCTGCACTATTTTCGAGTAGTACCATAACTGGAGTGGCAACTTTATTAGATGACTTGAGTTTGTCAAAGGCATTGTTACAGGCTTTTACTAATTGATAGATTCCATTTTCTGCCCCTCTTCCTAGGTGACTTCCTAAGTGAATTACGAGGTAAGTAATACCTAACATACTACATCTAGATACTTCTTCTGAGAGAGCGTCTTCTGACTTCTTATATATATCTCCGTTGGGAGATGATAGGTTGGGAAGGTATGGCATATGTACAATTACCGAATCTCGTCTAATCTTGCTTTTGGCGAGTCTAGATTGAAAAGTTTTTACTTCTTCTTTATCGATTGGTTTGGCAATCCAGCCTCTGGGATTTCTACTGAATATCTGAAAAGTGCTACAGCCAACCTTCAAGGCGTTACCAACTGAATTAGATATTGAACCGGCAATTGAAACATGGCATCCTATCCTGATAGCACTAATATCCATCAATTTTTTGGATCAAATGTATATGCTTATTATTTGTTAATTAGTGGTCTTTTTATTCTAGTTATATACATATATTCTCCTGTTGGGACATTGTATATAAAGCTTGGAACAGGGGATTTAGCAAAGTATCCTTTTCTAAACGAAGCTTCAGAATATATTCGAGAAACACATTTTGAGATTGACGAATTTAACCGGCCTGAGATGAAGTATATTCTTGATAGAGCAGTGGAAAAAATTGAGGCGGAAATAATTCATGGAATGACTTTTGAAAAATTGGACAAATATGAAATTGAAATACTTACTTTTCTTGTCACACTTATGATCATAAAATTCATTGGAATGGAATCTATACTAAAGAAGCACTCGTTGTTCGAAGCAATGAGGGCAGAGAAGTTCTTGAAGGACGACTTAAAGAAAGAAAAAGATGAGCAAAAGAGACGGTTACTTCTGTTTAAAATTTTTGAAGAATTATTTAAACTCAACGTAGATATTGATCCTAAGGATAATCGGCTATTCAAAGTTAGGGTTGCTGACTACCTTATGCGAGCTTCTCATTTCCATGAACAAGAATGGAAATTGATCAATAGATTGGTACATGAAGGTTATGTTTATCTTGATGCTGATGAAACGGTAAGACTTATTAGAACTGAGCTAAGTAGTTTGATTTATGATAGGATCAAATCTATGGCTATACCTACTTCTACAATACCCGCAGCAATTAAGGTAAAGGTACAAGAGCTAAGAGATAAGGTTACACCTAATTATGCATACCGTATGCACAATGAAGTAAAGGATTATCCTCCATGTATCAAACATGCGCTAGAGCTGATGGATAAAAGTGAAAATCTTCCTCATTCAGCAAGGCTAATGCTTGCAACGTACATGTTAGCAATTGGAAAAAGCGTAGATGACATTGTTGTGTTATTTCATAACGCACCTGATTATAATGAAAAGATTACCAGATATCAGATAGAGCATCTTGCAGGATTTAGGGGCAGTCATACAAAATATTCTGTCCCCTCTTGCGAAAAACTTCGGATCGAAAACTTATGTTTTGCAACTAAAGATTGTAATGGGATACTGAATCCAATTCAATTCGGGAGGAATTTAAATTTAAAGAAGAATTATTATGTTTAGAAATTAATCACGGTATGTCTCTAGTAGCACAAAAAAATATAATGCTTGTAAGGAATTCCTTCAAAGAATATTACTTCAAATACGGTAAAAATATGGAAGTGCCTAATCATGTAGAACAGCATGAATTTGGATATATGCAGTTCGGATCAGGAATGGTCAGACACTTGTCTTTTAGAAGCATTGGCGAAGTCTTGGCCTTATTGATGAAACAAGTTCCATCAGATCTTTACTGCTCAAACGCATACTATAGATTTCCAACCTATGATATGCAAGAAAAGCAATGGCTAGGAGCAGATCTTATCTTTGATATCGATGCAAAGGATTTGCACTTACCTTGCGAACCAAATCATTCATATTTTATTTGTACAACTTGTGGAGAAGTACAAGAAGAGAAATATAATG
>Ga0134128_10010029_pt1 | contig 11363 bp, 9 predicted proteins | sample KB31754_FD_96462 | JGI IMG/M metagenome (GOLD analysis project Ga0134128, IMG submission 96462) | Terrestrial soil microbial communities with excess Nitrogen fertilizer from Kellogg Biological Station, Michigan, USA - KB3-175-4 | ecosystem: Environmental > Terrestrial > Soil > Unclassified ...
CAGCGCGGCGAGAGCGCGGCCGCGGAAGGTGGGGGCGAAGGCCTGCAGGCGGCAGAGGGAACGGAAGTGGGGCGTCCAGTCCGCCTTGCGGTGGTCGTCGTCGCCGAGAAAGTCGTATTCGCCAAAGCCTGTGGCATGCGCGGCGCGCAATACCCAGAGCTGGAGGATGATCCCGGGGGACCATTTTTTCCAGCTTTCCGACATCCCGATCTTTACGCTGGCCAGGCCGCGCAGCGTGACCACGGCCAGATCAAAGGCCAGGAGTTCTTCTTCGCAGAGCAGCAGGTGCAGACGCAAGAGGTGATCCTGGGCGAGTTGCGGTACCAGTTGACGGTAGAAGGCGGCGGCGGCGGGGCGGGAGAGCATGGCGGTGCCCTGGCGGCCCTTCCAGCCGCTGGCCTCGACGGTGAGACAGCGCTCGAAGGCGGCCGTGGCGGCGGCGGGCGCGGTGATGGTTTCCAGGCGTGCGCCGCGGCGCAACAGGGCGCGCTCCTCGCGGGGGAGGCGGTGGCGCAGGCTGGCGCTCCAATCCTGCTCGACCAGCGGCCAGGGGCGATGCAGCAGCAGGTAGCGCTGGCGCGCGGTGGGTGAGATCAGCAAACGGCAGCCGCATTCGGCCAGGTCCCGCCCCCAGCCCTGGGCGGTGGGCTCGGGCAGGCGATCGAGGTCCAGCCAGTCCCAGCCGCCCGCGGCGACAAAATGGGCAGCCAGCGTCGGCCAGCAATCCCGCGGGCAGGCGAGGTCGCGGCGCTGGCTATTGCTGCCCGCGCCCTGCACCAGACGGAAACCGCGGCAATGGGCTGCCACCAGAGGGAGGACGAAGCCGGGAGAGCGGCCGGGCAGGGCCAGCGGCAGCAGACGGCGGCGGCCATCGAAGCATTGCCACCAGAGATTGACCCACCCGGGCGCCGACCACGGATCGCACTCCGGAGTGGCGCTGCGAAACGGAGCCGGGGTGGCTTGCACGGGCGTCGCCAGCAGGGTCGCCATGGTGGCTGTAGGACGCGAACCCGAAATTCAGAGTTGGTCACACAAGGCTCAATCTGCACCGCGGGACCGAAATGGAATTGGATCCGCGTGGTAGCATGTGAGTGGCCGTTCGCGGAGACACGACATGGATCTGATTCCCAATGAAACTGAAGTTCGGGCGCTTTTGGAACAGACCGGAGCGCTGCGCAAGGGACACTTCCGTCACGCCAGCGGAACCCATTCGGACCTGTATCTGCAGATACCGCTGGCCATGCGCTACTACGGCGAATCGAAGATGCTGAGCGTGGCGCTCAGCCGCAAACTCCGCAAGGATGACGCCGTGCGGCGCGCGGTGCCCAACGTGAGCGTGGTGGTGCCGGCCACGGGCGGGCTGCCGGTGGCCTTTGGGGTAGCCGAGGCGCTGCGCGCCTCGCAGACCTACTGGGCCGAAAAGACGGACGGCGGTGCCCTGGAGCTGCGGCAGTTCGTGACCATTCACCCTGGCGAGAAGGTCATTCTGGTGGACGACATTTTGCGCACCGGACGCAAGCTGACCCAGTTGCGCAAGCTGGTCGAGGCGGCGGGAGCGACGGTGCTGGCGCTGGCGGTGCTGGTGCATCAGCCCTTTGAAAACTGCGCGACGTTCGACGACCTGCCGCTGTTCAAGCTGCTGACCCTGGATCCGCATTACTGGACCGCGAAGCAGTGCCCGCTGTGCGCCCAGGGACAGCCCGCGGTGGACGTGGGCGAATAGGGCAGCGCCCCGATGGCCGCGCTGGCGGAATCCATCTTTGGGTGGCTGGTGCGGGCGCGGGCGCGCGCCTATGAGCAGGGACGGCTGGGGGTGGCGCGGCTGCCGCGGCCGGTGATCAGCGTCGGCAACCTGCGCGTCGGCGGCAGCGGCAAGACACCCACCGTCATCGCCCTGGGACTGGAGCTGCAGCGGCGCGGCATTCGCTTCGACGTCCTGTCGCGCGGATACCGGCGGGCCCATCGCGGCCTGGCCATCGCCACCACCGGCGAAGAAGATGTGGCGCTGGTGGGCGACGAACCGAAGTTGATGGCGGCACGGCTGCGGGCGCCGGTGCTGGTGCATCCCGATCGCTTCCGCGCCGGGCTGGAGGGCGAGCGGCGCTTTGTCAGCCAGGTGCATCTGCTCGACGACGGCTTTCAGCACCGGCAACTCTACCGCCAGTTTGACCTTGTGCTGGTGGCGCCGGGCGACCTCGAGGACCGGCTCTTGCCCGCCGGACGGCTGCGCGAACCCATGACCGCGCTGGCGCGCGCCCAGGCGGTGTTGTGGACCGGCGATGCGGATTCGCTGGCGGCGGCGCGGGAAACCCTGCAGCGCTGCACCGCCGCCCCGGTGTTTCTGGGGCGCAAGCGGGCGTTGCCGCTGACCGCGGTGCCGGAGCGGGCGTTTGCATTTTGTGGGTTGGCTCGTCCAGAATCGTTTTGGGCGACGCTGAAGGAGTTGCAGATTCTTCCGGTGGAGCGGCGGGCCTTCGCCGACCACCACGCCTACACGCGACGCGACCTGGAAGGCCTGCGCCGCGCCGCGCAGAGGGCCGGCGCGGAGAGCTTTGTGACCACGGCCAAGGATGCCGCCCGGCTGCCGCCGGGGGCGTTGACGCCGCTGGTCGTGGTGGAAATCGAGATGGAGATACCCGAGATCAGCACGCTGGTGGACCTGGCCTGGGAGCGATGTCAGGGGTAAGGGGCGCCATTCTCGCGCCCAACTGGCTGGGCGATGCGGTGATGAGCCTGCCCGCGCTGTCTGCCCTGCGCGCCTCGACCGGCAGCCAACCGTGGACCGTGCTGGCGCGGCCGGCGGTGGCGGCGATCTACCGCATGGCGCCGCTGGACATGGAGGTGGTGCCGCTGCCGGCGAAGTTCCATCGTCTGCCGCGGCTGGGCGCGCGCGAGGTGATCCTGCTGCCCAACTCCTTTCACGCGGCGCTGTGGGGGCTGCGCCTGGGGGCGCGGCGGCGGGTGGGATACGCGCGCGACGGGCGGGGATGGCTGCTCCACCCGGCGATCCCGGTGCCGGCGCCCGGGTCGTTGCCCGGGCACGAGTCGTTTTACTACCTCGAACTTCTGCGGCGGTCCGGATACATTGACGCCTTGCCGGCCCAGCGGCCGGCCCCCAAGCGCATCGCGCTGACCCCGCCGGCGGGCCTCGAGGGGCAGTGGCGCGAGCGGCTGGGAGCGGGCAGCGCGCCCCTGGTGGCCATTCATGCCGGCTCGGCGTTCGGCATGGCGAAGTGCTGGCTGCCGGACAGGTTTGCGGCGGTGGCGGGGGCGTTGAGCGCCGAGGGGGCGGTGGTGATGCTCATCGGCGCCCCCGGCGAACGGGATCTGGCGCGGCAGGTGCGCATGCTGGCGCCGCATCCGGAGCGCATCAAGAACCTGGTGGGCGAGACATCGCTGGAGGACCTGGTGGCGCTGCTGCGCGTCGCCGACCTGCTGATTGCCAACGACAGCGGGCCGATGCACGTCGCGGGCGCGGTGGGGACGCCCGTGGTGGCGCTGTTCGGTCCCACCAACGAGAAGGAGACCTTTCCCATGGCGGATGCGGGCCAACTGCGCATCGTCAAAGCGCCCGGGATCGAGTGCAGCCCGTGCAAGCTGCGCACCTGCCCGATTGACCACCGCTGCATGGAGAACATCGCCGTGACGACGGTGCTGTCGGCGGCGCGCGCCGCGCTGGAGACGGCGGCGGCAAGGCGGAGGCGGCGATGAGCGGGACGATCCAGGACTCGATGCCGCTGGCCCGGCACGTGGTGCATGCCGGCTACGCCAGCATCGCGCTGGGGCTGTTCGGCGGCTTGTGGATGGTAATGGCGCTGAACAGCGAAGGCTGGGTGTGGCTGGTGGCCTGTGTGCTGCTGCCGGCATCGCTCCTGGCGGTGCGCGGCGTGGGCCTGGTGTTGACCGGCCAGGCGCTGATCGCTGCGGATGAGCCCCGCGGGCCGCGGCGCCTGCGCTGGATTTTTTTGCTCGAAGTGGGGGCCTTCGCGCTGGCGGCCAACCTACTGGCGGCTTCCGGCGGAAATGCCTGGCTGGTGGCGGTGGTGGCGTTCCTGACGGCGGCGTTTCTGATACCCGTGGCGCGGGTATTGGAAGACCGGCTCTATATGATCACCGCCGGGACGCAGATCGTGTTGTGCGCGGTGGTGAGCCTGATCATGCGCGGCCGGATCGAGTTGGCGGATCCCATCTTTGGTCTGGTGATGGGGCTTTCGCTGTGGCTGACGGCGGTGGCGTTGCTGCTGCGCGGCCACCGCATCGCGGGCTTGCTTAAGACGCCAGGACCGTCAGCGGCTGCCAGTTGACGGCGACAGCCCCGCGCCAGTCCATGACGACCGCGGCGGAGTAGTCGGGCGCGACCGCGAAATCCGCGGTGAACCACGGGCGGCCGAGGGCGGTGAGGCGGGGGCCGGAGGGGGTGAACTCAACCTCAGGCTCATGCAGTCCGGCGAGGCCGCGGCCGTCGGCTTTCATCCAGGCTTCCTTGATGGTCCACAGACGGCAGAAGTGGCGCGCGTACTCCTCCGCCGCCTGGTGGTCGAGCCAGGCGCATTCGGCGGGGGTGAAGCAGCGGCGGGCGAGGCCGGACCAGTTGCGGGAGCGGATCTGGTACTCGATATCCACTCCAACTTCGGCGGTGGGATGCAGGCCGATCAGGCCCAGGCGATGGGAATGGGACAGGTTGAAAAAGATGCCGCCCCCGGCGAGGCGGGGTTTGCCGCCGGCCGCGCGGGTGAAGCTGAGATCGGCGGGGAAAGTAGCGAGCCGCTGGGCGAGCAGCCAGCGGAGATGGGCGTGGGCGGCAACGTAGCGCGCGCCCTGGGCAGGGTCGAGGAAGCGGTCGGCGCGGCGCAGCTCCGCCGGTGACAGCCAGGCCCGCCAGCCGGCACACCGCTCGGCGGAGGCGTCGAGCGGAAACCAATAGGCATCGAGCGGAGCGATCCCGGCGGACGGGGCGGCCATGCTTCAATCTACACGCGGCAACCCGGAGACGCCAAACAGCCAGTGCGGGCGCCCGCTTCCGGGAGCGACGCCCGGCCACAGCCCGACCGCAGGGAGGGCGGCTCCAGCAAGAGGTGGCCGTGCCACACTGATGGCGGTGGGCACCTCACGACGACAGTTTTTGCGGATTGCCGCCGCCGCGGGCGGAGCGGCGTGGGCGGCGCGAATGACGGCGGCGCAGGCCCCGGCCACGCTGGATCCGGCGCAACTGCGGCAGTGGGTGGCGGAGCTGCCGCGGCCGCCGGTGGCGCGGGCCGCCGCGGGCGCCCTGGACATCACGCTGGCGGCGACGGAGTGGCGTTTGCATCCCCAACTGCCGCCGACCCGGATGTGGACCTACAACGGAAGCTTTCCCGGTCCGACGATCGAGACACGGAGCGGGGAAGCGCTGACCATCCGCTGGCACAACCGGCTTCCGGCGCGGCATTTTCTTCCCGTGGACACTTCGCTCCCCGGCGCCGCACCCGGACTGCCGGCGGTGCGGGCGGTGGCGCATGTCCATGGCGCGCGGGTGCCGGCCGCGAGCGACGGGTACCCGGAGCACTGGTCGGTCGCCGGCGAAACGCAGGCGTTCCACTATCCCAACCGCCAGGCGGCGGCCACGCTCTACTACCACGATCACGCCATGGGGCTGGGACGTCTGAACATCTATGCCGGGCTGAACGGGATGTTTCTCATCCGTGATGAGGCCGAAGCGGCGCTGGGGCTGCCCGCCGATGACACCGAGATGCCGCTGCTCCTGTGCGACCGCTGGCTGGACCCTCGCGGGCAACTGTTCTATCCGGTGAGCGGCATTGCGGGGCATCCGTGGGTGCCGGAGGTCGAGGGCAACTGTCTGCTGGTGAACGGGGCGCTGTGGCCGCGGTGGAGGGTCGAGGCGCGCGCCTATCGGCTGCGGCTGTGCAACGGCGCCAACACGCGCATCCTGCGCCTGGGGATGAGCGGGGGGCTCCGTCTGCATGTGGTCGGCACCGGCCAGGGATTATTGCCGCACTCGGTCGAGGTGAGCGAGTTGACGCTGGCGCCCGGGGAGCGCGCCGATGTCGTGGTGGACTTCCGGCCGGTGGCTGGGGAGAAGGTGTACTTCAGCGACGCCGGGCGGCCGATGATGCGCGTGGAAGTGGCGCCAGCGACCTCACGCACCGCCTCGTGGCAACCGGCAAAATTAGCCGCGCCCCTGCCGGCTCTGCCCACACCTCTGCGGACGCGGCGTCTGACCTTGAATGAGTACGACGACCAGCACGGTGCCATGGCGATGATGCTGCTGGACGGCAAGCGCTGGGACGATGCCGTGAGCGAGGCCCCCCGGCTGGGCGACAGCGAGGTTTGGGAGTTGGTGAACCTGACCGGAGACACACACCCCATTCATCTGCACGAGGTGCGATTCCGCATCCTGGATCGCCGTCCCTTCGACGCAGAGCAGTACCTGCTGGACAAGACCATGCGCTATACGGCGGAGGCGCGCCCGCCGTCGGCCGAGGAGGATGGCTGGAAGGATACCGCCCGCTGCTATGCCGGGGAGGTGACCCGGATTGGGATTCATTTTGAGGGCTACCCCGGCCGCTATGTTTGGCACTGCCATTTACTGGAACATGCGGACAACGCCATGATGCGTCCTTACGAAATCAGAGCCGCCAAGGCATAATGGCGGCATGGTTCGTCTTCTTCTTTCTCTGGCGCTGGTAGGAAGCGTAGCGGTGGGACAGCAGGCGAAGGCCCCGACGCACTCGGCGCCGGCGGGCAAGCTGAAGCACATTGTTGTGATCTTTCAGGAAAACGTGTCCTTTGATCACTACTTTGGGACCTATCCACATGCGCTGAACCCTCCGGGCGAGCCGCGCTTTGTCGCTCTGCCGGACACGCCCGAGGTCGCCGGCTTGCGTGGCGACCTGCTCACCCGCAACGGGAATGCCACCAACGCGGAGAACGGCGGCGACGCCGCCAACCCCTTCCGGCTGGACCGTTCGCAGGCGGCCACCGCCGATCAGCACCACGACTACCGCGCCGAGCAGTTGGCGTTTGACCACGGCAAGATGGATCTGTTCCCGCGCTACACCGGGCGCAGCGGTCCGCCTCCGGACCGCGCGCCGGGCGAGGCGGGTGATCCGCCGCTCAATAACCAGGGCCTGGTGATGGGCTACTACGATGGCAACACGGTGACGGCGCTGTGGAACTATGCCCAGCATTACGCCATGTCGGACCATTCCTTCGGGACCACGTTTGGCCCATCCACAGTGGGAGCGATCAACCTGGTCTCCGGGCAGACGAACGGAGTGACCGAAGTGATAGGGGGGCGCGGGACGCTGGTCGAAGGTGGAGGAGGATCCGTGACCGACATCGGCGACCCGAATCCAGTGCACGACATCTGCTCCAACAGCAACGGAGCGCGCATCGGGATGGGCGGGCCCAATATTGGCAACCTGCTGACCTCGGCGAAGGTAACTTGGGGATGGTTTCAGGGCGGCTTCGACGTGCAGGCGGTGAACCTGGACCGCTCGACCGGCTGCCTGCGCCAGCATCATTCAGAGATTGTGGGGCGCGATGAACGCGACTACGTGCCCCACCATGAACCGTTTCAGTACTACCTTTCCACCGCCAACCCCGATCATCTGCGGCCCACCTCGACAGCCATGATCGGCCACGACGGCGACCGCGGACGGCATCAGTACGACCTCGAGGATTTTTTCGCGGCGGTCGATGCCGGAAACTTTCCGGCGGTGAGCTTTCTCAAGGCGATGGCGTATCAGAATGGTCACGCGGGCAACTCCGATCCGCTCGATGAGCAGCAGTTTCTGGTGCGGGTGGTGAATTTTCTGGAGCAGCGGCCGGAGTGGGATTCAACGGCGGTGATCATCGCCTATGACGACTCCGACGGCTGGTACGACCACCTGTCGAGCCCGATCGTCAACAGTTCGCGCAGCAGTCAGGATGCCTATACCTCCGACGGCGTGTGCGGCGAAGGCGCGCCGCGGCTGCCGGGCATTGGCCCCGGCAACCCGCACGCCGAGGGGCGCTGCGGCTACGGTCCGCGGCTGCCGCTTGTGGTGATCTCCCCCTGGGCGCGGGCCAACTTTGTGGCCCACAACATCACCGACCAGACCTCCATCCTGCGGTTGATCGAAGATACGTTCCTCCATGGCCGCCGTCTGGGGAAGGGTTCGTACGACCGCCTTTCGGGTTCGCTCGATCCGTTGTTCGATTTCAGCGGCGCCAAGCCGCACAACACGCAGCGGCTGCGGCTCGACGCCGAGAGTGGGGAGATTATCGAACCGAAATGAAAGGTGGGGCGCTCAAGACGGCGTTGGTGTTGGCGCTCTGCGGGCCATTGTGGGCGGCGCCCAAATGGGTCGTGGTGCGCAGCCCGCACTTTACTGTGTTGAGCGACGGCGGCAGCGGGGAGTCGCGGCATGTGGCGGGCCAACTGGAGCGCATGCGGGCGGTGTTCGGGCAGATGTTTCCAGGCATGCCGCTCGATCCGGTGGCGCCGCTCGAAGTGGTGGCGGTGCGCAACAACAAGGAGTTCCGGACGCTCGAACCGGCGGCGTATCTGGGCAAGGGGAAGACGGAACTGGCGGGTTATTTCCAGGGCGCGCCGGACCGCAACTACATCCTGCTGCGCCTGGACGCCCAGGCGAGCGAGGGCGCGTACAGCACCATCTACCACGAGTACACCCACCTGCTCACCTCGCGGCTGCCCGAGGAGCTGCCGGTGTGGCTGGGCGAGGGGCTGGCGGAGTTCTACGAGACCACCGAAATCAGCGACCGCGAGGCGGAGATCGGCAGGCCCTCGCCGGAGCTGGTCAATTACCTGCGCCTGCGCCAGTTGATGCCGCTCAGCCGGCTATTGGCCGTGGATGACAATTCGCCCTATTACCACGAGCAGGACAAGGCTTCGATCTTTTATGCTGAAGCCTGGGCGCTGACCGACATGATCATGATCAGCGACGAGCAGCACCACACCCGCCGGCTGCCCGACTACCTCGAAAAGCTGCGCGGCGGAATGAACGCGGTGGATGCCGCGGCCGTCGCCTTGGGCCCGCTGCCCACTTTGCAGAAGCAGTTGGATGAGTACATCCGCGGCTGGGCCTTCACCTATTTCCGCGTGAAGCTGCACGAGAAGGTGGACGAGGACAGCTATACGGTGACGCCCGCGACGGAGACCGCGGCCGAGGCGACCGAAGCCGATGTGCTGGCGCATGTGGAACGGTACCCGGACGCCGCCGCGCTGGCGCACACGGTGCTGGCGGCGGATCCGGGCAATGCCCGGGCGGCGGAGGCGCTGGGGCTGGTCGCGCTGCGGCAGCATGATCTGGCGGCGGCGATGCAGTGGTATGGCCAGGCGGTGGGGGCTGACGCGCAGGATTTTCTGGCGCAGTTCTCCTTCGGCGAGATCAGCTATCAGTTGCATGCGGACAACCTGGACGCGGCCACCGCGGCGGCGGCGGCGCACAGCCTGCGGCAGGCGATTGCCCTGCGTCCCGACTTTGCCCCCGCCTACGACCGGCTGGCCGTGGTGTACGCCACCCGCCGCGAGAACCTCTCCGAGGCGGAGTCGCTGGAGCGCAGCGCGGTGCGCCTGGACCCGCGCCAAATCGTCTACCGCTACAACCTGGCCTGGGTGCTGATCGCCAACACCAACCCGGCCGCGGCGGTGGCTGTGCTGGAGGCGGCGCAACCGCTGGCCGCGACCGATGCCGAGGTGCGCGACTGCCAGGACCGGCTGGCCACCGCCCGGCGACTGACGGAACAGAAAGCCATGGCCGACCAGGCGCTGCGGGAACAGCGCCGGCGCCCTCCCACCGCGGGTGCGGGCACGCCTCCGGATGGAGGCGAAGAAGTGGTGTACGATGCCGCGCCCCCGCGCGCAGCCGGGGCCTCCGCGCCTCCCACCGGGCCGAAGCAGCAATTCGACGGCGTCATCCGAACCGTATCCTGCGGCACGGACCCCGCCTCGGCCTTCAAGATTGACCTGGATTTGACGATCGGCACGACGGTGGTGCATTTGCACGCACCCGACTATCTGAAGATCGCCTTCCTGGCCGCCAACTTCACCCCCAGCGGGGTGATGAACCCCTGCCACGACCTCACCGGCCTGCACGCCACCATCCACGCCGTCGGCGGCCAGATGGTGGACATGCTGCTGCGGAAATAGCGCGGTGTGATATAACCCGCCGCCAAGGCGAAGAAAAACCGAAGACATTGTGACAAAATTGTAGTTTTTTACGCGCCCGGGCGCTTTTCCCCTGACACGCGCAAACGGCGGAGCACAAACTCGCGCCCAGACAGGCAGCCATATCGCCGTCTGAGGAAAGGTAGATCCATGAAAGACGCGCGCGTACGGTTGGCACTCTACTTGCTCTCTCTCTCTCTCTCTCTCTCTCGTTCTAATTAACGGCGCTGCCGCGCAGACCCTGGGCGGAGTCGAGGTCCACGGCACGGCCACGGTGCGCGGGCCGCACGGCGACGAGCAGGGGGCGATCACCCTCGAGGTGGTGGACGCCGCGCACTGCCGCGTCACCATCACGCTGGGTCCCCAGGTGCTGCACCGCGACTACACGGCGGTGCTCAACGGCACGCGGGTCGAGGTGAGCGGCGAGGCGGGGCTGGTCGAGGCGGCGCCGTTGCCGGTGGCGCCCGGCCTGGGCTGTGCGCTACTGCCCACCGCCATTGCGGGAACCAAGCTGGCCGACGCGGGCGCCTCGCTGCACGCCGATGCCACCGGAGCCGCCAGCGGGTTGAGCTGGACCACGCGTGGACACGCGGCCGAGGTCAGCTTCACTGACTACGCCGCGACGGGCGGCGTCAGCTACGCCCGCACCGTCACCGAGACACTCGATGGCGCGCCGGTGCTGAGCATACACCTCGAAGGGGCCGCGCCCAAGGTGTTTACCGGCGGCGACTTCGCGCTGCCGCCGCCGCCCGCCTTGCCGAAGCTGAAGACCTCGGGAGGTGGGCAATGAAGATCCGCCTCCTCGCCCTCGTTCTGATCGTGGCCGCCGCGCCGCTCGCGGCGCAGGTGACCGTGCGCCGTTGGACGGATGCCGTGCCAGTGGGCCCGCCGCACCAGATCACCAACCTCAATGCCTCGACGCCGTACCTCGGTCCGGCTACCGACCTGCATCTGGAGTTTCCCCTCTACAGCCGCGCCACCACCGGCGCCGCGCAACTCGACGCCGTGCTGGTCTATGACAGCCAGTTCTGGGGCGTGCCCTCGGGTTCCTGGGCGCCGCAGGCGGGCAACGGCTGGTGGCTGCGCACCACCGGCGGGCACCTGAGCGAGTCCACTTATTACCAGGGCGGGGTTTGCGGATGGACCGATGGCGACGGCACCGACGACGGCAGCGGCTCGATCACCACCTACA
>Ga0134128_10010031_pt1 | contig 11362 bp, 13 predicted proteins | sample KB31754_FD_96462 | JGI IMG/M metagenome (GOLD analysis project Ga0134128, IMG submission 96462) | Terrestrial soil microbial communities with excess Nitrogen fertilizer from Kellogg Biological Station, Michigan, USA - KB3-175-4 | ecosystem: Environmental > Terrestrial > Soil > Unclassified ...
CCCCGCGACCGCGCCGCCGGCGGGTCCGGAGACCAGCGGGAACATCAGGAACAGGTAGCCGATCTGCGCCACGGTCGAGTAGGCGATCAGCAACTTGAGTCGCGCCTGCCGCAGCGCCAGCACGCTGCCCATCAGGATGGCGACGGCCCCGAGGGCCGCCAGCATCGTGGCGGGTGCATGCCTCGGCAGTCCCGGCAGCACATCGAACCATAACCGCACGAGCAAGAAGAAGGAGCCCTTCACCACCAACGCCGAAAGCAGCGCGCTGGCCGCGGGCGGCGCGCCCGCATGTGCGGGAGGCAGCCATAGATGCAGCGGAAACAGCGCGGTCTTGGCCAGCAATCCGGCGGTCATCAGCGCCGCCGCGGTCCAGACCGCCGGCTCGGTGCGGATGCGGTCCGACAACAGCGCAATGTCGAGCGTGCCGTAGGCGCTATACAGCAGCGCCGTTCCCAGCAGATACAGCACCGACCCCATCAGCGCGAACAGCATGTATCGCAGGGCGGCTTCCAGCGTGTCCCCACGCCCGTCGAGACAAACCAGCGGGACGGCCGTGAAGGTCAGCAGCTCCAGCGCGACATACAGGCTGAACAGGTCGCCGGCGAACCAGATCAGGTTGAGCGCCGTCGTGACCGCCAGCAGCAGCGTCCAGAAGGTGAGCGGCGCGCGCGCTTCCACTCCTGGAGCCGGCGCGGCGAAGCTCAGTCGGCCAAACAGCGCGACGGCGCCGACCACGAGCGCCGTCGTCATGACCATCATCGCAGAGAGCCCGTCGGCGCGCAGCGCGATCCCGAGCGGGGGCACCCACCCGCCGAGGGCGTAGGAGAGCGCGTGCCCGGAGCGCCATATCGCGGTGACGATCGCGGCGGCGACGGCGAAACCTCCGGCGAGGAACAGCAAGGCAACGCGCTCGGCGCGCGCCCCGCCGACGCACAGCGCGAGCAGTAGTCCGGCGGTGGGAAGGACGATCGCCAGCACCAGGAGAGCCCCGGCCGGATCGCCGGCGCAGGGCAGGGCGGCTGCACCGGCCGTCATCGATCAGCGTCCTCCGCGGCCCTGACGGCGCGGAGCCGCAGCAATAGCCCGACCGCCAGGGCAGTGGCGGAGAACGCGACGACGATGCCTGTGATCACCAGCGCCTGTGGCACCGGATCGCCGCCCATCCCCGCCTCGGCGCCGCGCCGGGCGACCACGCCGAACAACAGGAAGGCGCCGGCGCCGAGCAGATTGAAGGCGACGACGCGGCGCAGGACCTGAGGATGCACGATGACCCCGTACAGCCCAAGCCCGACCAGGACAGCGGCACACAAGCCGAACAATGTCGTTCCGCTCATGTCCGCACCGGCCGCGCGGACGGCCCGGCGACCAGCAATCCCAAGGTCGCGGCGACAGACAGTGTCAGCGCGGCCTCGATGGCGACGATCAGGGGCTTGGCGAAGCCAGGCGGGTAGGCAAGGAACGCACCAGCAAGCCAGAACCCGGCAATCCCCGCGGCGAGAAAGAATGCCGCGCCGGCGACGAGGATCAGGCGAACCCAGGCCCGACCGAGCTCGGGCGGGTTCTGCAGCCCTGCCATCATCGTCAAGACCCACATGGCCGCGATGATCGTGGCGCCCTGGAACTTGCCGCCTGGGGCGTCCGCGCCGACCCAGACGATATAGACCCCGAGCACGATCCCGATCGGCGGCAGCACCTGTCCGAGCAGGGAGAGCGATCCATCGCGGTAACGCAGTGCCAGGCTCCGAGGCGCGCCGCCCCAGAAACGATCAGGCGCCAGCGACCAGACCCCAACGAGGGCCAGCAGCAGGACGGCGGACTCGAGCAGCGTGTCGAGCGCCCGATAGGCCAGCAGAACCGCCGTCACGGCATTGCCAACGCCGGTCAGGGAAAGTTTCGCGCCAGCCTCGGGCGCAAGCGTGGGGGCCGGATCCGGCAGCAGCAGAACGACGGCCGCAATCGCCGCCGAGATCAGGGTACACAGTCCGGCAACGATCAGACGGAACGGCGCGCTCGGCCGCTCGGCCGCCGCCGACTGCGCAGTGGCTCGGAGGCGCGATGTCGCGCCGAGCAGCAGCACGCCGGTCAGGCCGCCGCCGATCGCGGCCTCCGTCAGCGCCACATCCGGCGCGGCGAGCCGCATCCAGACCAGCGTCAGCAACAGTCCGTAGGCGACGAACCCGGCGACCGCGGGAAAGGTCGTGCGCGCCGCGATGGTCCAGATGGCCATGCCGAGCACCAGCACGACCAAGCCACAATCGACCGCCAAGGCGAATGTCATGCGGATGGCCCAGCGCGCCGCGCGGCGCGCGCGATCAGTTGCGACACGGTCCCGCTGGCCAACTGGACGAGCAGCCAGGCGACGACCAGCTTGACGGCGGCGAGCGGTCTCTCGGCTTGCGGCAGCAGACCTAGCACCACGAGCCCAAGGCCAACGTTATCCGCCTTGGTCAGCGCGTGCAGCCGGGTGAGCGTATCGGGAAAGCGCAGCAGCCCGACGGCTCCCGCCAGAAAGAACACCGCGCCGAGGGAAACCGCGACGACGGTGAATGCATCGAGTATCAGGCTCATCCGCCGCCGCCTTCGTTGGGATCGCTGTCCGCCGGCTCGGAGGCGCCTTTCACGAACGCGACCGAGGCGAACGCCGCGAGCAGCGTCAACGTCAGAGCGACATCGATCGCGCCGGGCATCCCGGTCGCGGCGCCCAGAAGCAGCAGCGCTGCGATTCCGCCCGTGCCGAGCAGTTGCGGCGCCATCATCCGGTCGGCATCGGCTGGCCCGCGCAGGACGCGGACCAAGCCCAGCGCGACCGTGGCCAGAACAAACCCGGCGACCGCGAGCAGGAACTCAGCCATCGCCGCGATCACCTCCGCAGGCATGGATGAACAGCGACTCCTCTTTCGCCAGCTGCGATGCGACGAACTGCTCGACATCGAGGCAATGAACCACGAGCGCGCCGCTGTCGTCCGTTCCGCACGGAACCGTTCCTGGCAGCAGGCTCATTAGCGTGCAGAACGCGGATTGCGCCGGGCCCGGCGGCAGGTGCGGGGCATAGGAGACGAAGCCTATTCGCAATGGCAGCCGCGGATCGAGCGCGCGCCGGGCGACATCGACGCCGGCGACCACCGACTGAACCAGGAAGCGCAGCACGAACCGCGCCAACGCGGCGGGACGAAGGCGCCACGTACTCGGCGGCAGAAGTCGCAGACTGGCCCAGGTCGCGGCGGCCGCCGCAATCGCTCCGGCCGGCAAGTCGGCGAACGCCGGCCCGGCGAGCGCCAACCACAGAATGACGAAACCCACCGCCCGCGCGATCACCGCGCGTCGGACCTCGTTGCCGCTAGCGACCGGCATGGCGTCCCTCGGTGTTGGGTTGCAGAAAGTGTGGCAACCGCCGCGATTCGAGATCGGGTACGGATCGAGACATGGTGCGCCCAGCCTCGCGCGTGATACGATCCTGTCTCTCGTCAGAAGCGCATCTGCTTCGGCAAGTCATCCGCCTCAGCATTGACGGACTGGGCCGACACACACAAGAGAGCTCGCAATGACTCAGCGCAATCATTTTCCGACCTACCGCGTCGCTGGGATTGCGATCCTCACTGTCGCACTGAATCTGGGAGGGTGCGCGGTCGTTGCTAGGCAAGATCGCCAGGCTCTGGTCCAGGCCGGATTCAAGCCGGCGCCGGCGGATGCCGCGCTGAATGCCGAGGCGCTGCCTGCTCACACGTTTACGCATCGGTCGGTCAACGGCGTCGATACCGTGCTCTATTCCGACCCCGCCGGCTGCCGCTGCGTCTACGTGGGAACGGAACACGACTACCAGAAATACTTCAACGAACTGGAGTCCGAGCGGGCGCATTCCGGCGGCCCGTGATCGGCGGCGCCAGGCCGCGTCGCGCGCGGCGCCGCGGTCGTCATTGCCAGCGAAGCGCGGCGATCCGTACTGCTTCGCGCGGATGGCGGCATGGATCGCCACGCCGGCTTGGCCGGCTCGCGATGGCGGCGTTTGCGATGGCTGAGTCACACTCAAGTGCCGCCGGCATCAGAACCGGGCTATGCCGGAGACCTGCACTCGGTCGGCCTTTCCACCATTGTTGCCGGTGCTGTTGCCCGATTGCAGCGACCGTTCGATGTGCTGGTACTCGACGCCGACATCGATCATCCTCACCGGACTCCAAATCAGGTTCACCGAGCCGCCCCAGAGCGAACGGTTCACCAGGTTGCAGGTGCCGACCCCGGTGGTGCCGGCGCAGCCCGCGAATTGCGAGACGTAGCTCGGATAGTCGAGCAGCGCGCCGAACAGCGACGCATTGGTGCGCAGGGTCGGCGTATAGTTCAACTGCAGCCCGAGCAGGCCGGCCGACACGCGCACCGCGTTCAGTCTCGGGTCCACCACACCGGGCAGACCGGCGTTCGACACGGCGCCGAAGCCGTTCGACGTTGCGTCCAGATAGCGGCCGATCCCATCGCCGTAGTTGCCGGTCGCCATCAGTATCACGCGGTTGTCGAACAGGTTCACATTGCCGGTCGCGCCGATACCCCACCCGCTGGTGCTCTTGGCGAATGCCATGCCAGGGGCGATGGCGCCCTGGTTGTTCAGCTCGATTTGCGGACGCACCACGCCGCGCAGGGCGAACTGGCCCCAATCCTGCCGGATCATCAGGCGGCCCGTGAAATCGGGGGATTGGGTGAAGCCGAAGCCGTTCCCGCCATTCGAGTCCGGGAAGCTGATGCCGGTCGATGTCGCGATGTCGGGATACCCGTTCTCCACCGCCACGGACGCGCTGATCCCGTTGCCGAACCCGTACGTGTATCGCGCCTGGGCTTGGCGGACGCCGCTCATCGCGCCTGGCGTCCAGTCGGCGAGCCATTGCAGCGGGAAGATGGCGGCGTCGTTGAACAGCGAGTTCTCCTGGCCGAGCAGTACGACGCCCCAGCCATCGGGCTCACCAAAATCGACGAACGCCCGGCGCAGGCGGGGCGTGTAGGAATTGGCGGTCGCCTGCGTGGTCAAGTCGGTGTTCTGCCCGGCGAAATCCATCTCGACGAGCGCATGAACGTCGCCGAACACCGTGTCCGTCGGCGCCCAGGATTCGATACCGACGCGCGAACGGCGAGCGCTGGCCTGGAAATCGCCGCCTGTCCGAGCGGCGGCGCTTCCGCTGAGCGCGATGGATTGCGCCGTCAACGCATCGCCGCGATTGAACGTCGTCAGGTCCCACGACCCATTGAGTTTCACCTGACCGTAAATCCGGACCGACACGCCCGTATTGGGAATGCGGAACGTGCCCGGCGGCTTGCCGGGAGGCGGCGTGAAAGCGTCGGTGATCGCCTGTGCCGAGGCTTGCTTGGCGTGGCTCGCCGTCTCCTGGGCTTGGGTCGCCGCGAGCTTCGCCTGCTCGGCGGACCGTCGAGCATCCTCGGCGGCCTGCCACACGGTTTCCTCCGAAGCCGGTGCTCGCGCCGGAGTGGCTCGCGCGACAGCCGCCGACTTGGCGTGTCGTGGCGCCTGCCGGGTCGTCTCCGCCGTCGCCCGGTGCAAGGCCGACTCGAGCTGGTCGATCCGTTTCTGTTGCAGCGCCTGACTTTTCTGCAGCGCCTCGATCTGCTGCTTCAGTTCGTCGAGCGACTGCGCCCGGGCCGGCCCGGCCAAGAGGCCGGCGGCTGTCAGGGCCACCAGTCCCGATCGGATCAGACCCCGGTTGGCGGCGCGGCGCGGCGCCGGACGGCTCGCGGCACCCACCGCTTGGCCGCGCGGATCGGCGTCGCCCGAGCGGTCCTCCGTTGCCATCCGGTCAGCCAGTCGGGGCCGCCGAAGGCCCGGCGAGGCCGGCTTGGAGGGTGGCTTCCTTGGTTTCGTCGAAGGAGCTCCGCAGCACTGTGCCGCCACTACCCCGGAGCTCGGCCACGACCTTGTCCGTCGTCATCTTGCGGATCAGCAGGAAAAGCGCCGCGTTGCCGGACTGCAGGGTCTTGGCGGCGTCCCGCATGAAGGCGTCGTTGATGCCGAGATCGGTCAGTTTGCCGCCGAGCGCGCCGGATGCCGCGCCGACCGCCGCACCGGCCAGCGGCATGAGGAACAACATGCCGATGAGCGCGCCCCAAAGCGCGCCCGACGCGGCGCCGGACGAAACGGGCTGGAACAGCTGGTTGAGCTTCACGTTGCCATCCGGCTGTTTCACGGCAACGACCGCATCCCCGAGCTCGATCAGGTATTCCTTCTGCATCGCGAGCAGCTTGCGGCGGACTTCCTCGGCCTGGGCTTCGGTCGGGTACTCAATGACGAGCAGATCGGCCATGCGGTCACCTCCTTGAGAGCTTCGTGCGCCTATAGGGGTGCGCCAGATCAACTCGGGCCGGCGGACACGCAGCGCTCCGCTTCACGAAATACGGTATCGTTCTCCCGCGCGGCGGAGATGAGCCGAGAATCCCGCGACGATGCGTGACGTCCCAAACCGGGAGGAAGCCCTCCCGGCCCTACCGACCGCTCAGGGTAATGTTGACGCCGCCCGGCGCCAGCGTCAGGCGCGCGCCTTGCGACGTGGTTATGCCCTCGATGGTCACGCCGTTCTGGTTACGCAAGGCGCCTACCCCCGCACCGCCGGCAAGCGTGGCGCCGGCGGAGACCGAGACATAGTTTCCGTTGAAATCAGCCAGGTTGCGCAGATTGCGCACAGTGCCCGTTCCGGTAACCCGAGCCGCACCCACATCGAGCACCGAGAGACCGTTTGCTCGGAACGGGTATTGCGTCCCGCGCCAAGTCAGGGTCCCGCCGCCCCATTGGAATCCGATGCCGAGCGCTACGGCGCCCCCGGAGAAACTGACTGTCCCGTCGGTCGGCCCCTGCTGCGCCATCGGTGCCGGAGTGGGCGGAGCGGCTTGCTGCGGGGCGCAGCCAGCCAGAGCGACGGCGCCGAGCATCGCCAAGCCGAAGGCAGAGCCTGAGAGTAGTTTCGGTCGATTCATCGTTCCGTTCCTTGCTGTCAGATGATGCACTCATGTGCGACAGAGCTGGCGCGCGCCTGGCGCCGCCGCTCGAGATCACACTTCATCGGAGGCTTTGAATTGACCCGTCGGCGGGATCCCATTTTGGGCCAACGCACCCTGAGCGGCCGCGACGCATTGAACGACGAGGCCGGCGGCCGCTTCCTGGAAGATCTCCAGGTATCGGGGCGGAACATCCGCATTCGGCTCCCCCGAGATCCCTGCAACCGCCGAGTCGCGAATCCCATTCAGATGGCGGACGGGATCGTCCGTATGGGCGGCGATGAAGCAGAGACTTTGCATGACCAGAACCTGCAGCCCGAACAGCTCCCCCTTCAGCTGAGCCACGTCTTTCTTGGTCAAGTCGCCCTCTCCTGAGTGCGCCGGAGATGCCAAGGCTCTTACAGGCCTGCATAGGCCGAATGGGCTTCGTCAGGCTCCCGACAGGACGCACGCTTCCCTTCCTTCCGGAAGAGCGCACGCCAATGTCGAGAAAATCGTGGCAGCTGCTAGGCTCGCTCACCGTCCCCGTGCCTCAGGTCGCACGTTACGCTAGCGACGTTCGCGGCATCAGGGATGACCCCAGAATCCCAGCGCTATCCCCGGCGTCTAAAACTGAGTGCCCGCACGCGCGCATTATGGAGGTATTGGCCCGGCTGCGCGCGGCACGGTCCCACCCTTGCCATCACCTTGTCGGTCGCCGGGTTGCGGTGCGGCGCGAATTGCAATGGTCGGGTGAGGAGGCCAATCTCAAGACGGAACCGGTGTAGGCTCGCGGTTGGGGACGGAGGGGTTCGCCTTGAAGATCGGCGCGGTCATGTTTTTCACCGAGTACTCGATGCGCCCGGATGCGTTGGCGCGGGCACTGGAGGAGCGCGGCTTCGAATCGCTCTGGGTCCCGGAGCACTCCCACATCCCGCTGTCCCGGCTGTCGGAGTATCCCAGCGGCGGGCCGCTGATCCGGCCGTATTACGACATCATGGACCCGTTCCTGGTGCTCAATGCGGCGGCGACCGTGACGACGACCCTGAAGATCGGCACCGGCGTCTGCCTGGTGAACCAGCGTGACCCGATCCACCTCGCCAAGGCGGTCTCCACGATCGACCAGCTCTCGGACGGACGGTTTCTATTCGGCGTGGGCAATGGCTGGAATCAGGACGAGATGGAGGACCACGGCACCGTCTTTGCGTCCCGCCACAAGCTGGTGCGCGAGCGGATGGAGGCGATGAAGCGCATCTGGACCGAGGACGAGCCCGAGTATCGCGGCGAGTTCGTCAATTTCGCCAAGATGAACCAGTGGCCGAAGCCGCGACAGAAGCCGTTTCCGCCGATCATCGTGGGCGGTGCCTACCCATACGCGGCACGGCGCGCGATCCGCTACGGCAACGGGTGGATCCCGCGCGCCGACCGGCTGGAAAAGGACGGGGTGGGCGTCGTCATCGACCGCTTCCGCGCGATGGCGACCGAAGCAGGGCGCGATCCGGCCTCCCTGCCCATATCGATCTTCCGGGTCCCGGAGGAGATCGAGCGGCTGCGCTTCTGCCAGAGTATCGGTGTGGACCGCATCGTCTTCAGCCTGCCGGCAGAGCGCGAGGATGGCATCATGCCGATCCTCGATCGGTGGGTGCGGCTGCGGCGGGAACTCGAAGAATAGGGAGAAAGCCGTCGTGAAAGCGCTGACCGAGGATGCCATCCGGCACTACCGAGAGATGGGCTACGTCGCGCGGGTGCCGGCGATCGGCGCGGCAGAGGCAGGCGCGGTACGGGATAGGCTGGAGGCGTTCGAGGCACGGAACGGCGGCCTGGCCGGGCCGTTGCGCCAGAAGTCGCACCTGCTGTTTCCCTGGCTCGCGGATCTGGTGCGCCATCCCGGCATCCTGGACCCGGTGGAGGACCTGATCGGGTCGGACATCCTGTGCTGGGGCTCGACGTTCTTCATCAAGAACGCCCGCGACCCAGGCTTCGTCTCCTGGCATCAGGATTCCACCTACTGGGGGCTGGAGCCGGCCGACGTGGTGACGGCGTGGGTGGCATTGTCGCCGAGCACCGCCGCGAACGGCGCGATGCGGGTGATCCCCGGCACGCACGCGCTGGAGCAGGTGCCCCACCGCGACACCTTCGCCGCCGACAACCTGCTCAGCCGCGGGCAGGAGGTGATGGTCGAGGTGGACGAGCGCGGGGCGGTGATGCTGGAGCTGGCACCCGGCGACATCTCGCTGCATCACGTCCGCCTGATCCACGGCTCCGACCCCAATCCCTCCGGCCAGCGCCGGATCGGCTTCGCGATCCGCTACATCCCGACGCACGTCCGTCAGGTCGCTGGCCAGCACGACAGCGCGACACTGGTGCGCGGCGTGGACCGCTTCGGCAATTTCGACCCCGAGCCGAGGCCCGAATTCGAGATGTCGGAAGAAGCCGTCGCCTACCACGCCCACATCACCGGCCAGCACGCGAAGATACTCATGCGCGGGACCGAGCGGGCGATGCGGGCCTGACGGGCGGCCGCTTGGAGCGCGAGCGCCCTCGCCCTCGCGGTTCAAGCGAAGACAAGCGCCGCTTGCTCGCGCTGCGAGGGCGCCGGGATCAGCTCGGCAAATAGCACGCCATGAGCCGGCAGAACGGTGGTCTGGCCGGCGATCTCGGGGGCGAAGCCGGTCTCGTGGCAAATCCGCGCGATGGCGAAATCGGCGAGCTCGACCGGCGCGGGCGCCGCCGAGAGATTGAACACCGCGAGAACCCGACTGCCCTCGTGCTCGCGGACGAAACCCACCAGCGGCTCGGGCAAGGCGAGCGGGCGCAGGCTGCCGCGCACCAGCGCGGGCACGCCGCGCCGCCACGCGAGGAAGCGGCGGAAGGCGTGCAGCTGCGAATCCGGGTCGGCCTCTTGCGCGGATACCGCCAAGGCCTGATGCGCCGGTGGCACCGGCAGCCACGGCGTGGCGCCCGTGGTGAAGCCGGCATGGGGGCGCCATGCGCTCCACGGCATCGGGGTGCGGCTGCCGTCGCGGCCGCGAAACTCGGGCCAGTAGGCGATACCGAACGGATCGCGCAAATCCTCGGGTGCGAGCTCCGCCTCGGGCAAACCCAATTCCTCGCCCTGATAGAGGCTGACGCTGCCGCGCAGCGACAGCAGCAGGGCCATGAGCTGCCGGGCGAACGCGGGATCGTCGTTCCCTTCGGAATGCCAGCGGCTCACCGCGCGCTCCACGTCGTGATTGCTGAAGGACCAGCAGACCCAGCCGTCCTCCCCGGCATCGGCAATGTCGTGCAGCATCCGGCACACCGTCGGCCAGTCGAAGCCGCCCCGCAGCGGGCGCAGCGTGTAGGCCATGTGGAGCCGGTCGGCGCCGTCGGTGTAGCGCACCACCCGCTCGAACGCGCCGGGCTGGCTCGACACCTCGCCCAACGTGACGGCGCCGGGATAGCGGTCGGTCAAGTCGCGGATGCGGGCCAGCACGTCGAGGATTTCCGGCTGCAGCATGTCGCGGACGTGCTGTTGCAGGCCGAACAGCTTGGCCGGAATTTCCCCGCGCACCGGGGCCGGCGGGTTGGAGCGCAGCCGCCGGTCGTGCAGCAGGAAATCGAGCGCGTCGAGGCGGAAGCCGTCCACGCCCCGCTTAAGCCAGAACTCGCCGCTGGCCAGCACGGCGTCGGCGACCGCCGGATTGTGCAGGTTGAGTGCCGGCTGGCTGCTCAGGAAGTGGTGGAGAAAATACTGCCGCCGGCGCGGCTCCCACGTCCAGCCGGAGCCGCCGAACACCGAGAGCCAGTTGTTGGGCGCCGTGCCGTCCGGCGCCGGATCGGCCCACACGTACCAGTCGGCGTGCGGGTTAGTGCGGCTGGACCGGCTTTCCAGGAACCACGGATGACGGTCGGAGGTATGGCTCCATACCTGGTCGATCAGCACTTTGAGCCCGAGCGCGTGGGCGCGGGCGAGCAGTGCGTCGAAGTCCGCCATCGTGCCGAGGCGGGGGTCGACGGCGGTGTAGTCCGCCACGTCGTAGCCGAAATCGGCCTGCGGCGAGACGAAGAAGGGACACAGCCAGATCGCGTCGACGCCCAAGCTGGCAACGTGGTCGAGACGGGCGGTGATCCCCGGCAGATCGCCGATGCCATCGCCGTTGCTGTCGAAGAAACTGCGGGGATAGATTTGGTAGATCACCGCGCCCCGCCACCATTCGGCTCGAGTCATGTCGGCGCCTCCTCACGTTCCCGTGATATTATATGAGGGAGCGCACAATCAACGGTAAATTCGAGGCGCCGATCGGACTACTTTCTGGTGTTTTCGTGACGCCTATTCTGCGGCGTGCCGCAATGCCGCGCCGGCCGCAAGCGGGCACAGCGAAAGCGCGGCGGCGAGCAGGGCGGCGAGCAGCAGGAG
>Ga0134128_10010034_pt1 | contig 11361 bp, 10 predicted proteins | sample KB31754_FD_96462 | JGI IMG/M metagenome (GOLD analysis project Ga0134128, IMG submission 96462) | Terrestrial soil microbial communities with excess Nitrogen fertilizer from Kellogg Biological Station, Michigan, USA - KB3-175-4 | ecosystem: Environmental > Terrestrial > Soil > Unclassified ...
CAGGTTTCGCTTTCGCGCAAAACACTAGAGGTGACGTGTCGTCCTTCATCGTAATAGTACAACAAAGGAAGATGAGCTTTATGGCACAAAGAGCAACGCTGCTGGCGGAACCCTCTTTTCGCCCGCTCCCACCTGGCCACATTCGTCCCTCCGGGTGGCTTCGGCAGCAATTGCAGATCCAGGCTGATGGACTGGTAGGCCACCTGGACGAATGTTGGCCCGACGTGGCGCAGAGTGGATGGATCGGGGGAACGGTAGAAAGCTGGGAACGTGGTCCCTACTGGCTCGATGGGATGGTTCCGCTTGCCTATCTCCTCGATGATGCTTCGCTCAAAGCGAAAGTTGTCCGCTGGGTCGAGGCCATCCTCTCTACCCAGCGAGAGGATGGCTGGCTGGGTCCGATGCATGATTCACACTATGGCTACCCCGACGATCCCTGGCCAGTCTCGATCGTGGCCAAAGCCCTGATCCAATACCAGGAAGCAACCGATGACACATGCGTGCTCCCGGCCCTGCTGCGTTTCTTCTCCTGCTTGCAGCAGCAACTCGCCCAACGCCCCTTACAGTCCTGGGCCAGTATGCGCTGTGCTGAACTTCTGCTGAGTCTGTATTGGGTGTATGAGCGCACACAGCAGGAGTGGCTGCTGGAGCTTTCGGCGACGATCCTGGCGCAAGGATATGATTGGAGCGCGCATTTTGAGCACTTTACCTGGACGGAGCGCCAGCAAAACTGGACACATGAAGCGCATGTGGTGAACACGGCCATGGCCGTCAAATACGCTGGACTCTGTGCTCGTCTCTCCCAGGATATCCAGCCCCGTGTAGCCACTGCTCACGTCATTGAGACCCTCGATCGCTTTCATGGACAGGTGACCGGGGTGTTTTTCGGCGATGAAGTCCTGGCGGGCAAAAATCCGTCTCAAGGCACGGAATTATGCGCGGTGGTCGAATATCTCTTCTCGCTGGAAGTGCTCCTCTCGGTCGTGGGAGAACTGGATCTGGCCGAGCGATGGGAGCGGATCGCCTTCAATGCTTTGCCAGCGGCATTTACTCCCAACATGTGGGCGCACCAGTACGATCAGCAGGTCAACCAGGTGCAGTGCGTCATCTCCGATGATCCGATTTATACCACCAACGGACCCGCTGCCAATATCTTCGGACTGGAACCCAACTTTGGGTGTTGTACCGCGAATATGGGACAGGGATGGCCTAAATTTGCCACGCATCTGTGGATGCGCACCCAAGACGCGGGATTGGTGGCCTGGAGTTACGCCCCCTGCCAGGTGAGCACGATCCTTTCCGGGCAACCAGTGCGTGTGACCGTCACCACCGAGTATCCTTTCTCTGAAACCATTCACATCGCCGTGAGGACGGAGCACCCGGTGGTGTTTCCCTTGCAATTCCGTATTCCTTCCTGGGCGCAGGGAGCCACAGCGCAGATCGCAGAGCAGCAGCAAGCGGTTCAGGCGGGAACCTGGTATCGGCTGGAGCGGACCTGGGCGGGAGAGGAAACCGTGGTTCTCTCCTTGCCCATGACCATCCAGACGCAGACGCGCTATCACCAGAGCCTCTCCCTTGAACGCGGGCCGCTGGTCTATGCCTTGCCTCTTGGGGAAGCGTGGACACAGATGAGCAGTGAGCTTCCGCATGCAGATTGGGAAGTACGTCCGACGACGCCCTGGAATTATGCCCTCGCCCTCGATCCGACTCATCCCGAACAGGCGTGCCAGCTTGTAAAGCACGGCATGACTGCTGTGCCTTTCTCCCCACAAGGGGCGCCGCTTGGGCTGAGCGTTCCAGCCCGGCAACTGCCTGATTGGCAACTTCTGCACCATGCTGCCGGTTCGCTCCCCTTCTCCCCAGTGGAAAGTGGGGAACCACTCCAGCCGTTGGAGTTGGTTCCGTATGGATGCACCAACCTGCGTGTGACCGAGTTTCCGATCGTCACGCCATGAACGTTGAACCAAAGCTCTGCTTTCAAGCACCAAGAATCAGCCTCTGAGGTCCAATAGAACGGAAAACAGCGATAAGATCTTTCCTCCTTTCAAAGGTGGGAGAGTGTCGGGAAAACGACATGTACCGACACTCTCCTTCATAAGAAGGACAGTGCTCTACAGGGGAGCACTGAAAAAACGCAGCAAAGTGATCTCTTGTGTTTTCTCCCAAAGAGATCGCTCGATTGAACGAGGCAAAACAGACGATAAGCCAGAACATGGGTTTATGAGAGGTGTTTTTCCGTGCTCGTTGAGGCAGTTCGGAGTTCGTGGGTTGTCTGCTCTAAAACCACCATCAGGCGATTCAGCGTCGGTGTGGCGAGGGGTGAGGAGCGCAGTTGCGCCATGATCTCCCGTGCCACCTGACGTATCTCTTCCATGTCATCACCGAGATGAGCATCGATCCCAAGAGCCGAAAGACGCGTGCGCAGCAGAGATTGTAGAAGGGTGACGGTGAGGAAGCTCGGGAGCCAGAGAAAGAGCACGGTCAGATAGAAGGGCGTCAGGGGCGTGCCCAGCGCTCGCAGAGCCAGTAATCCTTCACGCATGGCCTGAACCAGCATCACCACGTGACGACGCGACCGCGCAAGCTGCGCGCTCCCCCCTGTCATCATGACCGCGACGATGATGATACCCATATCCATGATTGCGTGGGTTTTCAACCACGCTTGCATGTCGCGATGGAGATGAACGGTGAAGCCTGCCTGTTTGAAAACAACCGCGAGCTGGCGCAGACGCGGCGTCACACGGCCATCAACTTCGCCCAGCATTGTCGGCACCCGGCGAAAGGCCATATAACGCACAACATCTCCTTCGCGCATGCCACCAACGGCTGGAAAACCAGGAACGACACGTTGCGGATCAAGCTGTTCAAATTGCCGCATGCCAGCCGGATTGTTAAGCAGAAAGAGCAGCATGGGAACCTGACGATTGGCAGCAAGAATCGGCAAGACAGAATGAAGCTGATCGAGTCGTACAGTCACAAGGACAACATCGTACGTATCGGTTGGAGCCAGCTGTTCAACGACGGAAACGTGGGTTGTCGTCCTTCGCCCGGTCGATGCATCCTCAAGTTGAATCCCATGTGTGCGCAACGAGACCGCCCGTTGCCCTCGCGCCAGCAGCGAGACGTTTTGTCCCGCCTCCTGAAGCCTGGCGGCATAGACGCTACCAATCACACCTGCCCCATAGACCAGAATATCCATAGTTCATTCTCTTTCTCTTTTTAAGTTTGAGATAGTTCCGCAAAAGCGGCGCGTTAGTTCTACGCCGTTGCAAAAAAAGCGTAACCGATGGTACAATGAGCGTCAATCAGCAATGGAACGGAACGTGTTGCCTATGCGACACAGAAGAGGAAAGTGATGCAAAAGCTCGATGGCGTTGAAGATCTGAGGGTTCGTCGCACGCGCAAACTGCTCACGCAAGCGTTGATCGAAGGGACTATGGAGAAAGGGTTCGCGACCCTCACCGTGCGTGATATTACCAGGCGTGCCATGGTGAACCGCTCGACGTTTTATCGCCACTACCTTGATAAAGACGATCTGCTCGAACAACATCTCAATGAGATATACGAGGTGTTAGAGGAGGGAGGGATCATAGGGGAGGGTCGGAATGCCGGAATCATCGATGAAGAAATCATCGGGCTATTCAAGCAGATTCAACAGTTTCCCGACTTTTACCGCGTGATGCTGGGCCCGCAGGCGGACGCCTTTTTGAGCCAGCGCTTTCGCCAACAGACGCAGCAGCGTGTTCTTGCGTACTTCCATCAGACGTTCCCTGAAGCCGCATCTGATCCCGATACACTGCCGCTCGACCTGAAGTTCACCACGATTGCCTCGGCTGGATGTAGCGCGCTTGGCTGGTGGCTGGAGCAGGAGCGGCCCTCTCCGCCTGAACAGTTTGCCCACTGGCTGCGACAGCTGAGCTATGATATCGCGATCTCTACGCTCAAGCCGAAAAAATGAGATCCCTCATTGACGATTCATGTTCCCTCTCATGAACACTGAAACGTCTCGTTGTTTTCCGTTCGACTGAGCCCCAGAGGCCGAATCACATTGTTGGTCCTGATGGAGGGAAAAGTAAAACAGAGAGAGCTTTTTCGTTGCGCCAAAAATGGCTATAATGAAGGATGATCTCAGGAACCCTCACATCAAAGGACACGTGCAGTATGTATGACGTTTTGGATGAGGCGAGTCATCTGGTGGCTCGCAGGCAGGCGCACTATCGTGTGGTAATCAGCGATTTTTACTTTATGGCACTGCGATGCGGTGATCAGGAGACCGTTGAACAGATCTGGTGTGAGGCTTCTACGAAAAAGGATAGCTCTTTGATTGCGCTGTTGTTCACGCGTCTCGCAGCAATTTCGTCGAGATCGCTTCGCGCACTTGTAAAAAGGACACGCTGTGGCTTCTGCTTTGTTCTTGATCGCCAACATGCCTGCTCTGCGAACTGCCGTGCTTATCGGACAGTTCCCCAAACAGTGAGCAGATTTCCACGGGCCACGAAGTCTGGGCGTTGCATCTCCTCCAATGCTTGCTGATACCACTGTTCGTAATCGTCAGGCACCCGCATCCATCTGCGCAGAAACGGCAGAATCATCCGAAACGTGAGCTTCATATCTTCAAAAAAGCGTTGCCCTTCTTTCGTACCTGCATGATATTCATGGGTGACGAGACGACTCTGTACCTGCTGAAATCCGTGCAGTCGGAGCAGGTGCTCCAACGTGCTGGTCACTCCGTTGCGCTCAGGGGCAAAGCTATGGCCTGCCAGAAAGAATGCTTGAAGCAACAGATCAAAGAGAGAGGATAAGGCTGGGCTGGTACACTCCGGTGTCCATTCCCCTTCACTGATCCGAACAATACCACCCGATCGGATCACGCGCTTATACTCCTGCAACAACTTCGGCCACTCCCAGGTCCGCAGATAACTGACGCCCGCACGCTGGTTGACCAGGTCAAAGAAGCGGTCAGAAAACTCAAGCATCCGCAACGCATCCATCACATGAAACTCGACGCGCTCATCGAGCTGATGAATGGTCGCCTGCCCGCGTGCATATTTCACCATGGTGCTGCTCGCATCAACGCCAACCAAGAGAGACATGGTTGGATACGCCCTGGCCGTCTCAATAAGCCAACCGCCTGCGCCGCACCCCACATCGAGGATGCGTTGAAAGATGGTCGGATCGGCCTGTTCTGGCAGGACACCTCCCATCGCTTCAGTCAGCATCTGATCCTGGATCTGTAGGCGAATCAGGTCGTCTGCGCTCGAACGATCCTCGATAAAGTAGGCACTGGGATGTTCCGACTGCATTCGTTTTTCCGCTTTCTCTTGACCCTGTTCTGGCATCGTTTCCTTTTACTCCGCGTGAGGTGAGAAACGATCGTTGTTTCCAGCATACAAAAGGTGAGGGTCTCCGGATGCTTTTCTCAAGAAGCCCATCGTTCGGCCATGCCGCCTTCATGCTTGCGCAAATGCCTTTTGAAGGTAGTTCATGCCCGCCGTCTGCTTTCTCAAAAATCGATGGAGGCATGGGGGAAAAACCGTGAATGAGTAGGAAGAGGAAAAATGCTTCTCTCCTCAACAGCAAGTGGGATTGCGACGCTGCTCTGTTCACAGAGCAGCGTCTTTGCTATGCTCAACGTGCCTTGTATGTTGGCTGAGGAGGGCAGCAATTCGCCAGAGGCGCCAGACGCGAAGGTGCAACATGCTATTTAACACAGCAGTGCCGATGGATACCATGCGATAATGGCACTGATATCGTCGCGTTTGGCGCGAATGTGTGTCTGCTGAGAACGCTGAGAGGCAGCGTTTACCAACTGGAGAGCCGCGGCTGTGCCGGGCGTTTGCACCAGTGCTTCGATCTCTCTGTCGGCCAGGTTATCGTGGAGACCATCAGTACACAGGATCACCTGATCCCCTGGAAGAAGCGGATGGGAACTCACCGGGATCATCGGAAAATCGGACCATCCTACTGCGCAGGTGATTTGGTGCCGACGCTCGAAGTGAGTCTGGTCTTCCTGTGAAAGACCCTCATGGTGCTCTACCTGCTCAATCCGCCAGGCGTCCTCTTCGGCCAGAAGCTTCCGTCGCACGGCGAGCCGAAAATAACCATGATCGATCGTCAGACGCCGAAGTGGCTGCCCCAGGCGAGCGAGGTACACGCGGCTGTCTCCCACATGAGCAACGCTCGCGTATGCCTGGCCCTGGTAGAACGAGAGCACACACAATGCGAGCGTGGTCGCCGGGCGTCTTTGCGTCTCTAGGATGGGAAGCTCCGCAATCACCGTGTCTGCTTGCTGGATAGCAGCTTGTAATGCGTGTTCCATCTGCTCAGGAGATCCCTGTCGCTCCGTTTCTGGGAGCGCTTGCCAGAACGCCGAAATCGTTTCTCCAGCGAGATGAGAAACCAGTCGCCCGTTGTCCCTTCCGCTAACTGAGTCAAAGACACCTAGCAGGGGCAGCGTGACTAACAGAGAATCTTCGCTTGGCTTCTCCTGCTCACGTGGCTGATTGGCAGAATTCACGAGAAAGGCGTTATCCAGAAACATTCCGTAGTCCTTCATCATCCATTATCTTCCTTACTATGAAGCATCAATGGCTTCGCCTGTTCAAAAGTGATGCGTAGTCCAAGCCGTGGAGAGCTTCTCTGCGAGCAGAGAAGCTATTGCTGGACAACTCCAGGCTTGCGTGCCTTCACTATGAGTGTTGTAGGCATCATCTGCGCTCGTGTAAGGGAATACCACCGATCAGGGAGATGGTCCTCCTCGCTTGCGAGTAAGGGGTTGACACCGCCTTCAACTACCTTCTCTAGAATCAGACCTGCTTCGATGAGGCTGTTGAGATAGGTACTCACTTGCCTGGGATACTGCATGACCGTTGCACCGCCAACCCACGATGAACGTGTAAACGGCATCTCATCGCTATAAGAGTGCTTCAGAACCATCTGACCATCCCGATTTTTCAGACACCCGTAGAGGGGGTGCTCCCAGCTAAAAATGAAGCTCCCACCAGGCTTCAGGTAGGAAGTGATAAGAGAGAGTGTACGAGCAAGGTTATACGTCCAGCCGAGCGCGTAGATGGAAAGCACCATATCAAAATAGCGGTCTGGGATGCCAGGATTTTCCTCCATGGGTGATGTGAAGAGATGAACTGCATAGCCTTTTTCCTGGAGCAAGGTGGAAGCAAAGCCAATTTGTGTTTCAGAGAGATCCAACCCCCAGAGTTCAGCGGCCCCGTGTTCACCCAAGTAGAGGAGGGAATGTCCACTCCCACACCCGATTTCCAGGAGACGCGCGCCACGAATTTGGTCAAGCAATCGCAGGTCGTTTTCGGTTGGGGCAAGGGGACCATAGATCGGAAGGGCCGTGACTCCATAAAAGTGCGGGGCAGCTTTATTCCAGCCGGCGCGATTGATTTCTTGTATGGTTGGTTGATCAAGATGGTCTGTTCCCATGGTTGTCTCCTTTTTGATACGTTCGCCAGCAAGAGAGTAGAGCATCTGTTTCCTGTCCAGGGTGGGCCTGAAAGTGCCATTAGTGACAAAGATGCTTCAACACTCACGGGTTCAGTTTGACGCATAACGGGGAATGCGAGTCCCCAACAAGAGCCTGTTGCACGCTTCTCAACCACTACCATGAGTATGAAACCAACGAACTCATTGAGGGTTTCTCATCTGGACCACGAACGCCGTTCTGTATCAATCGGAAGGGACAGAAACAAGGCGTTACTGGAACGCGGCGACGGCTTTAGGACTGCTCAAAGCAAGCATACGCGCAGCGCACTGTTTGTACTGCGAGAGCATAGGCATGCTGTGCCCGTTGGATTGAACGTTCCAGTTGGGCAGTCCATCCATCCTGCAAGAGGCGAGAGAAGAGCCATCCCCCGCGCCAGCAGACGCTAAAGCAGATCGCTTCAGGCAACACTGCCAGTTCCGCAGTGGTGAGCACTCGCCAGCGCGTATATCCATGGATTGCAGCAGCAATGCGCCCTTCCTCTATCGCCGCTGGAAAACCTCCATGTCGGTCACACTGACATTTGACCAGGAATGCTCCTAGATCGAGAATGGCAGCCCCCCGTCCAGCATATTCCCAATCAATGAGGACTACCTGACCGTCTTCCACCTGCACGCCATTGGGATGCCAACAGTCTCCATGAATGACTGTTTCTGGAAGGAGAGGGAGCTGTCGTTGGATCGCGCGTAGAGTGCTATAAGTGTCCTCGTACAATTGCTGATAGGAAGGCGGAACAGAAGCAGAGATGGCTTGCAACTGCTTGAGTGCATGGGAAAGGGTTGCTGTATGCCACCAGGAAACGCCGAGTTTCTGGGGTGATTGAGACGCGAATATATGGAGTCGACCTAGCGCAATCGCAAGCTGGGAGGTACTTTCCTCTGTGAGCACATTTGCCTGGCCTTCTATGTAGGTCGTTACCAGCAGATTCCATGGACTGGATCGATGAATGCCCGCTCCCATTGTATCTCGCACGACACGCGGAGCGAGATACTGCTGTTGCTCTAAATAGGACAGCAACTCAACGCGTTGCTGTAACCACACGGCCAAGGATTGCGCACTACTCCAGGTGAATGTGCTCCAGGAAGCAAATGCGTCGTGATACGCAAAGAGCAAGAGCGACCTGTTTGTCGGAAGGACGACCCGATACATCAGATAGACTGGCGACTCATCTTCTGTATGATATTCATTGAGCAGTTGAAGGCGCGCAGACGAAGCCTGTCCATACGCCTCAATAAGTATCTGCAACGCGATTTGTTCATCCAATTTGCTACCTCAACAATCTCTCTAAGGGGCGTATGCCGCCCCTTTCCACCAGTCTCAAACTCAGCAATCACCAGAGGTGTTTGTTTCGAGGCGTCACTTGCACCTTATTATATCTCTGGGAGAGACACCTCTGCCGCTGGTTTTGCGGGAACGCGATACAACACGGCATAGCCGCTTTGAAGCTCTTCACTATCATTGACAACCTGGCCGGCGAGTTCAACCCACGCGTGTAAAGCGAAATCCTTTGGTATATCGAACCGTTCTCTACCGATGATCAGATGGGCATCCAATCCAAGCGCGCGCAAATAACGGGTGAAAGCGACCGAACGCACCAGACACCGGGCTAAGGGAGCCAACAATCGCGTCAGACATTGGCAGTAGACGAGTTCACGACGCGCGAAACGTACAAGAGTCTCCCTCTCTTTTTCAGACCATTCAATGCAGCCACTCCTACGAAGCGTTGCTAACGTGGTACAAAGTGTCCTCCACTGATGCGCTTGTACACGCTGGGCTTGTTGAGAGAGCGACAAGCAGCGAAAGAGCCAGGTAGCACACAGTGGGGAAAAGAAGATGAGCAAAGTAGTTGCCGTCTTCCATAAAGCATATACACGCTGGCGTGCTGAGAGATTCGGCAATGAGGTATTTGTTATTGTCCCTGTCAAGAACACTTCCCAATCGAGATTGTTCCGTTGTGAATATCCCTGGGTGTGGACTCGTTCAGAGACCCACGAATTGGCGATTCCAGGTGCCTCGTTGAAACCTCTCTGAGGGAATGAGGAAATCACTGAAAGACGTTCTCCTTCGGTCCCCAGGAGATCCAAGATCAGTAAATGGCGTCGCATGGTATCCAAGCTTGCTTCGAGTTGCTGGTCGCTCGCCTCAACCCGTAGGCGCAAAAAGGCGAGTGCTTCCTCCCTGGAGGAGGTGTCCAGGCTCGCCTGTAAGATCAGCGTGGCAACGCGATCCAAGGCAAAGCATTCCCCAGTGAGCGGATGCACGATGCGTCCTTCTCCATCTGTCGCATCAAAGGTTGCTTCTTTTCTCAGGGAAAGAAACGCCATCAGCCACCTCCTTGTGTGTCATCAATCGGGAAGGAGGTGCATTGACGTAAAAACAATTCGGTCATGCTAGAAGCAATGAGGTATTTGGTGTAGGTCCGAATGCGCATCTCCTGCGAGATATCACTGGAAAATGGCGCCTCAGAAAAAAGCCAGGAAAGTTCTTCTGGATACACGAGGCCACGTCGCACGAGATGGGATCTTGGGTTTCCAATGAGGTGAAGAATGGAGGGAATATGCTTCAAGCAATATTCTTGGCCAGGCACGCTCAACCAGGCGCCCCTGCGATGCCGAATAATAGCAGCAGGAAGAACCGAGGCAAAGGCCAACCGAAGCACTGGTTTCGTCACTCTTATGCCTTGAAAGGGCACTAAGCGATACGCTGTTGGCAGACTCGCCGCCAGTTGTTGGACCGCAGGATGGTGATAGGGATGGATGACGCGAATGCCTCTGGGTTTCCAAATGGTCGCTTCAAGTGCGAGATCCTGGGGAGAAAAGCGTGTCATATCGTAGAGATCAGGGAAAGCAGATGGAAACGTTGGTTGGCGCAAAAATGGCACTGCATGCAGCTTCCGGCTAGTAAGAGAAGAGACAAAACTTCGTTCATCAATCAACGAAGAGCGTCCTATACTTCTCAGGAGCGATGAGACAGACCAGTCGGTCGAAATGGCTCCGAGCGCCATAGCCCATTTCTCTTGCCAGACAATGGGGGCGGCGAAGACATCAGAAAGTCCATAGGTTGCCAGGGGGCCGAATGCAAGATCTCCTCCGCGACCAGTAACCATGAGCGAGATGCCATCCTGTTGCGCACGATCTGCCACCTGCTCGAACCAACGCATCCCGCCATGACCATATGGGTGAGGATATTTCCACCCTTCCGAGAGATAGTCCGCACCGATACTTGCCTGAATAGGCACAAAAGGAATGCCAAGGGTCTGACACACCAAACGGGCATACCCCGACTCATCAGCGGCTGGAGAAGAGAATTGGAAATGATAGGCAGTCAGATCAACCCCATGGTGAGCAAGTGCGGCAACAACGACAGCGGAATCGATACCTCCACTGAGCAGCGCTCCTATCTTCCGTTTTTCGGCTGCGAATGGGCGTGTTGCGTCTAACAAGGCACGAGAGCAAAGATCTGCCAGGTCTAAAAGAGTAAGACGCTGGGGCAATGCTACGGGGAGAAGTAGCTCGCACACAGCGCGTGTGTGCTTCCCCGATGCAGCATCAATGCGGAGGACTGCACCAGTATCGAGAATCTCGATTCCGGTATAGACAAAGGTATCAATTCCGGTACAGCAACGCAAGAGCGCTTCATTATCCAGATGGTGCGCTGTAACCAGATCACGGGGGTCAGTGGACCATTGTAGACAGCCGTGGTGAGAGAGATAAAAAAGAGTGTGTGTAGCCGTTTGTATTTTGCAAGGGAAAAGTGTACCAGTTTTTACTCGAAAAGTGTGCCAAGAGATTCTTCAACAAAAATCGTTTTCAACTGAAAAGTGTACCAAATGTTACTCGAAAAATGTACCACCGCAC
>Ga0134128_10010035_pt1 | contig 11360 bp, 6 predicted proteins | sample KB31754_FD_96462 | JGI IMG/M metagenome (GOLD analysis project Ga0134128, IMG submission 96462) | Terrestrial soil microbial communities with excess Nitrogen fertilizer from Kellogg Biological Station, Michigan, USA - KB3-175-4 | ecosystem: Environmental > Terrestrial > Soil > Unclassified ...
GCCTGCGTCGCGTCATCGACGCCCGCAAACGGACTCGCTGAAATGATAATGCGCTTGCCCGAGTGCCGATGTGCCATCGAAGCCTCCTCGAGGAGTTCGACGACGCTGATGCTTTCGTGCATCGGATCCTGCTCGTCCGGCTTGCGCGTCAGCTTCTGCAAAATTTCGCGGCAACGCTTCGCCTGGCTATGAAGAAGCTGCAAATCGTCGCGAAAGCGGCTGTCAGCGCCTAGCTCGTGCTCGAGTTCCTTCGCCACGAGGACGATCGTCGACAGCGGCGTACCGAGTTCATGAGCCGCGGCCGCTGCAAGACCATCAAGAGCGTGCAGTCGTTGTTCGCTCGCGAGCACCATGTCGGTTGCGGCCAGCGCCGCCGACATCTGCCGCGACTCCTTGTTCAACCGCCATGTGTAAAACGCCATGAACGCCATCGACGCGGTCAGCGCGACAAGTGCCCCGATCTTGTAATCTCGTGGAAGCTCGAAGCGAAGGCCCTCGTACCAGGGCAGCGGATAATGATGCGTAATGAGCAACGTTCCGGCAGCGACCACGATGCCGCCGAGCACGATCGTATGACGTGGCGGCAGCGTGGCGGCAGCGACCGTCACTGGCGCGACGAGCAGAACGGCAAATGGATTTTCAATACCGCCGGTGAAATAGAGCAGGGCGGCAAGCTGCAAAACATCGTAGATGAGCAGGCCGAAAGCAAACGCCGTGCTGAGCCTATGGCGCGCCGGATAGCGGATCGACAGAAAGACATTGAGCCACGCCGACAGGGCAATGAGGATCAAACAGCTTCCGACATTGAGTGGAAAGCCATAATAGAGCGTGATAAATGCAACCGCGACGAGCTGCCCCAACACCGCCGCCCAGCGCAGCCTGACGCTCGTAACGAGCCGAAGCTGGCTGTCTCGTAGGTTGATGATGCCCTTTAATGTTGGCGCGGTCACGGTCTCGCGCTCTGCCGGCTCGCTCATGAATGACGCATCCAAGTATTGAAGTCGTGACCGCAAGCCGCACGCCGGGCGTGCTTGCGGCGACGAACGGAAAAGCCGAAATGGTATTCGGCGTAGCATAGCATTCTTACTCAAAGCCGGATGGAGACTTCAAGCCAATGAACCGAACGACGATGATTGGGCTGGTCTTGGCGGGTGTGCTGGCGGGTGCTGGCCTCGGGGTGTTGGCGTTTCGTGCGCCGAGTTCCACAACTGAGTTCCAGACCCAAGTAACGGGCAAAGCCACCGTCGGCGGTCCATTCAGTCTTGTCGATCAGACAGGCAAACACGTCACCGATAAAGATTTTCGTGGTCGCTATATGCTCGTCTTCTTCGGCTACACGAACTGCCCGGACATCTGTCCGGCCGGCCTGCAGGTCATGTCGGCAGCGCTCGACAAGCTTGGCCGGCGTGGCGACGACATCGTACCCATTTTGATCACGCTCGATCCGGAGCGCGACACGCCGCAGAAGCTCGCTTCATACATCAAAAGCTTCAGCCCGCGCCTGATCGCGCTGACCGGCACTGACAGCGACATCGCTGCGACTGCAAAGGCTTATCGCGTTTTCTTTCAGAAGGTACCCGACCAGCAGGATCCTTCGCACTACAGTATCGATCACTCGGGACTCTTCTACTTGATGGGCAAGGACGGCGCGCTCGTTGCGCCCATCCCACACACGACCGACGTCGAGCAGTTCGCACTCGCGATCGACAAAGCGCTATCGTAGCGGCGAATCGCTGCTGAGACCTCAGCGCCACACTTACATCCGCTGCGGACGTCTTACGACATTGTCGCTGGAGCGACGTCGCGAACCTTGATAGGTCATTTTCGTGCTGCATTGGTTCGACACACGCGTGCGAGCTTGCTGCATCATATCGGTGCGCAGCAGCTTTTGGGGGCAGAGCGCATGAGCATCATGAATGGACGTGGCGCTATAGAACCACCACCTAAAACGCGATCCGTTCATCTCGAGGACATTGGCGCACAGCTTGAAGTGCGCCGCCACCCCGGCGCCAGACGTTTGACGCTTCGCGTCAGCCGCACACGCCGCGCGGTCATCGTGACGCTCCCGCTGCAATGCGATCTCGATGAAGCCGGAACGTTCTTGAACCGCCACATCGACTGGGTACGCGCCCGTCTCGACAGCCTGCCGAACCAAGTGCCCTTCGAAGAGGGAGCGGCGATGCCGCTGCGCGGCGAGCCGCACATGATCGCCTTCACCGGATGCACGCGCACGCGCCTCATCACCGTTGATCGCCCAAAAGGCAAACGCCCGCACATCCTCGTCCCGGGTGCGAAGGAGTTCGCCGCAAACCGGATCGTCCGCTGGCTTTTCGATGAAGCACGCCGCGATCTCGAAGTGAGCGTCACGCGCCACGCGCGCCTGTTGTCGCTCAAGGCAAAAAATATCGTGGTGCGCGACCAGACGAGCCGTTGGGGATCCTGCTCGACGACAGGTGCCCTGTCATTCTCGTGGCGCTTGGTCCTGGCACCGCCATTCGTTCTCGACTACGTCGCGGCCCACGAAGTTGCCCATCTTGCAGAAATGAATCACGGCCCCCGCTTCTGGGCACTCGTGAAAAAGATCCGCCCCGACTTTGAAACGGCCAAGCAGTGGCTACAAATGCTCGGACCGGATCTGCATCGCTATGGCCCATCGCGCAGCCGGGCTCACTGACAAATCACCACCAGCTGCGGAGCGGCTTCGCCGCGCGCTCGGCCTCGACTGACTCCGGCGGGGCAATGCCTGCCGCCGGTCCCGTGCCACTAGAGGTCGCGGCGATGGCCTCCGAAATGAAATCTTCTCCAATGCTCTGAGCCGGGTGCGAGGCCGAGCGCTGGCTGTCGTCGGATTGCGACCCCGCGGAAACGATCTGCGCGGGAGCGAATATACTTCGTGGTCCGCTGGCGCGCGCCAGCCACGGAAGCTGTTCACGCAACTGAACGACCCTTGGCCCCGCAGCCGCGGCCGTAGGTCCATCGCCGAACTCGTCGGGCGCAGCCGCCCCGCTGCTGATCATCGTTCCGGGCAACGCCGACGGCGCCTTCCCCTCGTGCGCGACTCGCATCACTTGGTTCCAGATTTCCGCTGGCAGGCTGCCGCCCGTCGCGCGGTTCATCGGCTTACCGTCGTCATTGCCGATCCAAACGCCGGCTGTCAGTTGACCCGTGTAGCCGACGAACCAGGCATCGCGGAAATCCTGAGTGGTGCCCGTCTTGCCGGCAGCGGGCCGATCGGGAAGTGCTGCTCGCCGCCCCGTACCATAGACGACGACCGCATTCAGCATCTCGTTCAGGGGCCCGATCACAGTCGGATCGATGACCCTGGTCCGTGGCGGAATGTTTTCAAAGAGCACGCGCCCTGAACTCGTACGCACGCGATTGATGACGTGCGGCTCGACAACGTCGCCGCCGTTGGAAAACGCCGTGTAGGCGCCGGTCATTTCGAGCAACGTCACTTCGGATGTTCCGAGCGCCAGCGCCGGCCCGTCGCGCAGTTCCGATTTCACTCCGAGACGCTGCGCAACCTCGATCGTCCGGCCGCGCCCGACATCCTGGTTGAGACGCACCGCAACCGTGTTGATCGACTGCGCCAACGCCCGCCTGAGCGTGACCTCGCCGGCATACTTGTTGTTGTCGTTCTTCGGCGACCAGCCACCGATCGTGATCGGCTGATCGACCGCGACGCTGTCCGGCGTCATCCCGTGTTCCAGCGCCGCGAGATAGACGAACGGTTTGAATGCCGAGCCCGGCTGCCTATGGGCCTTCACTGCTCGATCGAATTGGCTTTCGCTGTAATCGCTTCCGCCAACGAGCGCGCGGATGCCGCCGTCGCGGTCAAGCACGACAAGGGCCCCCTGGCTTGCCCCGAGCGCCGCACCTTTTTTTGCCAAGCTATCAGTGACGATTTGTTGAGCCCGGCGCTGCAAATTCCGGTCGAGCGTCGTCTCGACGATAAGCTCGGCATGGCCCTCTCCGATCATCGACGGTAGCTGATCGAGAACGTAGTCGACGACGTAACCCGCATCGGCCGCCGGCTTCGGATCCTTCGCATCGCTGAACACAAGCGGCTGCGCGAGCGCGCGATCCTCATCCTTCTGGGTGATGAAGCCTGCATCGACCATTTTGTCGAGTACGACCCGGCCACGGGCGCGTGCGGCATCCGGGCTATTGGCGGGAGAATATCTCGAAGGCGCTTTCAGGAGACCGGCGATCAGGGCGGCCTCTGGCAGGGTCAGTTCGCGCGCCGGCTTACCGAAATAACGCTGGCTCGCCGCTTCGATGCCGTAGGCGCCGCCGCCGAAGTAAACCTGATTGAGGTAGAGCTCGAGGATCTCGGGCTTCGACAGGCGTATCTCCAGCCATAGCGCCAGTCCAAGTTCGGCGATCTTGCGCGTCAGCGTCCGATCCGGAGTTAAGAAAAGGTTTTTCGCAAGCTGCTGCGTCAGCGTCGAGCCGCCCTGCGCGAACCGCCCCGCCCTCAGATTGGCGAACATCGCGCGGATAACGCCGACGGGATCAATGCCATAGTGATCAAAAAATCGCCGGTCCTCTGTGGCAACCAACGCTGCCGGAATGACCTTCGGCAACTGATCGAGTGGCATGTATTCGTGGGCCGCGCCGCGATACGCGAGCACCGAACCGTCGCGGGCAAGAATGCGGATGACCGGCGCGTTTTCGGTTTTGCGAATAGCCAGCGGGTTGGGAAAGATGACGGTGTAGTAGACCATCATCCCTGCAAACGTGGTTGCAAGACCAAGCCCACCGGCAGCCACGAGACCGAATGCAATCCGATATTTATTGCGTTTCAAACGCTCTAGGTGCCCGAGCGCGGAGGGCAAACGCTCCGGTTCCGCTTCGGTTTTTTCGCCGGCCTTGAAAGCCTGGTCCGCGACGGACTGAAAGGGAGACGGCAGCGACCGTCGCCGTACTGACGTCCCGACGCCAAGCGTTTTGCGCACCAACCACAGGCACACACGGCCCATCGCAATAATGGCGCGCAGAACTTTCACACCCGTAATCCGGTTCGCTTCAATTATCGGCACGCTTGCATGTGCCGTCGGCCTTTGGGGACTCCTCTCATTACTGTTATCGGACCTTGGCTAAGGTCACGTTAAGTTGGACACGCCCATTACAGACGAAAGTTATCAAACCCTGAGTTGTAGACGCGGCACCGGAGTCAAACCGGCCCCTGCCCGACGATCGGCAATTGCCTAAAAATGCGCTGTAGTTTTTGATGCCTCGGGCAGTCATACTCGCCTGAGTTTTACGAGGAGACGATGACCGCAGCCGGGGATCTGGCCTCTTACAAGGACGCTTTGCTGGTGCTGGGCACGGCCGGCGTCGTCGTGCCTCTACTCCACAGGTACGGCGTCAGCACCGTGCTCGCGTTTCTGCTCACCGGCGCATTTCTGAGCCCGGGCGGCCTCGGCGCCTTGACCGGCTACATCCCGTCTCTCTCGTGGCTGACGATCACGGACCCCGAGCGCCTCGCGAAATTTGCCGAGTGGGGGGTCGTCTTCCTGTTGTTTCTGATCGGCCTCGAATTGTCGTTCGAGCGCCTTTCGACGATGCGGCGCCTCGTCTTCGGGCTGGGCGGATCACAGGTCCTCCTCTCGGCGGCGCTGATCGGCCTCATCGCCTACGGGCTCGGTCAGCGGCCCGTCACGGCGATTGTCATCGGCGCGGCGCTTTGCCTGTCTTCGACCGCCATCGTCATCGAATTGCTCGCCTCTCAGAAGCGATTATCGACCTCGGTCGGTCGAACCAGTTTCTCGATCCTGCTTTTCCAGGATCTCGCCGTCGTTCCAATTCTGCTGCTTCTCAGCATCCTCGAACCGGACAGCAAAGTACCCCTCGTCGTAGGCATCGCGACGGCATTGGTTCAGGCTACTGCAGCCTTACTGATTATCGTCGGCGTTGGACGCTTTCTGCTTCAGCCGCTGTTCCGTCTCGTCGCACAGACGGGTAACGACGACCTCTTCATCGCCGCCACAATGTTCGTTGCGGTCGGCACCAGCTTCGTGACGGCGGCGGCGGGGCTCTCGATGGCACTTGGCGCTTTCGTCGCCGGATTGTTGCTTGCCGAAACGGAATACCGCCGCGCCGTGCAAACCACCATCGAGCCAATCAAATCACTTCTGCTCGGCGTCTTCTTCTTCTCGATCGGCTCGAGCCTCGACCTCAAGTCGTTGTTTTCCGATCCGTTCGATATCCTGGCGACGACGGGCGGACTCATCGTGCTGCAGGTCGGCGTCATCTACGGGCTCGCCCGCCTTTTCGGCGTGGCCCGGCCCGCATCGATCGAAACGGCGACACTGTTGGCGCCCTGCGGCGAATTCGCTTTCGTCATCCTGACGGTGGCGCTCGGCTATGGGCTGATCGAACGCGAGCTGACGGTCGTCCTGCTCACCTCGGTCTCGCTGACGATGGCGCTGATCCCTGCAACGGCGAAATTCGGCCGCTGGCTGGCGCGACGAAACACGCCTCCCGCCGCCGTCGACCCGGCGCTGGCGTTGATGCCCAGCGATACGAATGTTAAGGCGCTGGTTGTCGGCTATGGGCGCGTTGGCCAGCTCATCGGCGAAATGCTCGCACAGCACAACGTCTCCTACATCGCCGTCGATCGCGAGCCGCGCCTCGTCGCGAACGCACGGCGAGACGGCAAACCCGTCTATTTTGGCGACGTGCGTCAGCTCGATTTCCTGAGGAATTGCGGGCTCGACACGGCCAAGGCCGCGATCCTCACCATCCGTACGCAATCCGAAATCGACGCCATCGTGCAGGCGCTCAGAACGAGTTATCCGAAACTCGTCATCGTCGCGCGCGCTAAGGATGCGAACCACGCGCGGCATCTCTACGAAATCGGCGTGACCGATGCGGTGCCAGAAACGATCGAGGCAAGCTTGCAGCTCTCGGAAGCAGCACTCGTCGGCCTCGGCATTCCGACGGGCCTCGTCATCGCCTCGATCCACGAAAAGCGCGATGTGTTCCGCAACGACTTGCAGGGCGCTGCCCGGAAGGCCGGCACCGAAACACGCGCGCTCCCGAGCCGGAAGCGGCTATAGACCGCGCCGGCTCCAGCCCTTGATCCCGGAAACATGCTTCCCATCTGACATTCCCATTTCGTACGCCACGAGATTGAGGAAACGGAAGTGACCACACCCTTCGGCAGAGCCAGCGGAACACGCTACGGCACGGCTTCGACCCGCATCGCCGCAGACTCGACGTTCGAAGATAGCATCGCGCGGCTCGACGCACTCGCAATGCTGCTCGACAGTGCGATCCGCATACCTGGCACGAAAATCGTCATGGGGCTGGACGCGCTGCTCGGCCTCGTGCCGGTCATCGGCGACGCCATATCGGGGCTCATCTCGAGCTACATCATTTTCGAAGCGCGCCGCCTTGGCGCCCCGCGCTGGCTCATCGCGCGCATGGCGGCGAACACGACGCTCGATACCATTCTGGGCAGCATTCCGCTTCTCGGCGACATGTTCGACGTTGCCTACAAGGCCAATCTGAAAAACGTCAACCTATTGAAGCGTCACGCCGAAAAGCACGGGCACCGTTACGGCCGCGCGATCGAGACAACGTACACCGTTAGCTGAACAGAAGGTGTCATCCGGGCCGGAGAAACGCGACGAGCGGTCAGAGAAGCCGGGATGACAAGAAGGGCGTGCGCGGCGCTCGCCTCACACGTCCAAGTTAGAAACGTTGAGCGCATTCTGCTGAATGAATTCGCGGCGCGGCTCGACGATGTCGCCCATCAGCTTGGCGAAAATCTCATCGGCTTCCGCCACGTCTCCAACCTTGACCTGCAAGAGCGTGCGCTCATCGGGGTCGAGCGTCGTCTCCCAAAGCTGCTCGGGATTCATTTCGCCCAAGCCTTTGTAGCGCTGCAGGTCGACGCCCTTGCGGCCCGTCTCGTAAACGGCTTCGAGGAGCGCGCGCGGGCCGGATACGGTGTCGACCTTGTCCTTGCGCTTCAGCTTGGCGGTCTTGTCGTAAACCTCCGCGAGATGCGCATGGCGCTCGTGCAAGCGGCGCGCATCCAGCGAGCCGAGAAGCGCGCGATCGAGCGTATGGACTTCCGTCACGCCGCGCACTTCGCGCTTGAACACACATCCGTCGTTGCCGAAACGGCCCTGCCAGCCCGTCTCCATCTCTTCCGCAATATCGTCGAGACGTTTCGCGATTCGGTTGGCCGCGGCTTCGGCCATGTCGCTCGACGTGAGGTTCGCTGCATCGAAGACGCCGCCGATGGCACCCTGCTCGACGACATCGCGATTGTAGCGATGATGCAGACCGTTGATACCGCCGCTGATCTGACGCGCTTGCTCGACGATATCGCGCAGATCGCGTCCGGCACGCTCGACGCCGTCGCCCGTTACCAGCACAGCGTCAACAAGCCCTTGATCAATCAAATAATCTTCGAGCGCTCGCTGATCCTTGAGATAGGAATGCGTCTTGCCGCGCGCGACTTTGTAGAGAGGCGGCTGGGCGATGTAGACGTGGCCCTTTTCGACGAGCTCGTTCATCTGGCGGTAGAAGAACGTCAACAGCAACGTGCGAATGTGCGCGCCGTCGACGTCGGCGTCGGTCATGATGATGACCTTGTGGTAACGCAGCTTCTCGACCTTGAATTCATCCCGCCCGATGCCGGTGCCAAGCGCCGCGATGATATTCGTCACCTGTTCCGACGACAGCATCTTGTCGGTACGCGCCCGCTCGACGTTCAAGATTTTGCCGCGTATCGGCAAGACGGCCTGGAACTCGCGCTTGCGGCCCTGCTTCGCCGAGCCGCCGGCTGAATCGCCTTCGACGATGAATAGCTCAGTCTTCGAAGCGTCGCGATCCTGGCACTCTGCGAGGCCGCCCGGCAGGCGCAAACCATCGAGAGCACCCTTGCGCCGAGTTAAGTCACGCGCTTTGCGCGCTGCCTCGCGGGCGAGCGCCGCTTCGACGATCTTGCCGACGATGACCTTGGCTTCCTTGGGATGCTCTTCGAACCAGGCGCCGAGCTGATCGCCAACCGTCGACTCGACGACCGGCTTCACTTCCGACGAAACGAGCTTGTCTTTCGTCTGCGAAGAAAACTTCGGATCGGGCACCTTGACGGAGAGTACGCACGTCAAACCTTCGCGCGCATCGTCGCCGGAAAGCGCGACTTTTTCCTTTTTCGCAAGGCCGCTTTCTTCCGCATATTTATTGACGATACGTGTCAGCGCACCGCGAAAGCCCGCGAGATGCGTGCCGCCGTCACGCTGCGGAATGTTGTTCGTGAAGCACAGCACCGTCTCGTGGTAGCTATCGTTCCACCACAGAGCGACCTCGACATTGATGCCGTCCCTCTCGCCGCGGATCATGATCGGATCAGGCAGGGCCGACGACTTCGAACGGTCGAGATAGCGCACGAAGGCCGCGGTGCCGCCCTCGTACATGAACTCTTCGCGCTTGATGTCGGCGTGACGCGCATCGGTCAGAAGAATTTTCGCGCCGGAGTTCAAAAACGCCAGCTCGCGAAGCCGATGCTCGAGCGTCGCATAATCAAATTCCATGACATTGTGAAACGTCTCGGTGCTCGGCAGGAACGACACTTCGGTGCCGCGCTCGCCGTGACCGTCACCGACCACTCGCAGCGGCGCAACGGCAACGCCGTCGCGAAACTCGATGAAATGTTCTTTGCCAAGGCGCCAGATGCGGCACTTGAGCCAGCTCGACAGAGCGTTGACGACCGACACGCCGACGCCGTGCAGGCCGCCCGAAACCTTGTACGAATTCTGGTCGAACTTGCCGCCCGCATGCAGCTCGGTAAAAACGATTTCGGCGGCCGAGCGCTGCGGCACCTGATCGTCGTCGGTTTTGATGCCGACTGGAATACCGCGACCGTCGTCGCGCACCGTGCACGAGCCGTCGGGGTTCAACGTCACCTGACATGCGTTCGCATGGCCGGCCAAAATTTCGTCGACGGCGTTGTCCACGACCTCGTAGATCATGTGGTGCAGACCCGACCCATCGTCGGTGTCGCCAATGTACATGCCGGGGCGTTTGCGGACCGCGTCGAGCCCCTTCAGCATCTTGATGCTGTCGGCGCCGTAGTCGTCCGGCGCCGGTGTTTTCTTCAGCGGTTGGGCGTTCATTTCTGGCTTTCGTTGGGGACGGAATTCAATGCTTGTTTTATAGCACAAAACCCTCCCGAACGCCGCATAAATTCAGCGCAAACGAATTTCAAAAAATGCAATTATTTCAGCGCGTTGAGTGTGACCGTTTGTCTCTATTCGGGGGCTTATGCTCGGAACGTTATTCTGCCCTCTTCGACACGCCAGAATCGGGCCCTTCCGGAGAGCCCGTTGAAGGCTTCTTCATCGGTTCCCGTCATCCACGCTTGGGCGCTGAGACGCAGGATTTCGGCGAACAGCGCCGCCCGCCGGTCGGCATCGAGATGAGCGGTAATTTCATCGAGAAGCAGGATCGGGCTGGCGCCCTCTTGCCGTTCCGTCAGCAGCTCCGCGTGCGCCAGAACCAGGCCCAGCAGTAGCGCCTTCTGTTCTCCCGTCGAGCAGTGGCGCGCTGCGAGCGCCTTCGGTCCATGCGCGACGACGAGGTCGGATCGGTGCGGACCGTCGAGAGTTCGCGCCGCCGCGCGATCGCGCTCACGCATGTCGCTGAGCGTTCGCGCGTAAGCGTCTTCAGCCTCGACCGCGGAAAGGCGCTGCAGATCGTCTTCGATGCGCCCTTCGAGCTGGAACGATGACCACGGAAATGCGGAATTCGGATCGCGCGCGCGCCGCTTGTCGACGATTGCCGCCATCGCGGCGACGGCTTCGAGACGCGCCGCCGCAACGGCAATACCGGTCTCGGCCATGACCCGCTCGAAGCCCGAGAGTTGCGCGTTGTCGCGAACGCCATCCGCGAGAAGCCGGTTGCGGCTCGTCATCGCCCGTTCGAAGCGGCCGGCGATTGTGCGATAGGCGGGATCGAAGCAGAGGATCAGACGATCGAGAAAACGCCGCCGCTCTGACGCGGGACCCGTGAACAATCCGTCCATCGCCGGCGTGACCCAGACGATCTCGAGATAATCCGCCAGCACGCCCGAGCCTGATTGCGTCGTGCCGTCGATCCTGACGACCCTGCCGGCGCGTTCTCCTGCACCTGCACCGGCTGCGAGCCCCGTGCCGATATCCGCGGCGCCGGCGAGCGTGTGAGCCCGCGACGAGACCGCAAAGCTGCCGTCGCCACCCGAGCGCGCCAGATCATTGAACGGAACGCGCCGCAACCCTTGCCCGGGCGCCAGTAACGACAACGCCTCGAGAAGATTGGTTTTACCCGAGCCGTTGGCACCGGCAATCACCTGCGGGCCGGCA
>Ga0134128_10010036_pt1 | contig 11360 bp, 14 predicted proteins | sample KB31754_FD_96462 | JGI IMG/M metagenome (GOLD analysis project Ga0134128, IMG submission 96462) | Terrestrial soil microbial communities with excess Nitrogen fertilizer from Kellogg Biological Station, Michigan, USA - KB3-175-4 | ecosystem: Environmental > Terrestrial > Soil > Unclassified ...
ACGCGGCAGGGTGGGTTAGCCGCGCAGCGGCGTGACCCCGCCGATGACCACGGACGGTGCGTTACACGGCGACGAAGCCGTCACCAATCGCAGCCTGCGATGCCTGGCGCGGCACCGGGCCGAGCGCGGCGCAATGACGGCGAAAAGGGCCGGCGGCATGCGTCTACGGTCTTCCGTCAATATTCCGGCAAGTGCAGTTCGATCGCCATGACGATGGCGTCTTCGCGCCCCGCCGCGCCGGATAGTAGTTCGGACTCCGGCCGATCTCGTTGAATCCGATGCGGTCGTAGAGCGCAATGGCGCGCGTGTTGGAGGGACGCACCTCCAGAAACATGCGTTCGGCGCGGTGCCAGCGCGCCAGATCCATCATGCGCCGCACAAGCCGCGTACCCTGCCCTGCGCGCTCGTGCTTGCGTGCCACGCACACGTTCAGCAGATGCGCCTCGGATGCGGCAACCGACAGCACCGCGTAGCCGACCACTTCGTCGGCCTGCGCCAGCACCCAGCACTCGTAGCCAGCACGCAGGCAGTCGCGGAAGATGCCGACCGTCCACGGAAACTCATAGGCCTCGCTCTCGATCGCAACGACGCTGTCGATGTCCTCGACGCGCATCGCGCGCATCGCCGGCTGCTGTTCCTTGAGGATCGCAACCACGGCTTCAGTCTTCGCGCAGGCGCCGCACCAGCGGCTTGAGCTGTTGCCAGAGTGCGCGCCTGGCACCGGCGCTGGCCGACGCTGCACCGCCATCGCCGTCGATGACCGCCAGCGTAACGGCATTCTGCCGTTCGATCGACAGATGCGCGCAGCAGGCACGCGCGGTGGCCGTTCCGAGCATCAGGTAAGCCGTTGCATCGGGCAGTTGCGCGAGTGATCCGTCGGCGCCTGTTTCGACGCGGCGTACGGCGGAGTCGGGCACCGCCAGCGCGCGCAGTATCTGGGGCAGAAGCCGCGCGAGCCGGGGCTCGCGGCTCGCGCCATGGGCGCTGGCGACGACCAGCCTTGCCGGCTCGATCGAGTTTGCCGGCTCCGGCGACGGCAATCCGGCTGCCGTGGCGGCCGAACCGGCGCCTCGCAGCCGGTAGACATCGACGCCCAGCGCCGTGAGCACTTCGAGCCGGCGGCTCTCATCGAGCATGCGTGTCACCCTGCAGCGCAGCCAGGTCGCGGTAGAAATCGCCGAACACCTTGTCGACCGCCACGCCGAACGCGGCGACAGTGTCCTTGAGCGTGGTGTCGGCGGTGGCTTCTTCGGCCCGGTAGTCGCGTTCGATCAGCGGTTCGCCTTCATCCTCCTCGACACGCAGCGTCAGCGCTACGACCACCTTGAAACCGGTGCCGTCGTTGACCCGTTCGTAGCGCCGGATCGTTCCGTCGATGCGCAAGGCGTGGGCGCTGGCGGGTAGCCGGTTGGTAACGAAGGGCGCAATGCCGGACTGCCGCAACACGTCGACCAGCCGCGCCTGCAGCGCGTGCGTCGGCGGATCGCTCCACAATTGGTAGTGGTACGTCTGCAGGGCGCCCGCGTCGGTGCCGGCCGTGTGGATCAGGGCCTGCTCGGAATAGACGCCCTCGGCGTTGAAGGTGTCCACTTCGATCGGCAGCAACGACAGCGGCTTGTCCGCATGCGGCACTGCGGCGGGCGGCGGCAGGCGGAAATAGGTGACGTCCGGAACTGCCGGCACCGAGCAGCCCGAAAGCGCCAGCACCAGGGCGGGCAAGGCCGTCGCGAGGTATCGTCTCATTGTTCCTGACCCTCCACCTTGTCGGCTTTCGGCGAGACCAGCAGCGCATTCGGATGCTTGCGGATTTCGTGGCTGAACTCGTCGAAGTTGCGGCTGGCGATGGCCAGGTGCTGCGTGATCGAATCGATGCGCGCGGAGAGGGCCGACAGCGTTGCGCGCAGGTCGGCGACCGCATCGCGCACGCCGGGACGGTTCTCGCGCAGCATGCTGTCAAGCTGTTCGAGCGAATCCTTGAGCTGGTTCTGCGTCGCCAGCAGGTCATGGCTGAGGGTCTGGACATTGCCCAGGGTCGCCGTGATCGCCACCCGGTTCTGCGGCTTGAGCACGTCGTTGATCGAATCCGACGCGTTGTTGAGCCGGTGCAGCAGCTCCTTCGACTGCTCGACCAGCTCCGGCGTGTTCTTGTCGATCACGCTGGCGATCGAATCGACGTGCTGCGACAGGTTCTTGATCAGCGGCGCGATCTGGTCGCGCGTCAGCTCGGTCAGCTGCGCGGCCAGTTCGTTGACGGCGGCGAAGATGTCCGCGTTTTCCGTGCCCTTGAGCTCGCTGCCCGGCGCGGCGACGTCCTTGCTGCTGCCTTCGCTGATGCCGATCGCGACGTCGGCGAGCAGGCCGGTCGAGGTCAGGCGCGCGACGCTGTCCTTCGGAATCGGCCAGTCGCGGCGCACGGACAACTCGACCTTGTAGCGCGTATCGCCTCCGGCAGTGCCCCGCTCGGGCGTGATCACGCCGACCTGGCCGATGCGGTAACCCTGGTAGAACACCGGCGCGCCGTAGCGCAGCCCGGTAACGTTGCGGTAATGGGTGAAATAGGCGGTGCTGGCGCCGCTGCGGCCGGTGATCATGGCGAGCGCGACCAGCAGCACGACGAATGCCGCCGCCACGACCGTACCCACCAGCACGTAGTTCACGCCATCCCGCTTCACTTTTCGTCCTCGTACTGCGATCCGAAGATCTGGAAACCAAGAAGAGATTGAACCACGGAGAACACGGAGAACACGGAGAACGCCATGACTTCTTGTCCACACGCCTAGTGTTCCATCCCCGGCTGGCGTCCCCAGCCTTGCCGTCCATGCTAGCAGCCGTCGCAAAAAATCGCTTCAAGCGCTTTTCCACCGGCCGATTTTGGCCAACTCTGATTGTCGCCTTTTTCCTCCGTGTTCTCGGTGTTCTCCGTGGTTCAGTCTTGAGCCTTTGCGATTCGGGTCATGCGGCTTCTTCCTCGGTCAGGCGCTTGAGGTAGGCGTCCGCGTCGACCTGCACCTCGCGCGGCCTGCGGTTGAGCAGGTCCTGGATGCGCTCGTTGTCGGAATTGCGCACCGCATCGACGCTGCCGGTCATCAGGATGTCGCCCTGATCGAGCATGGTGATCGTGTCGGCAATCTTGAACGCGCTTTCCAGTTCGTGCGTGACGACGACGATCGTCATGCGCAGCGCATCGCGCAGGCGCAGGATCAACTCGTCCAGTTCGGCCGACACGACCGGGTCCAGTCCGGCGGACGGTTCGTCGAAGAACAGCAGCTTGGGATCCATCACGATGGCGCGCGCCAGCGCCGCACGCTTTATCATGCCGCCGGAAAGCTGGCTCGGCATCAGGTCCTGGAAACCGCCGAGGTTGACCACCTCGAGCTTGATCCGGCTCATGATGCGTATCGTGTTTTCGTCGAGCCGCGTGTGCTCGCGCAGCGGCAGCGCGACATTGTCGCCGACGCTCATCGAGGTCAGCAGCGCTCCGCCCTGGAACGAAACGCCGATCTGGCGCCGCACCGCCAGCATCTCGGCCTCGCTGGCGTTGGCGATGTCGACGCCGAGCAGGCGCACCGTGCCGCTGCGCGGCTTGTGCAGGCCCAGCAGATGGCGCAGCAGCGTGCTCTTGCCCGAACCGGACCCGCCCATGATGACGCGGATCTCGCCGGGGTTCACGCTGAAATCGACGCCATTGAGGATGCGCCGCCGGCCGTACCAGGCTTCGAGCTTTTCGACTTCGATCAGTGGCGCGCCGGCGGGGGCGTTCATGCGACGGGGGAGCCGAAGCGCGAGAGACGCGAGACGAGAGACGGGAGACGCACGAAGTGCGGCGTCACGTCTCCACGCATGCCGATTTCTCGCTCTGAAAAGCAATCACATCCGGCGAAACGTGGGTGCCGCGTCGCGCGCCCCGCCACCTGCTTTGCCGTCTCTCGTCTCACGTCTCTCGTCTCTCGTGCGTCAGCGGTTGAGGAAGAAACTGAAGATCATGTCCGCCACGATGATGTAGCAGATCGACAGCACGACCGCGCGCGTGGTGGCGCGACCGACGCCTTCGGCGCCGCCGCTGACCGAAAAGCCGGTGCTGATGCCGATCAGGCAGATCAGCACGGCGAACACGAACGCCTTGGAAATGCCCTGCCAGATGTCGCCCGGCGTCAGCAACGAGAATGTCTGCATCACGTAGGCGGCCGGCGTCACGTTCAGCGCGGGCGACGAATACAGCGCGGCTCCGACGATCGCGACGGCGTCGGCGAAGATCGTCAGCGCCGGCAGCATGATCAGCATCGCGATCAACGCCGGCGCCGCCAGGTAACGCACCGGGTCGATGCCGATCACCGCGAGCGCATCGACTTCCTGCGACACGGTCATCGAACCGATGCGCGCGGCCAGCGACGAACCGGAGCGGCCGGCGACCAGGATCGCAGTGATCAGCGCACCGAATTCGCGCGTCACCGACTTGGCCACCGCGACCACGACCTGCGATTGCGCGCCGAACTCGCTCAGCGCCGCGATGAACTGGATGCCGAGCATGATGCCGATCGTCATTGCCAGCAGCGTGACGATCGGCAACGCGTCGACGCCGATCTGGCGCATCTGCTCGGCGATCGCACGCAGCTTGACCGGCTGGCCGCGGCGCCAGCCGACGGCGGCGAAGTACAGGCTTTCCAGGAACAGCATCGCTGCATGGCCGACGCCGGCCAACGCGCCGACCGTGGTTCGCCCCAGACTCTCCAGCGGCCGCGTGATCGCGTTCATGACGATGCGACCTCGCCAGAAGCGAAAAGCCTGAACCACGGAGAACACAGAGAACACGGAGAGATGCATGAACGCGACAGCGTGATCGACAGCTGCGCGACAGCCGCGTGCAGCCAATTCGCGCATTCGGTTTCATTTGCTATCGCTAGAACAGCCTGCATGTTCTCAAGGTCTCGGCGTCTGGCTCATCTGCTTTCCTCCGTGTTCTCGGTGTTCTCCGTGGTTCAATCTTGTGCTCTTCGCCTCATGCGGAGCGCGCGGCGTCGAGGTCCGGGAAGATCGTGAAGACGCGATCGAGCCGGGCCAGCTGCAGCACTGCCATCACGGCCTTGCTGACCGCGACCAGCGCAAACTGCTTGCCCTTGGCCTTCGCGTTCTGCAGCCCTTCGACCAGCGCGGCGATGCCGGACGAATCGATATAGCTGACCTCGGACAGTTCGACGCCGACCCTGCCGTTCGCGCCGAGCGCATCGAGGATCGTGCGCCGCACCTGCTGCGACCACGACAGATCGACCTCGCCGCGCAGGCGCACCAGCGTGTAGTCGCCGAGGGCTTCACTGACACATTCGTTGTTCACTGTTCACTCCGTATCCCCAGTCCCGCTGGCCTGCAGCCGCTTGCGCATGCGCAGGATGTTGCCGTTGCCGCCGGGTCCCGGCTGCAGCTCCCATTCGTCCATCAGCGTGCGGATGAAGGGAACGCCCAGCCCCCCCGGCCGGCATTCGCCCAGGTCGCGCGCCGTGATCTTGCCCGGATCGACCGGCGGCGCCTCGTCGCGCAACTCGAACACAAGCATATCGCGCTCGCGCGTCAGAAGCAGCGAAATCGTCTCGTCGGTGCCGCCGCAATCGATCGCCTGGCAATAGGCGTGGCGGATGATGTTGGTGCAGGCCTCGTCCACGGCGAGCACGAGCTGGTCGCGCATCTCCGGGCCGACTGCCTGTTCGTCGAGCGTCTCGCGCAGGCGCGCACGCACGCTGCGCATCTGCGCGGCGTGCGCCGGAAATTGCAGGTCGAGCAGGGTCTGCGCGTTGGCGCCGCGCGGTTCCTGCAGCAGCAGTATCGTGGTGTCGTCGACCAGGTCCAGCTGCTTGAGATCGCCGATCAGCGCACGCAGGCGCGGCTCGGGCGCCAGCGAAAGATGGCGCACGATCAGTTCGCGCAGCCCGGTCGAATCGATGCGGCTGGCATCGGCGCGGCGCGCATCGGTCGCGCCGTCGGAAAAGAAGTACAGCGCCGAGCGGCCGAGTTCGACGCGCTGCTCGCCGTAGCCGACGTCCGGCAGCACGCCCAGCGGCGGGCCATCGGCGGGATATTCGCGGAAGCCGCCGTCGTCCTGCAGCAGCGCCGGCGGAAATCCCGCGCTGGCAAACACGACGCTGCGCGCGACGCGGTCGTACTGGCCTACGAGCGCGCAGACGAAGCGGCCTTCGCGCAGCGTCTGGCACAGCTCGGCGTTGGCGCGCTCGAGCCAGCGCGCCGGCGTCGTGCCCTCCTTGCCGACCCAGCGCAGCAGGCTTGCCACGCGCACCATCAGGAACGCGGCATCGAGCCCCTTGCCGGAAATGTCGCCGATCACGAATGCGATGCGGCCGTCCGGCAGGTCGAAATAGTCGTAGAAATCGCCGGAAATCTCGTGTGCCGGCAGGTTGATGCCGATCAGCGGAAACTTGTCGCGCCGGCGCTTGGGCAGCAGGGATTTCTGCACGCGCCGCGCCAGGTCGAGTTCGCGGCGGATGCGCTGCTGTTCGACCAGGCTTTCGACCAGCCGGGCGTTGTTGACCGCAAGCGCGGCCGGAGCCGCGATCGTGCGCAGCAGCTCGGCGTCGGCAGGCTCGAACAGCCCGCCGCCGACGCGGTTGATTACCTCGATGGCGCCGATCGGGCCCTCGGCCGTGGTCAGCGGCACGCAGATGATCGAACGCGTGATGAATCCGGTTTCGGCGTCGACGCGCACATTGACGCGCGAATCGGTCTGCGCATCGCGCACGATCTGCGTGGTGTTCTCGGCCACGGCGCGACCGACGATGCCCTGGCCGGACTGCACTTTCAGGCCGGTGATGTTGACCGGGCCGACGCACTGGCGGCACTCGATCAGTCCGCTGGCCGGATCGACCAGGAACATCGACGCCGCTTCGGCCTGCATGAACTGGGCGATGCGCCCGAGCGCCATCGCCAGCGTCTTGTTGAGATCGATCGACAGCGCCAGGGCCTGGCTCAATTCGGCGAGAAAGGCCAGCGCGCGGCGGTCGTCGAGGCCGTCCGGCGCTGCCGCCAATCCTCGCGGCGCCGCGTTCACGGCTGCGGCGGTTCCCCGGCGTGCGGCGGGCGCTCGCGCTGGCTGCGCCGCTGGCGCAGGCCCCACAGCGTGAATACGGGCCCGGACAGCGCATACAGCAGCGCGATGGCGAACAGCACACGCTGCGGATAGATCCACAACGCAACCAGGATCAGCACGGCGAACAGGATCCAGTAGAACGGCACGCGGTCTGACTTCGGCGCCGCCTTGAAGCTGTAGTAGCGAAAACGGCTGACCATCAGCAGGCCGGCGACGACGGCCACGATCGGCGTGACGAACTGCACCTGTGCCCCGCTGAGGCCGGCATCGTCCATCGCCCACAGGTACGACATGGCCAGGCCCGCGGCCGCCGGAATCGCAAGGCCGGTGAAGAAGCGCTTGTCGGCAACGTCGACCTGGGTATTGAAGCGCGCCAGGCGCAGTGCACCGCAGGCGGCAAAGATGAACGCGGCGGTCCAGCCGATCTTGCCCCAGACCGGGCCGTAGTCGCGCAGCGAGGACAGCGACCACACATACAACACCAGCGCCGGTGCCACGCCGAAGCTGACCAGGTCGGACAGCGAGTCGTATTGCACGCCGAATTCGCTCTGCGTATTGGTCAGGCGCGCCACCCGGCCATCGAGGCCGTCGAGCACGCCGGCAATGAAGACGGCGACGACGGCATCGGTGAAATGCAGGGAAATTGCCGCAATGATCGCGTAAAAGCCGGCAAACAGCGCGCCCGTCGTGAACAGGTTCGGCAGCAGATAGATGCCGCGGCGCGGTTTGGCCGGTGTGACTGGAATGTCGTGGTTGGCGTCCATCCGGAAGTCGGTCTGCTCGATTGCAGCCAGTTTACCCCAAGCCGCGTCAGCGCTTGTATCGGCGCCCGACTGGTGCTATCCAATAGTGTCCGCCGGGCCGGTGCCTGCCTCGCCGAGGTCGTGTCGCGGCGCTGTGGTTGCAGCAAGCGCGCGGGGATGGCCGGTGCAACACGGCGATTGTCGGGCCAGCGGATGCGCAGTCGAACCGTCGGAGTAGCCATGCAACGAATGTCCCTCTGGATCGTCCTGGCGCTGGCTGCAGCCGGCGTGCAGGCAGCCGACCTGTACAAGTGGACCGATGCCGACGGCGTCGTGCACTACTCCGACAGCGAACCGCCGGCACCGGTGAAGGCGACGAAAATGCACGTTGCCGGCACGAAAACAGCCGGCGCGGCGGATGCAGCGGCCAACGACGCCGACGACGAGACAGCCGCTGCCAAACCCGAGGCCGCCGGCGGCACGCTGGCCAGCAGCGTGCAGAGCGCCGAAAGGCGCTGCGAGCAGGCGCGCGCCAATCTCGAAGTGCTGCAGAGCAAGCTCACCGTCGGCATGGATGCCTCCGGCACCGGCAAGGCCGAAATGCTCGACGACAAGCAACGCCAGGTCGAGGTCGCCAGGGCGCAGACGGTTATCGCCACTTACTGCAAGTAGTGTGCGCATGCGCGCCGCCCGGCCACGACACGCCGCGCAGGACGGCCGCGCGTGGCCGTTCGTGCTCGTGCTGCTTGCACTGCTGAGCGTTGCCGCCTTGTGGTACCTCGCACCGGACACGCTGCCGGACGACCTGCGCAAATTGCTGCCCGCTTCCGCCCGCTCGAATCCCGCGTTGTATCGCTGGCGCGACGACAAGGGCCGCCCGCACGTTACCGACACGCCACCGACCGACCGGCCCTACCAGACCATCAAGTTCGATCCACGCACGAATGTCGTGCCGAGCGTCGTGCCGCCACCGCCGCCAGACCGGCACTAGCGAGTCTTCCGAACCCTACTGGCGCGGACTGCCATCGCCGGCGTGGAGACAGGAAACATGCGCGCGATGCGGTAGGCGCCGCTGTAGTTGGCGAGCACGCCCGGCGCGACGTTGCCGTTGACGTAGTCGACAGCCAGAAATCCGGGCACCGCCTTGTGCATGATCGTGCTTCGTTGCCGCGTCTCTCCCGCAGCGAGCATGAGACGCGCGGAAGCGGCCAACCAGGCAGCTTTACCTATGCATTAAGTTAGAATGCCCGACCCACAACTGAACGACCCGTGCGATGCGCCTGTCCCGTTACCACCTCGCGACCATCAAGGAAGTGCCCGCCGACGCCGAGATCGTCAGCCATCGGCTGATGCTGCGCGCCGGCATGATCCGCAAGCTAGCCGCCGGCATCTACACCTGGCTGCCGCTCGGCCTCAAGGTGCTCAGAAAAGTCGAGGCGATCGTGCGCGAGGAGATGGACCGCGCCGGTGCGCTCGAAGTGCTGACCTCGATCGTCGTGCCGGCCGAGTTGTGGCAGGAGTCCGGGCGCTACGCGAAATATGGCCCGGAGCTGCTGCGCCTCAAGGACCGCCACCAGCGCGACTTCGTGCTGAGTCCCACGTGCGAGGAAGTGATCACCGACCTGGTGCGTCGCGACATTCGCAGCTACCGCCAGCTGCCGGTCAACCTGTACCAGATCCAGGGCAAGTTCCGCGACGAAATCCGGCCGCGCTTCGGCGTGATGCGCGGGCGCGAATTCCTGATGAAGGATGCCTACAGCTTCCATCTGACGGACGCCGACCTGGAACGCGAATACCAGAACATGCGCGAAACCTACAAGCGCATATTCACGCGCCTTGGCGTCGATTTCCGCGTGGTCAAGGCCGATTCCGGCGCGATCGGCGGCGATCGCAGCGAGGAGTTCCACGTGCTGGCGCAATCGGGCGAGGACGCGCTGGCCGTGTCCGATGCGTCGGACTACGCGGCGAACCTCGAAGTCGCCGAAACGAGCGCTGCCGGTGCGCGTCCGGCGCCCCGCGCGGCGCTGCAGAAAGTCGCGACGCCGACGCAGAAAACCTGCGAGGAAGTTGCCGCGCTGCTGAACATTCCGCTCGAAACGACCATGAAGCTGATCGTCGTGAAGGCGCGCGACAAGGGCCTGGTCGCGCTCGCGCTGCGTGGCGACCACGTGCTGAACGCCGTCAAGGCCGCGAAGCACCCGCGCGTCGCCGCACCGCTGCAACTGGCGACCGATGCCGAGATCCGCGAAGCATTCGGCTGCGAACCCGGGTTCCTCGGGCCGGGTGGCGTCAGCGTGCCGGTGATCGCCGATCACGCCGCCGCCGTGCTGGCCGATTTCGTCTGCGGCGCCAACCAGGCCGGCTTCCACCTGACCGGCACGAACTGGGTTCGCGACGCCGCCGAGCCGGAAGCGGCCGACCTGCGCAACGCCGTCGGCGGCGATCCTGCGCCGGACGGCAACGGCACGCTCAAGATCGTGCGCGGCATCGAGGTCGGCCACATTTTCCAGAACGGTCCGTTGTATACGAAGGCGCTCGGCGTCACCGTCCTGGACGAAGCCGGCAAGGAACTGACGCCGACCGCCGGCTGCTACGGCATCGGCGTCAGCCGCATCGTCGGCGCGGTCATCGAGCAATGCCACGATGACGCCGGCATCGTCTGGCCGGAAGCCATCGCGCCGTGGCGCGTGGCGATCTGCGTCATCAATCCGAAAAGCGATGCCAAGGTGGCCGAAGCCGCCGAAGCGCTCTACGCCGAGCTGCGCGCCAATGGCGTCGACGCGGTGCTCGACGACCGCGGGCTGCGCCCCGGTGCGATGTTCGCGGACATCGAGCTGATCGGCATTCCGCACCGGATCGTCGTCTCCGAACGCGGACTGGCTGCCAGCACGTTCGAATACCGCGGGCGGCGCGATGCCCAGGCCCAGCAGCTCAGTCACGCGGAGTTGCTGCAGAAGGTGGCGCTGCGGGCTGAGGGCTGAGGCTGCAAGGATTTACGCAGGCTCGCCTGAGCGCTGCGAAGCAGCCTCGGGCACACCGGGCGTTGCAGAACCGGATCCGCGCTTTACTTCGTCAAGCCCAGCCTGCGCCTCTGGTGGCGGACTTCACTTCGTGCAGCCCTGCCGGTGCCGAGCGCCGGGCGGCAAGGAGAAACGTCGGGCTCGCATGCCGGTGACCCGGCCTTCGGCAGCGGACCTCGATCGTGCCGTTCAACTGTCCTTCCTTACCAGGCCCTTGAGTCGTCCGAACCATGACGGCGCCGGCGCCTGGGCGGCCTGCGGCTTGTCATCCTTGACGACCAGGCGCGCCATCCGTCCGGTGATGCTGCGCTGGCGCTTCATCTCGGCCAGCTCGGTCTGCTGCTGCTCGTTGATCTTGGTCTCCCAGCGCCGCTTGATCTGATCCTGCTGCACCCTCGAACGCAGCTGCATGCGGTAGGCGTCGGACAACGTCTCGTGCATGAGGTTGTTCGGCTCGCGCGTGAGAAATCGGCCGATGTCGTCGAACAGCGCGTCGTTGAGCTGCGC
>Ga0134128_10010037_pt1 | contig 11358 bp, 8 predicted proteins | sample KB31754_FD_96462 | JGI IMG/M metagenome (GOLD analysis project Ga0134128, IMG submission 96462) | Terrestrial soil microbial communities with excess Nitrogen fertilizer from Kellogg Biological Station, Michigan, USA - KB3-175-4 | ecosystem: Environmental > Terrestrial > Soil > Unclassified ...
AGTTTTAGTTGCTCCTATACCCGACATTGATTGTATACATCTATTAATATTTTAGAAATAATAATTTATATTCTTCAAATAATGATAGGGCTGGTTGGTGGGTCACTACAAAGTCTATTTTTCTGTATGTTTCACAAAAAATACAAAGATAGGCATTAATATTTGTTAAACCTTTTTTAGTTTGGTAGATGTATTTTCTTTCTTAGATCCTTGAATCCATTAAGTGTAATTTCTGTCGTATTATCGCATAAGTAATCTTGGACTGAGTTATTTGATATATGACATTCAATGCCTGATATTTGGTAATCCCTGTAGACTAGCTTTATTTGCTACTTCGGCAATAGATTTAATCGGATCAACTATTGGAACTTTTAGGTCAACTTTGGAATAATAATTTCGATGTAATATCGCTAGCTTTCACAATATCCTTTGACGTTCTTGGTACACCAATCTTTCTCCAAGCAATGTATGCTACAAACAACGAAAGTCTATCTATAACAAATATCTCCAATGGTGCTGACCTCAAAGCATAAATCTAGAGCGTAGATGCACTCAACTGTTGTTACCATAACGAACTTTCACTGTGTTAAACAATAAATAAGGTCTTTCTCATAAGGCGAAGCACTTATAAAATTGAATTTATGCTTATACTTCTTATTCTTGTTACTTAGCGAGTTTGACTAGACTAATGTTAAATACCAATACTACTGAATATTATTCAGCCCAATGCAAAAAAACGACAATTATGAAAAGAGTAAAGTTAAGGCCAACAGGTTGATTAATGAGAGTAGTCCGTACCTTTTGCAACATGCATATAACCCAGTTCACTGGCATCCATGGGGAGATCAAGCCTTCCAGAAAGCAAAAGATGAGGATAAACCCGTTTTTCTAAGCATAGGATACAGTGCTTGTCACTGGTGTCATGTTATGGCACATGAGTCTTTTGAAGATGATGAAATTGCTAAAATAATGAACGAAAATTTTATCAATATAAAAGTTGATAGAGAAGAAAGACCTGATATTGATGATATATATCAGAGGGCATGTCAGCTCCTAACTGGAAATGGAGGGTGGCCATTATCTGTATTTTTGACGCCCGATCAAAAACCTTTCTACGTGGGAACATATTTCCCCAAACATAGCAGATATGGCATGCCTGGCTTGGGGACTATTCTAAATCAGTTAAATGAGGCATATAAGACAAGAAGGCATGAAATTCATTCTGCTATTGGAGAATTCATGGAGGCTTTATGTAATAGTTCAACCGATACTCATGTCCCGTCAGAGAAAATCACCATCGACCGATCGCTTTTAGATGAGGCAGGCGTAGGGCTCATTCAGATGGGTGATGCCACATATGGTGGCTTTGGACAGGCACCAAAATTTCCCAACCCCTCAAATCTTCTGTTTATGCTTCGATACTATGATATAGCCGGGATCAACCGCATCAAAGAGTTTGTGTTCTTTACTGGGGATAAAATGGCTGCAGGTGGCATTCACGATCATATTGGTGGAGGCTTTGCAAGATATTCTACTGATCAGAGGTGGCTTGTCCCACATTTTGAAAAAATGCTTTATGATAATGCATTGCTAACACAGTTATATGCTGAGCTTTATCAGATATCAGGCAGTGAAAAATATCTACAAATAGTAAAGCACACCCTTGACTACGTTATTCGTGAGATGACTTCTCCTGAGGGTGGCTTCTACTCTGCACTGGATGCCGATTCTGAAGGGGAAGAGGGTAAATTCTATATCTGGTCAAAGAAGGAAATTATTGATGCTCTTGGTGATAAAACTAAATCTGACATATTCTGCGATTACTATGGGATAACAGACGGCGGCAATTTCGAAGGTAGGAATATACTCAATGTTACTGTCTCAATAGATAGTCTATCTCAAAGATATGGCAAGCAACATCTAGAAATAGAACGGATAATAAAAGACTCCTCAGATAGACTATTTGAATTAAGAGAAAAAAGAATCAGGCCAGGAAGAGACGATAAAATTCTCACTGCATGGAATGGATTGATGATTTCTGGCTTTGCGAAAGGATATCGTGTTACAAATGAAAAGAAGTACATTGACTGTGCAATTAACGCCATAAATTTCATTGAGACCAAAATTGCTAGCAGTGCGAATGATAGAAGGTTAAGAAGAACGTATAAGGATGGAATGGCAAAATTAAATGCTTACCTTGAAGACTATGCATTTTATATCAATGGATTGTTGGATATATTTGAAGTCAATTCTAAAACGGAGTATCTTGAAAAGGCAATAGCATATACTGACTTTATGCTTCAACATTTTTGGGATTCCAGTGAAGGCAACCTCTTTCTTACTTCAGATGACCATGAACGGCTTATTATTAGGACAAAGAACCTTTACGATCTTGCTGTCCCAAGCGGAAATTCTATGGTTGCATACATTTTGCTTAAGTTATATCACTTAGTTCTAAGAGAAGATTATTTGGAGAAGGCTGAGCAGATTATGAAGTCGGCAGCAAAAGCTGCAAGTGAGAATCCTTTTGGGTTCGGGCAGCTATTGATATCGATTTATCTATATCTCAAAAGGCCAATCGAGATAGTAATAATTGAGAAATCAGCATCACAACAAGAACAAAATACAGAACCTCAAATGATAAGTTGGTTAAACAAGCAGTTTATTCCAAATGGAATCATTGCTAGACTAAAAGATGATTCAGAGTTAATAAAGCTGCAAAAATTCTCATTCTTCAAAGGAGGCGATTCAAAGGTGCAAAAAGGAAATAGACCTGAATATGCATTTGTTTGCAAAAATTTTACGTGTTCACTGCCGATTTATACTGTAGAAGAGTTAGAACACCATATAAGAAGGTAATCGATCAACATAGTCAGCACTAAAAAAAGAATGAAGACGATTAATATTATAAGATAAATTTGATACAATATAATGAGCGTACAGAGTCAAGCTTCCTTACATTATATTATGACATCCACTTTCGTCTGTATCTCGGGAAATCGAATGTATATGCGTGCTTAACACATAATAGATAATTCTTTGTATTTTATAGGCAAACAAGCACCATGACAGAAGCAGCAAATCGCTGATACTTCTAACCAGCAGATGCAGAATAAATAGCGAATACCAAACAAACTTGTAGACTAGGACTAAACAAACATGTGACAACGTCCGAATCTTTTCGCCATAGCATGGTACATGGAACATTACTATTTTCTTTATTTTATTGACTCAAGAATTCGTTTACGAAGATCCTCGTCAGAAAGAGAACTTATATTGTCAATTTCAAGTCTTGATGCTACCTCTTCCAGTTTGGCTCTTCTATCAGCCTCCTTTGAATGATCTGCGTCAGCAATTTCTTGCATAGCTCCAACTTTTGCTTTCTCAAATTCAGACCGTGCTCGGCCCAATGCCCTTGCAAGCTCGGGCACTTTCTTGGCTCCAAACAATAATGCGATTGCTACCATAGCAACTAGTACAACGTTCTCATATCCCATACCCTTCTCTAAACCTACTGATATTGTCTATATAGGTTCCAGTATGTATAATTTTGGTCGTACCAGAAGCTCATTGCTTTGCATAACTATGATTATCATTATTATCGCATTCTATTGTTTACCATAACCTAGCCTAAACTCAGGTGGCATATATTCTATTCAAATTCTAACTAAAAAGCTAAATACTAGGTCTACACCTAGTACATACAGGATAAGTCAAATAATTGGACATGCATGAAGTATAGACGATGGCTCCAGGAAGCTCATATATGTATTAAAGAAGAAAATCTGAATATTTAGTACATTTTTGACATTTTTGGCACTCTTTATCAAGTTAATTATGAAAATATCCCTCTTTAGAACACATTATTATTCCATAGTCTCGGTTTGTATGTCTACTGTTATTCTTCTGTTAGTTCTTATACCATTTTCTTCTTCCTCTATTCCATTTGAAGGAGAAAGACATAGAGGGTTATGAATACATTTATGAGAAATGAGTGATGTTGCAAAACCTGTTGACTACTCCCTGGATTAGTGATGTTCTATTATTTTTAAGAATCCATTTTTTCTAACAACCAAGTGTTCCTCATTGGTTTGTAGAAATATATATTCAAAGAGCAGAGATAGGATAGGTATGCGCATATAACAAAACAAAACATATGGGTCTACATCCAAATCAAGGTGTCCTAAATTAGCAGTAGTACATAAAGGCATTAGATGAACTCAGAACAACCAGTTTTAGTCTATCTCTTCGATATCTGCTACAAGATAGACTTTATCTATGCTACCTATTTCACTGATTGAATATGAAAGTGTTATAGTTCTTATTACACACTATAGTTATTACAATGAAAGAAACAATATCTATCACTTTGATAATTGCATTTGCTTGTGGTCTAATTTTATCAACCGCAGGACTTCATTCAATGTCAGTATTTGCACAAACCAATACAACTAAGCAGAACACTACTGCTGCTGCATCATCAGGAACAAATGCAACCAAAGCTTCAGGAGCTTCTGCTGGAAATTCTACAGCTCAACAACAACAACCAAGTGCTAACAAAAGTACTGCAGCAACTGGTGGCAAATCCAGTACCCCACCCACTACTACTACAACGGTAAAAGGCGGACCTAAAGCTGCCGGAACTGCTAGCCAATTGAACCAAATAGAAGGAAATAATACAAATATTATTTCCAAGGGAGCGAATATAGCTAACAAGCCAGGCATTGCAGGGTTATCTGGAGAAAGCAACGTTACCGGTAAGTAGAGACATAATATGATGGAACTCGTCTTGTTCTAGAATCCGAACAACAATAACAAGAAATTCCCTTTCTTTATGCTTGGCAGTTGGATGATTCCTGTACTCCATTTGTTATTCATCTTGAGACTACAGTTATCACAGTTCTGCGCTAACCATTCTGAACAATGTTCAATCGAACATCAGGTAGGCCGCGGTTCTGAACTCCATCTCCTGCTCCTGATGAAGAAAATTTTTTTATAATAATTTAGGATGCAATATCTTTCTCTCTTTTAATACTATACTGTCAGCTGTGCCCATACATAAAGCTATTATGGCCACGATAATTTCTCATTCATATTTGCTATTTGTTGCTTTTTATGATCTAAAACAGATTGAAATCGATCTAACGTATTCTTTGAATAAGAAATTTCAACTTGTAAGTCAAGTAAATCAGCTTTGCAGCGATCCTTTTTATCTTCAAGATCTTGTACTTCATCTCTGAGTCGTTGAACTTCACTTTGAAGATGTGGAAGCTCATTGGCGTATTTTATCGCATTTACTATTTCCAGCTCAGATATACTATTCTTTTTAATTATCTTAAATAATTTTAGAAATGACGAAAGATAAGGCTCAATTTCTTTATACACTACAGTTAATTTATGAAGTCTTTTTAGTTTCCAAAAATCCTGGTAAATTCTGTTTATCTCACTAGCGCTCAAGTCTAATTTCACAGCAACATCTACAGGTCTTTTACCATGTAAAAACAATTTGAAAGCCAGTGTATCGTTTGACGGTAATTTAGCTTGTTGTTTTTCTTTTTCTTCATCTTTTGTAGTTTCAGGATCTATTGTAAGTTTTCTTATTATAGATCCTATATTAGCAAACGACATATGTACTTCATGAGCAATTTCGCGCATAGTTTTGCCCTGTTGATACAGCTCAATTACACGTTGCTCCTTTTCCATTCTGCTACCAAAAAACAAATATTCTTTCTACAATTAATACTAGGTCTTTCTTTATAAGAGAAAGCATCAGATTTCTATCGTTACTTCGTTGTTTTCTATTACTATCGTCTTGTTACAATAAGATTCTCTCTGTTTTTAGCTGCTGCCATCTGTTATTTGACTGAAATTAGTATGCTTGTACGAGCGTGGGAGATGCACAAAATTGAGCTCCCAAGAAGATCAGGAAAAATTATGCGACAGGAATAAATTCTTCTATAATATTTATTCGATTAACTGTTAGACAGACAAACAAACAATAAGAATTTCAATGATGCTTTTTAAGTACTATATCGAATTTCATGGAAAATTGAAACCTAAGCGGTCTAGATAATATGTAATTATGTAGATGTTTCTCTAGTTCTTGTACAAAATGTCTTCTAGAATCCTAATATGCCATCTGTTTTTTAGTTTATATTACGTTGAATAATGTAGAGATTGGAAAGATTGTAATTGCTACTTTCTTGGTAGGTGTTTTGTTTATTTTATTAGTTCCTCTACTACCATTTGCAGTATATAGTCAAATCCCATTTCTTCCGGATACCGAAAATAAGAGTCATAAACACAGTGCTGTAGTTCATGGGAATAATTCGACGAAGGCTTCAGTATCTAAGCCTGTGACGACAAATAATCTAACTACAAAACTTCCGCCATCGATAACGCAAGCTAAAAATGTAATATTACCAGCAAAAGTGGCGCCTTTAGCCATCAAAGATACAAGTCTACCTGGAAATAAAAATGGAGTAGATAAATTCGGCATTAAGGAAATATATCCAACTAAGGCAGGTAGCGGAAGAGAATGGTATATCAAGATGAATGATCCAAGGAATGATCCTATATTTTCCATTGGATCTGATCAGGGCCTTATCAAACAAAATAGTAGTAGCAGTAGCAGCAGTGGTAGTAGTAATGATCATGGTGGTGGTGACGGCTCTTGGCGTATTACTAACCCACAAGTTAGAATGCACGTCAGTACTCCAGCAAACTCTACACAATGGAAGAATGTGGAGATAACAGGTTATGTCAAAGTGAATTCAACAAACAACTATAATTCACAACATCATCAAAAAGATATACCCAATGATATTGCATGGCTTGCGAGAGGTGGATTACATACTGATAATGCTCCATGTGATGGTACAGCTCTGATAGGTGGAATACATGATGATGGTACTGTAGGATGGAAAAAAGAGATATGGTTTACAGGTGGATATACAAATGAATCTGCTCAAGCTAAGCCTACGAATTCAATAATAGGCAGATGGATCGGCTGGAAGGTTGTAATGTATAATGTGAATAATAATACTGCAGTAAAGATGGAATCATATTTAGATGATAAGAATAGCAACCATTGGACAAGAATAACAAGTCTTGCAGACTATGGAGGATGGTATGCTGATACTTCTGATAAGAAGTTCTATAGCATCGACTGTGGAAAACCCAAAGATTATGTGATGACAAATAGCGGTCCTGATGTAATGTTTAGGTCTGATAATATGATCTTGGATTTTAAGAACCTTAGTGTAAGGGAAATTCAGCCTCCTATTCCTTAATAGCAAGTTTAAGTTGTACAGCTATACAGCTTAATCTTCTATAATAAATGCGTATACTGCTTCTTCCATTATTGGGAACCCGAGATGGGAGTATAATTTTTTGCGTACTATATTGCATACCCCTATTGCATCCATTTATCTCCCTTCTTACTGTTATACATTGGTAACAGGGGGTAACAAATTTCTTTATACCCAACTGACTATCTTATTTATTCTAGTTATGTATAGGCATCAATATTCGTATATCTTCTTCTTCTTTCCTAACTCTACCTCTTGTAGTTCAAATTATTCTCTATGAGCATTATTAAACCATAGGAGTAGTGATTTGTGATATAAGAATTACCAGAAACCGCCTCTTCCTTGGATTTGTTTTAGTTATTATTATTTCAGATTCCTTTACTTATTTTGCTGAGATAAAAACAAAAGCATTCTATTCAAGTTTGATAATAAGCAGTAACATGCCAAAAAAGTAGCGTTAATATAGCATTTTTAGAACAAGTAGAATCAATGGATATGCAATCATCGAATTGGGCAGTATTAAGCTTCTATCTATATCTCTACGTTAACTCTTCTTTACGATAAACGATGGTTGCAGGAATAAAAATCAGCAGAAGAACCCTTTTCATAGGAGTTCTAGTAGCAATCATAATATCAGATTCGATCATATTTTTTGCTGAGATAAAAAGTAAGAGTCTGTACTCTAATTGGATAATAAGTATCAACGCTTCAATTGCTGCTTTTCTAGCCATATTTGTAATATATATGCGCAAAAATATTCCTGGCGAGTACAAAGATACACGTGTTGCACTAGCTATAGGCTTGTCGTTATGGCTTTGTGCGGACCTTATATGGGCAACATATGAAATAGTTTTAGAAATAGTACCGCCTGTTCCATCAGCGGCAGATTTCCTATGGTTATCTGCTTATGGATTCCTTGCATATTATCTGTTTAGGACGTATATTCAATCTCACAAACAATTCAGATTTAAAAACAGAACCATATTTCTAACCGCAGTTGGATGCACAATTTTTCTTAGCTACATAATAACTGTTACTGCAAATTTAGCAGATTTATCTTCTACAAGAGGTATAGCAATCTTTGCAGTCATAGTAGCTTATCCTATTCTTGATGCTATTTTGATGGTCCCTGCCATTGTGATTTTGGTAAACTTCAAAAACGAACCATTATGGTTCACTCCATGGGCATGCGAATGTGCAGGTATCCTTTTAATGGCTATGTCAGATAGCTGGTTTGTACCTGTAATACTGACATCATTGGTAAATCAATTGTGGATATCTTCATTATTTTTTGCAGCACATTATCTAGTTATAGCTGGAGGATTGTTTTGGTTCTTGACTGCTTATACAAACAAAGATGAGCATGCAATTAAGGGATTGGAAACATCACCAAAAGTTACTTCTTTTGGCACAACAAGCGAAGCCGCCAGAAATGATAATAACGATTATACTCTCAAAAAGAGAAAGCAAAATAAAGTACGATTTTCTTACCGGATAACTGCTGTCATTGCAATCACGATGATTGTAGCAGTGATTGTGGGAATTAGCAGTAGCAGATATTATTCTTCATCTTCAAATGCTGTAGCTGCGTTGTCACCAGTTTTTGGTATATTTGGTAATCCAAATCTCGAAGTAGCGATAATGCCCGCGGACTCGCAGCCTACTGTAATGTTTGGTGCTCTTCTTCCATTGACTGGCACTTCCTCTTCACTAGGTGAGTCTGAGAAAGCAGCTCTAGAGATAGGAGTTAAAGACATTAACGACCATTTTTCCAAAACCCATTCTAAAACCAGAATAGGATTAATAATTGAAGACACACAGACGGATCCGACGATAAGCCTACAAAAGCTAAAGCAATTGGAAGCTAAAGGCATAAAGATAATCATCGGCCCTAGCACAAGCGCCGTACTTCAAGCCATAGGAGGCTACGCCACTGAAAATGGCATTTTATTAATAAGCCCATCAAGTACTGCTCCTTCAGCAAATATCAGGGGTAAGGAAAGTGGATATAATAATACTAACATATTCAGGTTAGTTCCTGACGATATTCATCAAGCCCAGGCAATATCGCAGCGAATGTGGAAAGATGGAATAAGGGTAGCTATACCGTTCTGGAGGACCGACATTTATGGTAACGGCCTTGTCAATGCAACTACTAAATACTTCCAACAATTAGGCGGAAAAGTGATTGACGGTATTGGCTATGTGCCTTACACAGGTGATTTCTCAGCCAGTCTGAATAGGATAAATTTTATGATTTGGGACCATGATTTAAGATCTCTTGAGTTCAAGATTAATCAGGCCGTACCTTTGCAGGGACTAGGTAAGATAGGGATCTACGTAGTTGCTTTTGACGAGATAGCACCTATTTTAATTCAAGCTCAAGAGCGCCATGACGTCCTTTCAAGAGTAAAATGGTATGGTAGTGATGGCTCCGCTCTAATAAATAGCGTAATCAGAAATACTGGAGCTGCCATGTTTGCGATGAAGACAGGTTTTCCAAACCCGATCTATGGAGTTGAAAATGACAATGATACGAGGCTAAAGCAAATAGAGGCCGAGATGCACAAGAAGCTTGAAAGAACTCCAAGATCATACGCATATGTTGCCTATGATATCTTATGGATCGCATCTTTAACCCAAGACAGTATTAAAAAAACTAAATGGCCGCAAAGTGACCGCACTGACTCTTTTAAACAAAAGTTCAGAGAGATAGCAAGTACATACAAAGGCATAACCGGCAATACTACGCTTAACAAGGTTGGAGATAGAAGATTTGGAGACTATGACCTTTGGGCAATAAGGGCTACTAATAAAGACAACTTTGCTTGGGGACGAGTCGGCAAATATGTGAATGGTATATCGAGCACACTTCCGTAGCATCATAGGAGACAATCTGAAACAGCAAAAGATGTAGTATTTGCATATACACCACTATCTATCTTTGTTTTGTTTATCCATGTGCCTGTCCTTGGCTCTATACCTTGCTTACTTTCCCATGTTGCGCAGACAGCAGCTATGCTCTTGTACTTTTCTATGTCTTGTCTAAGCAATTTAGAGATTATAAGGTCTTGTTTAGTGCTTATAGTCTGCCAGACATTACTATTGCCCCTTTTTGTTTCATGATCGCTTATCATTTTATCCATCCTAAAACCTTTGCTGACTTTGCTGCAGCATCATCCAGCGCTTGTTTTGGTTCTTTTATCCCATAAAAAACCTCATCTAATGCTTGTCTTATGTGTACAGCAATAGCTTGATATTCTGGAATATTCGGTCTACCTTTTCCTGTAGACATCATCGAAATCATATCATCATAAAATGGAATAGATTTTCTAAGGTGATCGGCATACGGATTGGTATCCTGGCCTAGTGTTATTTGTGTTGGAAGAAATCCTTGCTTGGCCAGCCAAGGAGATAATATTTCTGGCTCTAACATAAGTTCAATTATCTCCCATGCTATATTCTTATGGGAAGAAGTCACCGGAATGCCAAATTCCCATCCCCCCATCAATGTAGAGCTCTTAGTTTTATTTTCAGGTACTGGAAACATCGGAATAAATCCTATATTGTCAAGCTCTTGCTTTGTTAAGTTGGACCATGTATTGGGCATCCAAGATCCTTCAATCATTACTGCAAATTTCCTATTAGTGAATTCATCACCAAAGAAATGTTTTTTCTGTGGTTTTATACCCGCATCAATCTGAGCTTTGATAAATTCCATAGCTTTAACTCCTGCCGAACTATTATAGGCTGGGAACCAATACGTTCCTTTTGTTGGATGTCCACTCTTTTGCTTAATTATGTCTCCTCCCAGCATCCAAAGATATGGATACCAGACGTCAGGAGAATGACTAGCTCCAGTAAGATGAACTCCTTCTATTCCTTGAGGCCTTAACACAGTATTAAGCTTCTTTGCAGCAGTGATATATCCATTCCATGTCTTTAACATATTAGGGTCAACATTAGCCTGATTTAATAGGTCCTTCCAATACCATATTCCTCTTACGTCAGTCCAAGCCCAAATACCATCCATTTTACCTTTATAGAC
>Ga0134128_10010039_pt1 | contig 11357 bp, 7 predicted proteins | sample KB31754_FD_96462 | JGI IMG/M metagenome (GOLD analysis project Ga0134128, IMG submission 96462) | Terrestrial soil microbial communities with excess Nitrogen fertilizer from Kellogg Biological Station, Michigan, USA - KB3-175-4 | ecosystem: Environmental > Terrestrial > Soil > Unclassified ...
CGAAGGCTTTGGGAATCAGCCCGCAAACGCTGCGCAATCACCTGCACCACATCAACAAGAAACTGCGGACCCACAACCGCCTTGAAGCGGTCACCCATGCCCTGCAACGGCGCCTGATCTGAAAGCGGATTTTGTCCTGGCAGGCGAATAGGCCCCACCCCTTGCGATCACGAGCAACCGGATGATGGAGCCGATTCTCGCTCATTTGTTGGTCGAAGCGAGCAGCGGGCCAGGCTTCACTATGACAGTCGCTTTCATGCCGCCTGTTTCATGTACCGTGCAGACGTACCGATATGTCCCGGGTTTATCAAACGTGTGATAAAAGGTTGCACCTGGCTGCAGCAGGGCTGAGCCAAAGACGGTCGCCCCAGATGGAGAGCTAACGTCCACGCGGCTGATTGCTTTTCCGGGGTCGTCCACCACGTTGTGATAGTAAGTGGATGTATTCTTCCACACGACCTGTTCTCCGGCGTTGATCGTAATCATCGCCGGGCTGAATGACATCGACCCCATGCTCACCACTCCGCCAATCGGCCCTTCAGGGGGCTCCAGCGCTTTCTTGACATCTGCGAACGTAGTCTTCGGCGAACAGTCAGGCATGATGGCTTCAACGCTGTCGACGATGTAGCTCGGAACGCGAGGATCTTCCACCGAGAGGACGCTTCCGACATGGCCCGCCACGTGAACGAGCCGTCCCGCATTCTCAGAGAACAATAAGGGTTGTGCTTCCAGGCGGTAGACCTTGCTGGAGTGGAAGAGCCTGAGCAGCGTTTTGCCTTCGTTGTCATTCGTGAGGCAGCCGATGAGGCCGCCCAGAGATTTCAAACTGAAGAGCGGTTGTGCGCCGGCCATGGACGGCATGTCATTCATTCCTGCCATGTTCATAGCCGATTCGGGCACTGTGAGAGCGGCGGTAGAAGTCTTGATGTGGTCTACCTCATCCACATCGGCCAGAGTGACACCGCTGATCTGCTCAGATCGAATGCCCTGAGCGGCTGGTCCCGCATGCATGAGAGCCGAATTCTCCGGGCCCTTCACCTGCAATAGCGCCATATTGCCCTTTTCCATGCGCGAGATCGCGTGATCCATCAGCGCGAACTCACCGGGCATGCTGGAGCTGAGTTCAAAGATCGCAGCGCCCCCCGGCGGTACCGTTGCTGTCTGGATTCCGGCAAGCGGCGGCGACGTCAGCGAACCGAGCTGAAAGTAGCGGGTGAAGATTTCTCCTACCATGTGCTCGGAGGCCGTTGAATTGGGTCCGGCATTGCCGAAATAGATTCGTACCGTTTCGCCTTCTTTGGCCTGGAGGGGATATTCCTTTGTGAGCGAATCGACTGCGCCGTTGAAGACGTAGTATTGTGCGTTCTCCAACATAAGATTTTCCGCGCTGAACTGCTGGAGTCCGGCCTTACCTTTTGGCGCGGTGGTATAAATCTCACCCTGCATCAGGTAGTACTCGTGATCCACGTGTGCCAGCCCACCGACCGGCTCAACAAGGATCATGCCATACATGCCGTTGGCGATATGTTGCGCAATCATTGGGCTACCGCAGTGATAGAGGAACAATCCCGGCGTGCCCGCCTGGAAGGAAAAGGTCTTGGACTGACCCGGAGGGACTTGCGTAAAGGCTGCGCCGCCGCCCGGACCAATGGCTGCGTGAAAGTCGACGGAGTGGACCATCGTGCTGTCTTTAGGGTTAACCAGGGTTACTTCGACCGCGTCACCCTGCCGCACTCGAATAAACGGCCCCGGCACCTTGCCGTCGAAGGTCCAGTAGCGATACGTGGTGCCACTCGCTGGATCTAGGACACCAACGAGTTCTTTCGTGGTAAGAGTCACTTTCACCACGGCGGGTGCGCGCTCGCCAATCGGCGACGGAAGATCGGATGGATTGCGGATAATGTCGGCAGCCTTGATGGCCTGAGTCCCGTTGTTTGCATGCATCGGATGATTTTGGGCACGAACCGGAAGCCATAATCCCATCAAGCATAAAAAATACAGAAGCCCTATCCTTCGTAGCAGTCGTGCTGTTGTTCGATAAGTGCTGCTCCTCATGACGTGCCTCTTTCCGGCTGAAGAGCGTCTTCTGCTTTTCTCAGCCAACTTAATGGTTGGCTCCTGCGGAGCTATATCTCAATAAACCGCCTGTACTCCTTCGCAAACAGTTGTCATTCTTGTTTCCCCTCGCGGCGCAACCGTGGCGCCGGCAGGATGCTACCTTCGGTTGATCGCTAATCCAAGGGGCATGATTGACTCGCCGGCGAGGAAGTGACTACGTAGTCATGACTCTGTGCGCCACGGCGGGTTACCCGAAGACCGCGGTAGGATGTCCATCCTTCAAAGATGACGAACATACCATTGTCCTGTCCCATGCAAAGCGCAAGACTAACGCTAGTTCCAGTGGTTCGATGGAGCGCCGCGCGGCCAGGCCGAAGAGCCAGACGAACGAACGGTGCAAACCTTCGGGTGCTGCGCACAATTTCAGCGGGCGAGAACCGCCCGGAGGTGAATATGACAGCCGCAACACAAACGGTTCGAGAAATCGCACAAACACAGCCATCGTCCATACGGGTATTCGAGCAGTTTGGAATTGAGTACTGCTGCGGAGGCGGTGAGCGCCTGATCGAGGCTTGCGCGGCCATGGACGTAGATGTGGATAGCGTGATCGCCGCCCTCGAAGCAGCATCCCACAAAGAAACTCTGCAGGTGAAGGACTGGACGAAAGAGCCGCTCGCCAATTTGACGGAGTACATCGTCGAGACGCATCACGCGTATTGCAAGCGGGAATTGCCACGCTTATCCGGCCTGGGTGCGAAAGTAGTCAACGTCCATGGAGGCACGAATCCTGAGCTAGCGATCATCCGAGCGAAGTTCGCCGAACTTGCCGACGAATTGATCGATCATCTCGCGGACGAAGAGCTTGTGGTATTCCCGCTGATCGCCAAGCTTGAGCAGAAGAAGTCACGCCAAACCGTGGAGACCGTGGAATCTCGTTCCTCTGTCGGCGATCCTGTCGCCCTGCTGGTCGAAGAACACGAGAATGCCGGGGTTCTTCTGGCTGAAATTCGCGGCCTGAGCCGCAATTTCACCGCCCCCGAGTATGCGTGCTCGACGTACCGCGCATTCTTCGATGGGCTCAGGGACTTTGAGCGCGACCTGCACCGGCACGTCCATCTCGAAAACAACATCCTATTCCCGCGTGCGATCGAGCTTGAGGTGTCACAGGACCAGCAACGAAGCGTCTGACGACGAGTGGTTTTAAATATAAAGAACCGGTGCGGGCGCTTAATTGCATCCCAGGCCCGCTGTTCCCGGCTCAACCCAGAACAGATACAGCTTTTGGCCCGAGGAGCCTGCATTGGAGGACTCATTCTATAACTCGCCCCTGACACCCTCCGACGCCCGGCGAACTTTGAGCCGTCAGGTCACAGAATGCCACGTACAGCAATTCCACTGCGGGACCAGGTCCCCAATTCCAGATTACAAGGGAGGAAAATGATGCAAAAACAGCGCCGCGGCGGGGCACAGATTGACTCGCTTGAACAGCGAAACTCAATGGGCTGCAGCGCTGCCCGGCATCGCTGGGGTGTCATTCTTGCGGGGGGCGATGGGAAACGCCTGCAGCCGCTCACACGCCTTGCCTGCGGTGACAATCGGCCCAAGCAGTTTTGCCCCCTGCTTGGCGGGGAGACACTACTGGCCCACACCCGCCACAGGATCTCGCGTGCGATGGATGACAACCATATTCTGTATGTGTTGACGGCGAAACATGAGCCGTTCTACCGAGCAGAACTCAGCGCCGTACCCACCACCCAGAAGGTGGTTCAGCCGCACAATGTGGGGACGCTTCCTGCCATCCTGTGGGGCCTGCTGCGTGTCTTCCAATCCGATGAGGATGCCTTGGTGGCCTTCTTCCCGTCGGACCATTACTTCGCCAACGAAGATGGATTCATTGCGACCATCGATCGCAGCTTCGAGTTCGTGGAGAAAGAACGAGAAGCGGTGGTTCTGCTCGGTGCGGGCGCGGAGAGGCCGGAAACCGAGTACGGCTGGATAGAGCCTGCATGTGCACCCGGGAGTGCACTTCTGGAGAATTTCGTCCCAGTGCGGAAATTCTGGGAAAAGCCCCGTCTTGAAATCGCGAGAGAGCTGTTGAAGCAGGGCAGTCTTTGGAACACGTTCGTGATGATTGGAAGCGCCGGAGCCTTCCTCGAGATGATCCGGCAGGCCGTTCCAGTTCTCTTCGAGAGATTCAGTAATGCTCTACTCACGAGTGAAGCGGAAGGTAAAGAGCATACGATGCAGTTGCTGTACAACGCTCTTGATCCACAAGATTTTTCCCAAATTGTGCTTACCCAAGGCAGGGAGAGACTCCTTGTTTCCAGTTGCGGCGAGGTGGGCTGGAGTGACTTGGGCGAGCCGCGCCGGTTCATCAGGGCGCTGGCGGAGAATGGAGCGGACGATCCCTGGGCCGTGGCGGATACCTGCAGCAAATGCGGGCTCACCCGGGAGCAAATTGTTGCGTTGGCCGTTCCCGATGAGCACGGCTCAGCACAAGAAAACGCATGCGCCAGGTTGTGCGGCTCGTGATGAGTGATTGAGAAGAGTGCCGCGGGCTGATACGAGACAGCACATCTCAAGCCCGGCAGTTGCGATGAGAACTCTGATACATCCCACTGCTTGACTCTTGTGGATCGTCCATGGCCTACCAATTGCCTTCCGAGAGGTACGGGGCGCCGGGTGCGGCCGCTACCAGAGATCCGCGATCACCAGAACCGAGTAGCTCAGCGGAAAAGATTCGTTCGTGCCAAGTCGATGATTTCGTCGCCACGCCCGTTGAGAATGGCGCGAATCATATAAAGATTGAAATCGACAATCTGATCCAACTTGAGTGAAGGAGGCATCGCCAGTTCCTGGCGATTCACCGCGATGTCGACAAGGACGGGCCCATCATGCGCGAGCGCCTTCTTGAGGGCTGGGCCCACCTCCTCAGGGTCATCGACATGCAAGCCGAGAATACCGGCGCCGTTGGCAATGGCGGCGAAGTCCGGGTTGTCGAGATCGGTGCCGTGCTTCAGGAAGCCAGTTGCCTTCATTTCAAGTTCGACGAACCCGAGCGAACTGTTGTTGAAAATAACGACCTTGACCGGGAGATTGAGCTGGCGGAGGGAGAGCATGTCTCCCATGAGCATGGAAAATCCGCCGTCGCCCGACATGGTGATCACCTGGCGTCCCGGAAAAGAGCTTTGCGCGCCGATGGCCTGGGGCAAAGCGTTGGCCATCGAACCGTGATTGAAAGAACTCAAGAGGCGGCGATGCCCGTTCATGCTTAAATAGCGTGCCGCCCAGATGACAGGCGTGCCCACGTCGACACTGAAGATCGCGTCATCAGCTGCGACTTCGTTGAGGACTTTAGCAACGTATTGGGGATGAATGGGGCGCTGGCCGGGGCGGCCGGTTGCCAGGTCGTCCAGGCCCTTCCGCGCCTCACGATAATGATTGAGACACACCTCAAGATAGCTGCGGTCTTTCTTCTGCGTCAGTCGCGGGAGCAGAGCGGAAAGAGTCTCGGCAACGCCGCCAGCTAAGCCAAGATCGAGGTGGCTGCGCCGGCCGAGTTGCTCTTCGCGAATATCTACCTGAAGAATGCGCGCGTTCTTGGGATAGAACTGTTGGTACGGGAAATCCGTTCCCAGCATCAACAGTGCATCGCAGTTCATCATGGCGTGGTATCCGGACGAAAAGCCGAGCAGGCCGGTCATGCCGACGTCGTAAGGATTGTCATACTCGACAAATTCTTTGCCACGCATGGCATGGACGATCGGCGCCTGCAGCCTGGAGGCGACCTCGATCAGTTCATCATGCGCCCCGGCGCATCCGGCGCCTGCCAGGATCGTGATGCGGGTGGCGTCATTGAGTTCAGCTGCAAGTTGATCCAGTTCCTCGGGACGCGGCACGATGTGCGGCCGGGCAAACGTGAAGTTAACTCGCCGATCATCGTCCTCCGCGTTGAGCAGAGCCACGTCACCGGGCAGCACGACAACGGCAACTCCCCGCTTCGAGAGAGCCGTCTGGATGGCGATCTCAAGCGTGCGCGGCATCTGGGCCGGATTTGAAACTAACTCACAAAAATGGCTGCATTCTTTGAACAGCAGCTCCGGATGCGTTTCCTGGAAGTAGCCGCTGCCGATCTCCTGGGAAGGAATGTGGGCGGCAATGGCGACCACAGGGACGCGGCTGCGATGCGCATCGTACAGCCCGTTGATCAGGTGCAGATTACCAGGCCCGCAGCTCCCGGCGCAGACCCCAAGACCTCCGGTGAGCGCGGCCTCGGCTCCAGCAGCAAATGCCGCGGTCTCTTCGTGGCGAAGGCCCACCCATTCGATCCCGTTGCGACGACGGACAGAGTCCGTGATGCCATTCAGGGAATCGCCGGCTACCCCGTAGATCCGCTTTGTTCCAGCCGCTGCGAGAACCTCTACAAATAGCTCTGCGACCTTCTTGGCCAAAGTTAGCCTCCATCTATCTTCTGCTCTCGGTTACGGCGCGATCAATGCGTCGCCAATCATCCCCGGCTTTCAAAAAAATGTTCGCCACTCCCGCCGCCGGGTTGATGGTCAGTTCGCCGCGCCTCAGTAGCCGATCACTAATACCATCATTCTCCTATTGGGCATTTCCTGCAGCAGTACAGGTGTACTTTTTGCGGGCACATGCGAACCAGTGCGTCGTTCGTCAGGTTCACAACAACAGGCAAACTCGCTAATCGTAGATAAGCGACTTGCGCGTATTCAGTGCGTTGTGGGGTTCGACTCCCGCCACCTCCACCAATTCTACGTATTGTTATTTTCGGCTTAAAGGAACCCGCTCGCGCAAATTTGCTGCTCGCGGGTCGCGCTGCTAGCGCGCCAGATGTCGCGGCATGGGCGCGCGCGCGATGTCGAAGGTGGAAAAACGCATATGGCGCCCGGTGATCTCCGTGCGCAATTCAAACCAGAGCTCGTTGGGAATCTTGAGAAACACTTCAACCACGGCGGGATCGAACTGCGTGCCCGAGCATCGGAGGATTTCTTCGCGTGCCACATCGAAGCTGCGCGACTTGCGGTACGGGCGGTCGCTGGTGATGGCGTCCAGTGCGTCTGCCACCGCGAAGATGCGCGCGCCAATGGGAATTTCTGCGCCAATCAGGCCACTGGGGTACCCCGTGCCGTCAAACTTCTCCTGGTGCGAGAAGACGATCTCGGCGGCCTCGCTGAGGAACGGAATCTTGCGCAGGATGTGATAGCCGCGCGTGCAGTGTTCGCGCATAATCTCCTGCTCGTCCTCTGTGAGCGCGCCGGGCTTGCGCAGGATCTCATCGGGAATGGCCATCTTGCCGATGTCGTGCAGGAAGGCGCCGCGGGCGATGATTTTGATCTCCGCCGGTTTGACGCCCATGGCCCGGGCCAGAGCGATGGTGTACGCGGTCACGCGCTTGGAGTGGCCTTCGGTCTCGGAATCCTTCAGGTCGAGGGCATCGCCCAACGCCTCCAGCGTGATGTCGTAGGAGTGCTCCAGATCCTGCATTGCCTGCTGCAGCAGCTCCGTTCGGGCCTGCACCACCTGTTCCAGGCTCAACTGGTAATTCTGGTTTTCCTCGAGGGCCTGCCGATACTCGAGCGCCCGGCCTACCGTGGCGACAAGATGTTCGCGCTCGAATGGTTTCAACAGGTAGTCGTAGGCCCCGCGGCGCATCGAATCAATGGCCACACTGATGTCGTGAATGGCGGAAACCATGACCACCGGAATGTTTGGATAGTTCGCACGGACGCGTTCCAGCAGTGCGATACCGTTGCCGTCCTGCATGACGATGTCGGTGAGCACCAGGTCGATGGGCTGGCGTTCGAGGGTTTCACAAGCTTCGCGGCCGCTTCCCGCCAGTTGCACATGATAGCCCTGGCGTTCGAGCGTGGCGCCGATCATCGAACGTACGGGTGTCTCGTCGTCAACCACCAGAATCTTATGCACCCGGGGCACGCTGATCGCGGCGCTGCCTTCCGTGTCGGCTGTGCTGAGGCCGCCTTCCAGCGGGGCCGCATGTGCAAGTTCCAAATTCAAGCCAACCTCTCCCGGTTTGCTGTGGCGCGTGGGCTCATCCAGAGGACCAGCCATTCCGCAGGCAGCACTGTCTTCGCAGGCTGATCGGACCCCTCGCACTTCGTGCGGGACTCCGCCGGCCCCGCTCCGAATTGGATCTGCCACATCGTCAATGCAGTGGATTTATCGCAATCAGATAGGCCCACCCGGTGGCGATACCTGCCGCAGTTTGCAAGCGGCGTTGTAAAAACGAAGGTAACACGTTGACAGCAAAACAAAATACCACCTTCGTGCAGTTACGCTGATCCACCTCGGTTGCGCCGCGCACTCTGCAGATTCTACTGTTCCATCCTCCTCAATCCTGGTTGCGCTGGCGCGCCCGACGCGCGGTTGCCCAGCCCTCCTTGGTGATCTGCCGCGCACGGCCCACCGCGAGCGCACCGCTGGGCACATCCCTCGTGATGCAGGAGCCCGCACCCACATACGCGCCATCGTCCAGCTTGACCGGCGCCACGAGGGTGGAGTCGCTGCCCACAAAGACGCCGTTCCCAATAATGGTCCGGTTCTTGTTTACCCCGTCGTAGTTGCACGTGATCACGCCGGCGCCAATGTTCGTCCCATCGCCCACCTCGGAGTCTCCCAAGTAGGCCAGGTGATTAGCCTTTGCGCCCTTGCCGAGCCGCGTTTTTTTCGTTTCCACGAAGTTGCCCACATGCGCCTCTTCGCCGATCTCGCTTCCTGGACGCAAATGCGCGAAGGGACCGATCTTCGCTCCCGCCGCAACCGTGCTCTCGCTCAAAATGCAGTTCTGCCGGATGAGCACGTTATCCGCGATGGTGCAGTCTTCCACAACCGAAAATGAGCGGATGTGACAGCCTGATCCCACTCTGGTCTTGCCCAGCAACTGCACAAATGGTTCAATCACCGAACCCGCTGCCACTTCCACTTCGGGATCGATCACGCAGGTGTCGCCACGCCACACGGTTACGCCCGATTCCATGAGCCGGAGCACCGCCGCCGATTGCGCCGCAACCTGGCGCGCCACCTTCTCCGCGATGCTACCCGCCCCCTTGGCTTCCAGAGCCATGGCCGGCTCTACCCCTTCGTCGTTGTTCACTGCTTCTCCTCCGCGCCAGGCCCAGGCCCGGGCCCTTGTCCTCGCTGCGGCATGCCGGGAATGGCGATGTCGATCGTTTTGGGCGCGCCCAGGCCCAGCGCTTCGAGGCCCGGCTTGATCTCCGGCCCGTTGCCTACCACCAGGACCGCCATCTGGTCGGGATGGATGTACTTCTTCGCCGCTGCCTTCAGGTCCGCCACGGTGACGGTCTTCAGATCGGCTTCGTACTTTTCCAGGTAATTGGCCGGGTAGCCGTAGAACTCCAGCCGCATCCGCTCTGACAGCACCTTATCCGGCGTGTCATAGCGGAAGAGGAACGAGTTGAGGATATCGTCCTTGGCGCGCTTGAGCTCCACATCCGTAAAGGGCTGCGTATTGAGTCCTTCGATCTGATTTATTGCCGCCTTGGTCGCCTCCACCGTGGAGGCGCTCTTGGTCAGCACCTCCACATCGAACGTGGCGGGATGATCGTAGGCAAATCCTTCTCCGCCGCCCACCGCATACGCCAGCCCGAGTTTGGTGCGCACGGTCTGGAACAGGCGGCTGGCAAACCCGCCGCCCAGAATGTCGTTCATGACTGCGATCGACGGCACGTCTGGATTGTTCCGCTCGGTGCCCAGCCCCACGATCTGGATATTGGATTGGTTCACGTCCTGCTTGTCGATGAAATAAACGGCACGATGCGGCGGTTGGAAGTCCTCGTGGTGTGGTGGCAGCTTGTTCACCGCGGGAAGCGGCTCAAAGGCGGCGCGCAGCTTGGCCTCCATGGCGGCAGGATCGAAGTCGCCGCTCACGCCCACAAGGATGCGATCGCCGATGGTCTTGTCATGGAAGGCCTGCAGATCGGCAACGGTGACCGAACCAACGGTCTTCAGCTCCGGCTGGCGGGTGTACGCGCTGTTCGGCCCGTAGACCAGCTTGGCGGCTTCGCGGCTCGCGATCTGACTCTCGTCATCGTTGCGCCGCACGATGCCCGCTGCCATCTGTTGTTGCGCCAGGCGCAGCTTCATGGGATCGAACTTCGGATGAAGCAGTAGGTCCATGGCCAGCGAAAACACCTGGTCGGTGTCGCCCTTGAGCGAATCCCACGAGAGCGACGTCGACTCAAGACCGCCTTCTGTTTCAATATGCGCTGCCTTGGCTTCGAGCAGGTCGTCCATCTGGTCGCCGCTCATCTTCGCCGTGCCGCTGGTGCGCCAGGCCTCTCCATAGAGCGAAACCAGCCCTGTCTTGGAGGGGTCCTCCATGCTGGAGCCGCCTTGAATCAGGATGGTGCCCGACACAAACGGCAGCTCGTGATCCTCCTGCAGGAAGAGCACAATGCCGTTCTTGAGCTCGATGCGTCTTGGCTGCTGCGGTTTGAACTCCTTAAGCGGCGGAATGGGAATCTTCTCCCACGGTTTGTTCTGCTGGGCCACAATGGGCGCAAAGCATACAAGTGCCGCGCAAGCAATCAGACACTTCCCAACCAAGAGCTTGTTCATTGCGCGCCCGCCTTCTCGCCCGCCTGGCCCTTCGCGGTCTGCGGGGGCGCTTCGGTCTCAATCCACCCCTCGGTGCGGTTGCTCTCGACAAACACTTTGTTCGCCACCCTCCTGATATCGGCCTTGGTCACCTTATCCACCTTGTCGAGTTGCCGGAACAGCTCTCGCCAGTCGCCGTAACGCGTCTGATATTCGGCCAGGGCCTGCGCCAGCCCCTGGTTGTCAGCCAGCCCCCGCAGCAAGTCGGCGCGTGTCCGCGTCTTGTACATGGCAAGCTCTTCGTCGGTTACGTCTGTGGTCTTGAGTTTTTCGATCTCCTTGTGAATGGCGGTTGCCATCTCCTGCGGCGTATGCCCCGGCAACGGCACAGCGTAAAAGGCAAACAGCCCTGGAAACTTATCACCCGGGAAAGGGCTGAACCCTTGCGCCTCAGCAGCAATCTGCTGGTCGCGCACCAGGCTGCGATAAAGCCGCGAGACGCGCCCATTCGACATGATGTCGCTGATGGCGTCGTACACCGCGTCGTCGGGATCCTTGTAGCTGCCGCGGTGATAGCCCTCGATGTAGAACGGCTGCGTCTGCTCCTGAATCACCACCCTCTTTTCCGCAAACTGCTTCGGCTCGACGGTCGGCATCACCAGCGGCTTGGGCCCGGCAGGAACGCGGCTGAAATACTTCTCCAG
>Ga0134128_10010041_pt1 | contig 11356 bp, 15 predicted proteins | sample KB31754_FD_96462 | JGI IMG/M metagenome (GOLD analysis project Ga0134128, IMG submission 96462) | Terrestrial soil microbial communities with excess Nitrogen fertilizer from Kellogg Biological Station, Michigan, USA - KB3-175-4 | ecosystem: Environmental > Terrestrial > Soil > Unclassified ...
AGGCCCTCGAAGCCGTGGGGCTGGAGGAGTAACCCGCCCTGGCGCCCCGAAGGGAATTTCGCCTCGTGGGAAATCCTTGACGGGCGGGGTCACGGCGCGCAGCTTTCCGTCTCGGCCCCTCCCCCTTCCCCTGGGATGCGTGCGGGATACTGCGCGGGCGATGTCGGAGAACTTGAACCTTGTGCGCTCGATCTACGCGGACTGGGAACGTGGCGAGTGGGGGTCCGCCGATTGGGCGCATCCCGAGATCGAGCTTCTCTCTCCCGACGGCCCTACTCCGGGAACCTGGACCGGGCTGACGGCGATGGCGGAGGTGTGGCGCGAGAACCTGAGCGCCTTTTCCTGCTTCCGCGTCAATGCAGACGAATACTGCGAGCTTGACGGGGATCGTGTCCTCGTGTTCCACACCTGGAGCGGACGCGGCAAGGCGAGCGGTGTGGAAGTAGAGCGGATGCAAGCGAGGTCGGCGACGTTGTTCCACATCCGTGGCAGCAAGGTCATCCGGCTCGTTGCCTACTGGGACCGCGACCGGGCCCTCGCAGACCTCGGCTTGGAGGCGTAGGCGATGTCGCAGACGAACTTGGAGATCGTAAGAGCAGCCTTCCGCCTCTTTGAGCCGCCTCACGGGCTCAGTGCACGTACGCGGCCCAGACGTAGTAGCCGGCGACCGCGGTGAACAGCACCGCGTCGAGCCGGTCGAGCGCGCCCCCGTGCGCGCCGAACAGGCCGCCCGAGTCCTTCACCTGTGCCTCGCGCTTGACGAAGGACTCGAACAGGTCGCCGACGGGCGCGGCGAGGGCGACGGCCACGCCGATCACCAGCGCATGGGTCCCCGGGAGCCATTCCTGGTAGCGCCCGGCGATCCAGACGCCGATGACGGCGAACAGCATCCCGATCAGCAGGCCCTCGACGGTCTTGTTGGGCGAGATCGCCGGCGCGAGGGGCCGTTTGCCGAACATCCGCCCGCCCAGGTAGGCGCCGGTGTCACCCAGGAAGGTGCCGACCAGCACGTCGATCACGATCGCTTCGCCGTGGGGCAGCCCCCGCAGCAGCACGGCGTGCGCGAACGCGAACCCGATCCAGTAGATCCCGAGCAGCGTGAGGGCCATGCCGCCGACACTCGGGCTCGGCGAGAGCAGCGTCAGCCCGAAGAGCAGCGGCAGCGCCAGCGCGGCCACGAGCGTGACCTGGAACTGATCGCCGTACTGAGCAGCGAGCAGCAGGCCCGCGAGCGCGATGAAGCCGGCCAGCCGCACGGGGTTCGCGCGGCGGTACATCGCGTAGAGCTCGTGCATGCAGACAGCTCCGAGCACGAACAGCCCGAGCGTGAAGACGAGGCCGCCTTCGAGCACGAGGAACAGCGCGACGGCGATCGCCGGGATCGCCGCGAGCACGCGCGGACCGAGATCGGAGGAGCGCTCACGCCGGCGGCGTGTGCGCCGCGAGCGCGCAGCCCGCTCGCGCCCGCGCTCCGTGCGGGCCGCGGGCGTGCGGGCATCGCCCTCCCCGCCCGTGCGAGGGCGACGGGAGCCGCGACGGCCGCCGCGCGCGCCCGCAGGGGTGGACGGTCCCCCCGTCCCCTCGGCCATCAGAGGCGCCTCACCGGCCACCGAAGCGCCGCCCGCGGGCCGCGTACTCCGCGAGGCATTCTTCGAGCGCCCGGCGGCTGAAGTCCGGCCACAGCTCGTCCCGGAAGACGAGCTCGGAGTAGGCGGACTGCCACAGCAGGTAGTTCGACAGGCGCCGCTCGCCGCTGGTGCGGATGATCAGGTCCGGGTCGTGCATCTCGGGGGCGTAGAGGCAGGCCCGGAACACCTCCTCGCCGCCCGAGCCCGGCGGGCGGGCGGCGTAGCGCTCGGCCGCGTCCACGATCTCGGCGCGCCCACCGTAGTTGAAGGCCACGTACAGCGTGATGCGGGTGTTCTCCCCGGTCACGCCTTCGGCCCAGTCCATCTGCTCGATGAGCCCCGGAGCGATCCCCTCGCGCCGCCCGATGAAGCGCATCCGCACGCCTTCGCGGTCGAGCTCCGGCGTTTCGCCCGCGATCCGGTGCGAGAACATCGCCATCAGGCCCTCGACCTCCTCGTGCGGGCGCGACCAGTTCTCGGTGGAGAACGAGTACACCGTCAGCTCCTCCACGCCCAGCTCGGCCGCGTCGCGCAGCCGCGCCTTGACCGTGTCGGCACCGGCGCTGTGACCCTCGTTGACCGGCAGCCCGCGCGCGCGGGCCCAGCGGCCGTTGCCGTCGGTGATGATCGCGACGTAGCGGGCGCGCGCGCCGCCGCCACCCGTCTCGGCCTCTCCGGCGGTGCCCGCGCCGGCACCGGGCGCGCTGTGCATCCCCTGCGCCGCCGAGGACGGCTGGCCGCCGGGCTCCATCAGACCGCCAGGATCTCCTCTTCCTTGATCTTCAGCACGTTGTCGAGCTCCCCGACGCGGCCGTCTGTCAGCTTCTGTAGCTCGACCTCCGCCCGGTGCTCGTCGTCGGAGGAGGCTTCGCCCTCGGACTTCAGCTCGCGCAGGTGGTGCATCGTGTCGCGCCGCACGTTGCGGATCGCCACGCGCCCCTCCTCGGCGAGGTTGCGCACGACCTTGACGAGCTCCTTGCGGCGCTCTTCGGTCAGCTCGGGGACGACGAGGCGCACGACGTTGCCGTCGTTGGAGGGGGTCAGGCCGACGTCGGACTCGTTGATCGCCTTCTCGATCGCCTTGATCGAGGACTTGTCGTAGGGCTGGACGGTCAGCAGGCGCGCCTCGGGCGCCGAGATCGTCGCGAGCTGGTTCAGAGGCGTCATCGCGCCGTAGTAGTCGACGACGATCCGGTCCAGCAGCGACGGGCTCGCTCGGCCCGTCCGAACGGTCGAGAACTCGTGCTGCGCCGATTCCACGGACTTGTGCATCCGGTCCTTGGCGTCCTCGAGCAGTTCGTCGATCAGGTTCTCAGCCATCCTGCTCTCCTCCGGGGGTCGATACGAGCGTGCCGACGCGCACGCCCGAGATTATCCGCGGCAGGCCCGTGTCGTCGTCCATGTTGAAGACGTTGATCGGCATGCCGTTGTCCATGCACAGCGCCAGCGCCGTTGAGTCCATCACCCGCAGCCGCCGCTCGATCGCTTCGAGGTGGGTGATCTCGGGGATGAACGTCGCGTCCGGGTCCAGCGCCGGGTCGGCCGTGAAGACGCCGTCGACACCGTTCTTGGCCATCAGGATGATCTCGGCGTGGATCTCGGCCGCGCGCAGCGCGGCGGCGGTGTCCGTGGTGAAGAACGGGTTCCCCGTGCCGGCGGCGAAGATCACGACACGGCCCTTTTCCAGATGGCGCATCGCGCGGCGGCGGATGTAGGGCTCGGCGACCTCGGAGATGGCGAGCGCCGACTGCACGCGGGTGTGGGCGCCCATGTGCTCGAGCGCGTCCTGGAGCGGCAGGGCGTTCAGAACGGTGGCGAGCATGCCCATGTAATCGGCGGTGGCGCGGTCCATCCCGCCCGCGGCGCCCATCATGCCGCGGTAGATGTTGCCCGCGCCGACCACGATCGCGACCTCGACGCCCTGCGCCTGCACGTCGGCCACCTGTCGCGCGACGGCACGGACCCGCTCCGGGTCGGTCCCGTAGTCCAGCTCTCCCATCAGGGCCTCTCCGGAGAGCTTCAGCAGGATCCGTTTGAAGGCAGGGGCCATCGGCGGTGGAGAGACTATCCGCCCGGCACGGGCGGGTCAGTTGCTACTGACCGATCGCGTAGCGCGTGAAGCGGCGTATCACGACGTTCTCCCCGGTGGTGGCGGCGAGCTCGTCGCGGAGCTGCTGGACCGTCTTGCCGTCGTGCTTGGGGTTGTGCATCTCCTGGTCGAGCAGCACGACCGTGCCGAGCCAGGAGTCGAGCTTGCCCTCGACGATTTTCCCGCGCACGTTCTCGGGCTTGTCGGCCGCTTCCTGCTCGTAGATCCGCGCCTCGGCGTCGCGCTCGTCCTGGGGCACGTCCTCGCGGCTGACGTACTTCACGGTCGGGGTCGCGGCGATCTGCATCGCGACCTCGCGGGCGAAGCCCTGAAAGTCCTCGTTCTTGGCCACGAAGTCGGTGTTGCAGTCGACCTCGATCAGCACCCCGACCTTGTTGCCGGCGTGCACGTAGGACTGGATCGTGCCCTCGGTGGCGGCGCGCTCGCCGAGGTCCTGGATCTTCTTGCCCTGCTTGACACGCAGGATCTCGATCGCCTTCTCGACGTCGCCGCCGGCCTCGCTGAGCGCTTTCTTGCAGTCCATCATCCCCGCGCCCGTGCGGTCGCGCAGGGCCTTCACGTCCTTGGCTGAGATCTCGGTGGTGCTCATTTCTGCTCCTTTTCTGGGTCCGGCCCACCATCGCTGTCTCCGCCCTCGTCGGTGGTCTCTGCGACGGCCACCGGCTCCGCGGCCGCGGCGGGCGCCTCGGCCTCGCCGGCGGGCGGGGCCACCGGCGCCTGCGCCTGCGCGGCCTCGTCGGGCGTGCCGTCGGCCTCGGCGCTTTCCGCGACGGTCTCGGCGGGCGCGGAGGTGGGGTTCGCGGGCTGGCGCTCATCGGGCCCGGCGCTCATCGGCGTCACGCTCTCGCTGCCCTCCTCGAGGGTCGCCGGCGGTGCCGGCGGCTGCACGGGAGTGCTCTCGGCCGGCGGCTGCGCCTGAGCAGCCGCAGCCGCGGCGCGTTCGGCCGCCGCTTTGTCTTCGGCCTCTTTCTTGGCCTGATCCTCGGCCTCGCGCTTGGCCTGCTCTTCGGCCTCGCGCTTGGCCCGCGCTTCGGCCTCGGCCTTCGCTTTCTCTTCGGCCTCCTTGCGGGCGCGCTCCTCCTCGGCGCGGAAGACCGCGTGGCCGTCGGAGACGACCTGGCCGATCGCCTGGGTGATCAGCGCACACGAGCGGATCGCGTCGTCGTTGCCGGGGACGATGAAGTCGATCCCGTCGGGGTCGCAGTTGGTGTCGACCAGCCCGATGATCGGGATGCGCAGCCGCTGTGCCTCTTTGACCGCGATCGCCTCGGTCTTGAGGTCGATGACGAACATCGCGTCGGGGACGCGCTGCATGTTCTTGACGCCGCCGAGGTTGGCGCGGAGCTTTGCGAGGTCGGCCTGTGCGGCCATCCGCTCGCGCGTCGGCAGCAGCGCGAGCTGCCCCTCGGTCTCGTAGCGTTCGAGGTCGTGCAGGCGGCGGATGCGCAGGCTGATCGTCTGGAAGTTCGTCAGCAGGCCGCCCAGCCAGCGGTGGTTGACGTAGGGCATGTCAGCCGCCTCGGCGACATCTTTGACGGTGTCGCGGGCCTGCTTCTTCGTGCCGACGAACAGCACGGTGCCGCCGCGGTGGGCGAGCGTGCCCGCGAACTCCTGGGCCTGCGCCAGCAGGCTCTGGGTCTTCAGCAGGTCGATGATGTAGATGCCGCCGCGCTCTCCGAAGATGAAGCGGCGCATCTTGGGGTTCCAGCGGCGCGTCTGGTGGCCGAAGTGAACGCCGGCCTCCAGCAGCTCCGCGATTCCTACTTCGGCCACGGTGCTACTCCCTTGTTTTTGATTTGGGTTGTGCCGTGCGTAGGTCGCGGACCCGGGGCTCTCATCGGTGGGGGCTCCGGGCAGGGCCGCGATCCGTGCTCGCACGGGTCGAGGGCTACTGAGTTGGATCCATCAGGATATCCGACCGCCGGCTCAGCCGCCGGTGCTCGCGCGCTCCAGCGCGCCCTGGAGATCCGCCGGCAGCGGCGAGCGCACCTCCAGGCGCTCGCCGGTGAGCGGGTGCTCGAAGGCCAGGCGCGTCGCGTGCAGGAACTGCCTGTCGAGGCCCAGCAGCCCGGCGTGTCCGTACTCAGGATCGCCCGCGACGGGATGCCCGATCGCCTGGAGGTGCACGCGGATCTGGTGGGTGCGGCCGGTCTCGAGCAGCAGGCTGAGCAGCGATGTGGCCGCGAACGTCTGCTCCAGCGTGAACCGCGTGCGCGCCTCGCGCGCGCCGGCGCCGTCGACGGCCATGCGCGTGCGGACGCGCGGGTCGCGGCCGACCGGCGCGTCGATCGTGCCCGTGCGCGACGGCGGTCGCCCCTCGACCAGCGCGAGGTATTCGCGTTCGATGTGCCGCGCGGAGAGCTCCGCCTGGAGCCGGCGGTGCGCCTGCTCGGTGCGCGCGACGACCATCAGGCCCGAGGTGTCGCGATCGAGGCGGTGGACGATCCCGGCCCGCTCCGGATCGCCGCCCGCGAGCTTCGACGCGAGCAGCTGCGAGAGCGTGTCCTCGCGGTGCCCGCGGCCGGGGTGCACGACGAGGCCCGGCCCCTTGTCGATCACGATCACCGCCTCGTCCTCGTGGACGATGCTGAAGCTCACGGCTCCGCCCCGTCCTCCGGCGGCTCGTGCGTGCGCGCCCGGTCGACCACGATCACCAGCGCGAGGATGCCCAGCGTGATCGCGGCGTCGGCGATGTTGAACGGCGGCCAGCCGAGCGGCAGCTTGATGAAGTCCGTGACCGACCCCGCGCGGATGCGGTCGACCACGTTTCCCAAGGCGCCGCCGATCAGCATCCCGGTCGGCAGCCAGATCAGCGGCAGATCCAGGTGGCGCGCGAAGTAGACGAGCAGGACCAGCAGCGCGACCGCGATCAGGATCGTGACCCCGACATGGCTGCCGGGCAGGAAGCCGAACGCGACGCCCCGGTTGCGCGTGTTGACCAGCTCGATCCCGGGCAGGAACCGGTGTTCATCGCCCCCCTTGATCCCGTGGCGGACCAGGTGCTTGGAGAGCTGGTCCAGGGCGACCACGAGCAGCGCCACGCCGCCCGCGGCCAGGCAGGAGCGGATCGCGACGCTGCGCTGCTCCTCAGCCGTGGATCAGGCCCTGGACGAGGACGGAGTTGACGATCTGGAGCGTGACGATCGCGATGATCGGGCTGAAGTCCCAGCCGCCGAAGCTCGGCAGGATGCGCCGGAAGATCCTGAGAAACGGTTCCACTGTCTCGCGCAGGAACTGGAGCACCGCGTTGCTCGCGCGCGAGTACGGAGGCCGCAGCCCGGCCGCGAACAGCAGCTGGACCACGATGTGGACGATGATGATGATTATGTAGACGTAGATGATCGCCGAGAGCACCCCGGCGATCTCGGTGCGGGCGCTGGCGAGCAGCATCAGCGTTTCTCGAGCACGGCGTCCAGCGCGTCGCTGAACGCGGCTCTGATGCCGCCCCGCTCGAGCGCGTCGAGCCCGCGCGCGGTGACCCCGCCCGGGGAGGCGACCTCGCGGCGGATCGCCATCGTGTCGTTGCCGCGCCTGCGCAGGAGCTCGGCGGTCCCGGCGAGCGTCTGCACGACGAGCTCAGCCCCCTGCGCGGCGGGGATGCCCTTGCGCACGCCCGCGTCGATCTGCGCCTCGGCGACGAGCGCCACGTAAGCCGGGGCGCACGACATCAGCCCCATCGCGACGTCGACGAGCGCGTCGTCGAGCACGACGAGCGTTCCCAGCTCGGCGAAGAGCTCGGCGACCGCCCTGTCGGTGGCTGCGTCCTGCTGCGCTCCCGCCGCCTGCACGACCGCCCCCTCGCGCACCTCGACCGGAAGCGAGGGGATGAAGCGGTAGACCGGCTTGCCGGGATAGGCCTCCTTCAGCGCCGCGAGCGGTGTCGCGGCGAGGATCGAGGCGACCGCCTTCGCGTGGGGCGCGACCTCCGCGGCCACGGCATGGAGCTGGGCGGGCTTGTGGCAGAGCACCACGAGATCCGAGCGCTGTGCGACCTCGGAGTTGCCCGCTAGCGCCTCCCCGCCGGTCTCCTCGGCCAGCGCCTTCGCGCGGGCCGCGATCGGGTCCGCGCACAGCACCGGGCGCCCCCACCCGCGCGCCATCGCGCGCGCCATGTTGCCGCTTCCGATCAGGCCGATGTTCATGGTCGGCTCAGCCTATCCAGCGCGTCTGTCGGGCAGATCAAGCCGAGCACCCCCGAACCGGCCGAGCCGGCCCGCGCCCTAGGACTGGTTGAAGAAGCCCTTCTCGATCAGCCTCGCCCGCTCCTCCGCGGAGATCTCGACGTTGCGCGGCGTGAGCATGAAGACCTTGTCGGCGATCCGCTGCATGCCGCCGTCGAGCGCGTAGGTGAGGCCCGAGGCGAAGTCGATCAGGCGTTTGGAGAGGTCGGTCTCCGAGCTCTGGAGGTTGAGGATCACGGGCACGGAGTCCTTGAACTTGTCCGCGATCTGCTGGGCGTCGTTGAAGGACTTCGGGATCACGAGGTGCACGCGGACGTCGCCGTTGGCGCGGCTGGCGACCGGCTTCAGCACGGCGGTCCGCCCGCCCCTGCCGCGGCCTCCGCCACCGGCGGGCGCGTCCTCCTCGTCCTCGGCGAAGATGTCGTCGTACTCGTCGCGGCGGCGGCGCAGACGGCGCACGTTGGGCCGGTCGCGGTAGCGGTCCTCGAGGTCGGCCTCCGCTCCCGCGGCGGGCTCGTCGTCGTAGTCGTCGTGGTACTCCTCGGCTAGGCCGAAGTACACCAACGCGCTGTGCCAGGAGTCCCTGAAGCTCATCTCTTGTTGCGTCTTCGCCCGGCGGGGCGGTTTCCCTTCAGATGCTAGGGACTCCCCACCGTCGAGGTCGTCACTGATCGTACAAGCTCGTACCGATTCTCACGATCGTCGCGCCCTCCTCCACCGCCACGCGGTAGTCCTGCGAGGTGCCCATCGAGAGCTCGCTCAGCCCGTGCTCGGCGGCGAGCGCACGCAGCGCGCGGAAGACCGGGCGGCTCGCCTCGGGGTCGCGGGCGAGCGGCGGCATCGTCATCAGGCCGGCGACGGGCACCGGCGCGCCCGCGAGGTAGGCGCCGATCTCCTGCGGCGCGATCCCCACCTTGCCCTCCTCCCCGGCCACGTTCACCTCCAACAGGACGCGCAGGCCGGGCCTGGCGAGCGCGGCGTGCGAGCGCAGCTGCGCGAGCGCGGACGCGGAGGCCAGCGAGTGGATCAGGCTGACGTGGGGGACGATCGCCTTGACCTTGCGGCTCTGGAGCCGGCCGATGAAGTGCCACTCGAAGAGGTCCCCGTGGGAGGCGACCTTGCGCTCGAGGTCCTGGGCGCGGTTCTCCCCCACGATCTCGACGCCGGCCTGCGCCAGCGCACCGAGCTCCTCGTCGGGGACGTACTTGGTCGCCGCGAGAATCCGCACCTCGCGACCGGCGGCGACCCGCTCGACCTCCTCTCTGACCCCGGCGAGGTTGGCCGCGATCCGCGCGGGATCGAGGCCGCGGATCAGCTCAACCACGCGACCCCCGCCTGGCGCCCGGCGCGCTCGCCTTCGCGGCGGTGCGAGAAGAAGCGCTCCTCGCAGATCGTGCAGCCGCCGACCGACCGCACCGACTCCACCCCCGCGGCGTGCAGCCGCGCCCGTGCGATCAGCCGCAGATCCACGGTCGCACGGCCGGAGCGCCCGCTCGCGAGCGCCTCGTGGACCTCGGGGCCGACCTCGTAGCAGCAGGGCCCGGCGCACGGGCCGAGGACAGCCTCGAACGGGCCGTCCGAGAGCGTGTGCAGCACTGCCACGCCCTGCTCGAGCACCCCGCCGCCCAGCCCGCGCCAGCCGGCGTGCACCATCGCCACGGCGCCGGGGGCTGCGAGGGCGACCGGCAGGCAGTCGGCCGCCAGCACCATCACCCCGAGCGAGCGCGCGGCCGTCGCCTGGCCGTCGGCGCCGTCGAGCTGCTCCTGGGGGCGCCCGTCGGTGCCGGTCGAGGCGATCAGGACCCGCGTTCCGTGCACCTGGTAGCCGCGCGCGATGCCGTCGAGGCCCAGGGCCGTGCGAAGCCGCGCCTGGCTCTCTGCGCCCGTGCGATCCCCGGCGACCGTGGACATGTTGCCGTCGGAGCGGTCGGTGAAGCGGACGCCGCCGCGCGAGAGCCCGAGGGTCAAATCGTGTGAGCTCACGGTTGCGGTTCGAGTGGGGTTCCGGGTGGCTCGAGCTCGGCATCGAGTGCGGCGCGGAGCTCCTCCTCCCGTCCGCTCGCGGCTCCTTCGCGCTTGCGCATCAGCGCGACCACGAGCCGGCGCCCGACCTCGGGCCCCTCGGGGACGCCGGCCACGAGAAGGTCGTTGCCGTCGATCTCGAGCGTCACGTGCCGCTGCTCCTCCAGCCACGCCCGCACGAGCTGGGCGGCCTCGGCGGACTCGCGCGCGGCGAGCGCGCCGGTGAGCGCAGCACCCTCGACGGGCAGCCCGTCGAGAAGCCGGGCGGCGACCGCGGGGCTGGGGCCTTCGGTCATCTCCCGCGCCCGCGAGTTGATCGCCGAGACGAGGATCCGTTCGCGGTCCTCGCGCGGGAAGTCCAGACGCTGCATCACCGCCAGCGCCTCGGCGGCGAGTGCTCCCACGCCATCATCCGCCGCCGCCGGCGGATGGAACGCGACCGCCATCAGGAGCAGGTCGTGGCGCCCGTCGGAGGGCAGGTAGGCGGCCGCCTCGGCGGCCAGGGCCGCATCGAACGCCGGCATCCCGAGTGCCTGGAGCACGCCGAGCTCACTCAGCGTCGCGAGCGCCGCTCGCCCGTTCTCGGCTCGCGCGAGCAGCCACAGCTCCGCGCCGACGCGCGTCCCCGAGACCGTGTCCATGGCGCCGTCTGCGACCGCCCGCTCGGCAAGCCGGCGCGTGTGGTGCTCGATCTCGAAGCCCAGGCGCGCGGCGTAGCGCGCCAGCCGCAGGATGCGCGTCGGATCGTCGATGAAGCTGCGGTCGTGGAGGACGCGGAGCCGCCCGGCCCGCAGGTCCTCCAGCGCGCCCTCGACGGAGACCAGCCCCTCGTTTTCGGCGCCGTGCAGCGGCAGTGCGATCGCGTTGATCGTGAAGTCGCGGCGACGCAGATCCTCCTCGAAGCTGCCGGCGCGCACGTCGGGCAGCGCCCCCGGCGCGGCGTAGTCCTCCGCGCGGCGCTCGGCGATGTCTATGCGTCCGTACTGCCACGCCACCGAGGCCGTGCCGAAGCGCTCGTGCAGCACGGGCTCCAGGGTCCGCCCGTAAGCCCGCTCGCCGGGGGAGATCGAAGCCGCCAGCTCACGCGCGAGGCCGGGTGCGTCCCGCGCGACCGTGACGTCGAGCTCCCGCGGCCAGTGCCCGAGCAGCAGATCGCGGACGGCGCCCCCGACGAGCGCGACGTCCTCGCGCCTGCGCGCCTGCGCGAGCAGCTCGGGGCCGCCGGGCAGCCCCGACAGGCGCGCGAGCACCTGCTCGGCGGTGTGGACCGGGTGGCTCACGCGGCCTCGCCGGCGGCGACGCGGACCGGGACCCCGGCGGCCGCCATGTGAGCCTTCGCCTCCGCGATCGTGAACGTGCCGTAGTGGAAGATGGAGGCGCAGAGCACCGCGTCGGCGCCGGCGCGGAGCGCCTGG
>Ga0134128_10010042_pt1 | contig 11356 bp, 5 predicted proteins | sample KB31754_FD_96462 | JGI IMG/M metagenome (GOLD analysis project Ga0134128, IMG submission 96462) | Terrestrial soil microbial communities with excess Nitrogen fertilizer from Kellogg Biological Station, Michigan, USA - KB3-175-4 | ecosystem: Environmental > Terrestrial > Soil > Unclassified ...
CGATGAGCACCGACGACTCCCTAATACGTCGCCAGCTGTACATGCAGCACCTGCGGAACGGAAGTGAAATTCAACCCCCCATCGACCTGGTCTCCATTCCATTTGAGGCTCGATGGTAGCGCTCCCACCCGCCACGCGCCACCCCGATTGGATGGACGCCCTGGCAACCTTCGCGAGTCTTTGGCGGTCAACGCCTGAGCGGCCATGCCACGGTCATTGAGGAAGGACGCATGATAGCGGTATCATTTCAGGCCCGCTGCGCGCCCAAGGGGTTTTCATGCCGAGTCCCATCCCCCCGATGAGCGTTCGCCCGAAGAACCGGCCCGCGCCGGTGGCGTGGCTGCTCGCCTGGGCGCTAGCGGCGGCGTGCCTGCTCATCACCCGCAGCGCCGGTGCGAGCTCCCTGCCGCACGGCGATGAGGCCGCCCCGGCGGCCGAGGACGGCTACCGCCTCTGGCTGCGCTACGTGCCGGTGGAGGAGCCCTGGCGCTCGCGATACCGGGCTTCGGCGACCGGGCTCATCGGCGCAGCCGCCATGGAGGCATCCCCTACCCTGCGCGCCGCACGGGCGGAGTTGGTGCGGGGACTGTCGGGCCTGCTGGGCGAGGCGCCGCGCGCCGCGGATGCTGTGACCCGGGATGGTGCCATTCTCTTCGGCACTCCACGATCGTCCGCCGTGGTGAAGAGTCTCTCGCTCGACCTCGGGGCAGTAGGGGCGGAGGGCTATCTCATCCGCACGACCACGATTCACGGTCATCGCGCCACGGTCATCGCCGCAAATACCGACATCGGCGTGCTCTACGGCGCATTCCGCTTCCTGCGGCTGCTGCAGACCCGCGAGCCCATCGGGCATCTCGACATCGCCGCGAGCCCGAAGATCCGCCGCCGCGTGCTCGATCACTGGGATAACCTCAACGGCACCGTCGAGCGCGGCTATGCGGGTGACTCCCTCTGGAAATGGGAGACCCTGCCGGAGCACCTCTCCCAGCGCTACATCGACTATGCGCGTGCGTGCGCCTCGATCGGAATCAACGGCGCCGTGCTCAACAATGTCAACGCGACCCCATTCATCCTGACGCCGCTCTATCTCGGCAAGGTCGCGGCGCTCGCCGGTGTGCTGCGCCCCTACGGCATCAGGGTTTACCTCTCCGTCCCGTTCAGCGCGCCCGTCACCCTGGGAAAGCTCAAATCCGCCGATCCTCTCGATCCCCGGGTGCAGGCGTGGTGGACCGCGAAGGCCGCCGAGATCTATCGCGATATCCCGGACTTCGGCGGCTTCCTGATGAAAGCCAACTCCGAGGGACAGCCGGGGCCGGAGGACTACCATCGGACCCAGGCACAGGGCGCCAACCTGCTCGCGCAGGCGCTCGCCCCGCACCACGGCATCGTCATGTGGCGCGCGTTCGTCTACACGACGGGCAGCCATTCGGAGGATCGTGCGAAGCAGGCGTACGACACCTTCAAGCCGCTCGACGGCAAGTTCGCCGGCAACGTGCTCGTACAGGTGAAGAACGGCCCGATCGACTTCCAGCCGCGCGAGCCCTTCCACCCCCTTTTCGGTGCGATGCCCCGTACCAACCTGATGCTCGAGCTGCAGGTGACCAAGGAGTACCTGGGCCAGCGCACCAGCATCGTCTACCTCGGCCCGCTCTTCGCGGAAGGGCTGCGCGACGACACCTGGGTGAAGGGCGCGGGCTCGACGGTGGCGCGAGTGACCGACGGCTCGCTCTACGGCGAGCGGCTGACGGCCATCGCCGGGGTGGCCAACATCGGCTCCGACCGCAACTGGTGCGGGTCGATCTTCAACCAGGCCAACTGGTACGCCTTCGGCCGGCTCGCCTGGGACCCGGATCTCTCGGCGCGACAGATTGCCGGGGAGTGGGTCAGGATGACTTTCACCAACGATCGCCGCTTCGTCGTGCCGGTCGTGAAGATGATGATGGGATCACGCGAAGCCGTGGTCGACTACATGACGCCGCTCGGCCTCGCGAGCCAGATGGCGGGCACCCACTTCGGCCCGGGTCCCTGGATGGCTCCTGCCAAAGGCATTCCAGCCGACTGGACCAGCACCTACTACAGTCGCGCCGACGCCGGTGGCATCGGGTTCGATCGCACCGCGACGGGCAGCAATGCGGTGGCGCAGTACGCTCCGCACCTCGCCACGCAGTACGGCAATGCCGCAACCTGTCCCGAGTCCCTCCTTCTCTGGTTCCATCACCTCTCCTGGGACTACCGCCTGCGCTCGGGACGCACGCTGTGGGACTCCATGGTGCTGCACTACGATCAGGGTGTAGCGTCGGTCAGGCAGGCGCGCAAGACCTGGAGCAGCCTATCGCCTTACGTCGACCGCGAGCGATATCGCCTGACGGCGGACTTCCTCGCGATCCAGGAGAAAGACGCCGAATGGTGGCGCAACGCGAGCATCGCCTACTTCCAGTCGATCTCGCACCGCCCGCTGCCGGCCGGTGCGGCACCGCCTCCCGACACCCTGGCGCACTACGAGGCGTTCTGCATTCCTTACGTCGAGGGCTCGCCGGGGACCCGCCCTGCCTGCCCGCCGGCCGACGTCGCGGTGCCCCGGTGAGGTCACCAGTCCCACATGGAGCCGTCTTCGAGGCGGGCGATCGGCAACTGCCTGGGACTGTAGGGGAAGCGCTCCGCGAGCTTCTCATCGATGGTGACGCCGTGACCCGGGCTCTCGCCACAATGCAGGCGGCCGTCGCGAAAGACATAGTCGTGCGGAAAGACCTCGTCCGTCTGCTCCGAGTGACGCATGTACTCCTGGATGCCGAAGTTGGGAACCCAGGTGTCGAAGTGCAGCGCCGCGCCCAGGGTGACCGGCGAGAGGTCGGTCGCACCGTGAAATCCGGTACGCACCTGGTGCATTGCCGCGAGGTCCGCAATGCGGCGTACGTGGGTGATGCCACCGGCATGCACGATGGTCGAGCGGATGAAATCGATCAGCCGGCCCTCGATGAGCCGCTTGCAGTCCCAGATGGAGTTGAATACCTCGCCCACCGCAAGCGGTGTGACGGAATGGCGCCGGATGAGCTCGAACCCGTCCGGGCTGTCTGCCGGGGTCGCATCCTCCAGCCAGAAGAGCCGATGCGGCTCGAGGTCGCGCGCCAGCCGCGCTGCTTCAACGGGTGTCAGGCGGTGGTGGACATCGTGCAGCAGCTCGAGTGCGCGGCCATGGTCCGTACGCAGCCGCTCGAAGAGCCGAGGTACGATGTCGAGGTACGCCGGCGTCGACCACTCCGTCTCCAGCGGCAGCTCGCTCTCCGCGGGCTCATACGCGTCCTTCAGCCGGGAGACCCCGTAGGGCTTCTTCAACCCGGGCACACCGCATTGGGCTCGCACGGCCCGATAACCCATGGAGACATACCGCGCGACTTCCGCGCTCGCCTCCTCGATGTCGCGGCCGTTCGCATGCCCATACACCAGCACCCCCTCGCGCGACCGGCCGCCGAGCAGACGATAGAGCGGCAGCCCCGCCATCTTGCCGAGGATGTCCCAGAGCGCCACATCCACTGCAGCGATGGCCGTCATGGTTACCGGTCCACGCCGCCAGTAGGCGCCACGATAGAAGAATTGCCAGGTATCCTCGATCCGTCCGGCGTCGCGCCCGATCAGGTTGGGGATCACGTGATGCTCGAGGTACGCCGCCACGGCAAGCTCCCGGCCGTTGAGAGTCGCATCTCCGAGCCCGAAGACACCCGAGCGCGTCTCGATCCTGAGCGTCACGAAATTGCGGCCCGGACAGGTGACGATGACGCGCGCGGCGACGATCTCCCGGGAATTTGCCATGAACGATGACTCCAATTGGGAATCTGCCGGCACGCTGCATCCGGACCGCCTGTTTCCCGCGGATGCCGGCACCCGCGCGGTCGCACGCAGACTCTACAACACCGTCCGCGCTCTGCCCATCGTGAGCCCGCACGGCCATACCGACCCGCGCTGGTTCGCGCAGAACGCGCCCTTCAGCGATCCGGTCTCGCTCCTTCTGACGCCGGATCACTACATCACTCGCATGCTCTACAGCCGGGGCCTGAGCCTCGAGGAGCAGGGCCTGACTCCAGCCGCAACCGGCGCCGCGTCCGTGAGCGAATCCGACCTGCGCGCCATCTGGCGAAAGTTCGCCGGACACTATCATCTCTTCCGCGGCACTCCGACCCGGCTCTGGCTCGATTGGGTGCTGTGCGCGGTCTTCGGGGCGGAGGCGCCGCTCACCGCCGCCAATGCCGATCGCACCTACGACCGTATCGCCGAGCGCCTCGCCCAGGATGCCTTCCGCCCGCGCGCACTCTTCGAGCGCTTCCGTATCGAAGTGCTCACCACGACCGAGTCCCCGCTCGATGATCTGGCTCACCACGCCGCGATCCGCGCGAGCGGTTGGCCGGGCCGCATCATCACCGCCTACCGGCCCGATCCGGTCGTCGATCCGCAGGCTCCGGGCTTCGCGTCAGGACTCGTCCGTCTGGCTGAGATCACCGGCGAGGACACGAGCACCTGGAGCGGCTATCTCGCTGCACACCGCAGGCGGCGTGCCTTCTTCGCACGGATGGGCGCCACCTCCACGGACCACGGCCACCCGACCGCGAGAACCGCGGACTTGAGCGCCCGGGAGGCCGAGTCTCTCTTCACCCGCATCGTACGCGCCGCGCGCAGCGGCGTCGTGGCGAGCGCCGATGCGGAAGCTTTCCGCGCGCAGATGCTGACCGAGATGGCGCGGATGAGCCTCGATGACGGCCTGGTGCTTCAGATCCATCCCGGCTCGTGGCGCAACCACAACGCCGCGCTCTTCGAGCGCTTCGGCCCCAACGTCGGCGCCGATATTCCCGTGCCCACCGACTACGTGGGCGCGCTGCGCCCGCTGCTCAACCGCTTCGGCAACGAGCGCTCGCTGACTCTGATCGTCTTCACCCTCGATGAGTCCGCCTACAGCCGCGAGCTCGCACCGCTCGCCGGCCACTACCCCGCCCTCAAGCTCGGCCCCGCCTGGTGGTTCCATGACAGCCCCGAGGGGCTGATGCGCTTTCGCGAGCAGACCACGGAGACGGCCGGCTTTTACAACACGGTCGGCTTCAATGACGACACGCGCGCATTCTGCTCGATTCCCGCTCGCCACGACGTTGCGCGGCGCATCGACTGCGCCTTCCTCGCCCGACTGGTGGCCGAGCACCGCCTGCCCGAGGAAGAGGCGGCCGAGGTCGCCTGCGATCTCGCCTACAGGCTTCCCAAGCAGGCGTACCGCCTCTGAGGCCCGCCAGCTCTGAGGCTCGCCGGTCAGAATTTCGCGCGGAAGCCGATCATGAGCTCGCGTCCCGGGTTGTACTCCGTGAAGGTCGCATCGGGGAACTGGAAATACTGCCGCCGCTTGCCGTCGAACAGGTTGAGCGCATTCGCCGTGACCTGGAAGCTCACCGGCCAGTGGAGCAGCGTCCCGATGTCCACGTACGAGGACAGGTCCCATTCCCTGTAGGAGCTGGCGAAGAGCGCCGCCTCCGGGATGCCGTTCTGGTTCTCGCCGGATATCACGTTCGCCGCGTTGTACGTCTCGGCCATCCGGAAGCTCCAGGGCCCATGCTCGTAGTAGAACGTGAGATTGTAGGTATCGGGCGGCACACCGGTGGCAATCGCCGGTGCCGCGCCGCTGCCCGTCTGATTGATGTGGGTGTAGTTGGCCGAGAAGCCGAAGCCGTCCAGCCCGAGGCGGTGCAGCAGGAAATCGAGCGGCTGCGTCCAATCGGCCTCCTCTCCCCTGACCCTCAGAAGACCCGTGGCGTTCACCTGCTCCTGCAGCACCACGGTCGCCGCATCCGGGCCGCCGCGCGAATTGATAGCCGCCTGCTGCGTCGGGCTCAGCGTGTTGAAATTTACGCCGAACTGCGAGAGGGCGGAGAACGGCAGGGTCGTGTTGCCGTTGGCCGTGAAGCCGGTGATCTGCTTCTGGAAGATGGCCAGGGCGACATAGCCCTCCTTGCCGGTGTAATACTCCAGGCCGAAATCGAGGTTCTTCGAGATGAAGGGCTGCAGCGCCGAGTTGCCTACGGTGCCCACGTCCGCCGAGGGAGAGCTGAAGTTCAGTCCCGGCAGCATGACACTGGGATCGGGCCGCGTCATGCTCTTCGAGGCGGCGAATCGCGCCAGGAAGTTGGGCATGATGTTGTAGACCAGCTCGAGCGAGGGGAGAGTGCTGTTGTAATTGTTCTCGGTCGTCACGAAGTGGGTGAGGTTCGGGTAGAAGGCGCCGTCGCACGGGCTCGACATTCCGGTCGTGCCGCCGCAGAGTGCCGCATTGCGCGGATCGGGCAGCGATACGATGCCGCCGATGTACTGCAGCGTACGCACCCAGCGCACTCCGGCGTTGTAGCGCAGGCCGTGGCCGAGGACCGTCGTATCGCCGGTGAGCTCCAGATAGAGCCCCGTGTCCGAGTTGCGCACGTAGCCGGCGCTTGCGCCCGTATTGGAGGATCCCGCGATGGGCTGGTTGACCTCGGCGGCATGGAAGGCGTCGTACTGCGATGCGGCCGCGAACTTGTTCCAGTCGACCGTGATGAAGCCGGCCGGGCCCGGTGAGAGGTAACCTGCGAGCGCGCTCTGCGGGATGAGCGAGCCCCGGTAGACGACCGGCCCCGCTATCCCGGCGTTGAAGCCGGTGCCGAGACCGGGGTAGGTGGGATATTTCGCTCCCGGAGTGGCCGTGCTCAGGCCCTGGCAGGGCGGCTGGCTGTTGGGGCCCAGCAGAAAGACGTTCGGATTGTCGCCGCAGACGGCATTCTGCCACGCCTGGCTGTTGTCGAAGGCGTTGATGTGCCGATAGATGTCATCGTACGCCGCGCCGGCCTTGACGTTGAAGGGACCGCCCTTCCCCAACGTAACGTTGAAGCGCAGGCCCTTGGTGGTGGTCTCGCGGCGCTCGTCCTGGATGTTGACGCGGCTGCCGGCCCAGGCGAAATTCGCCGGGTCGTCGAGGTCCACGTTCGAGGCGATGTCCGGCACGCCGCCGTTGTTGGTGTAGTTGACGGTGAGGTCGCTCGCGGTGCTCACCAGCACGCTCGGCACCTCGCGGTGGAACCTGCTGCGGGTGTAGTTCGCCTGGACATCGCCGCTCAGCCAGTCGTTCGCGCGCCAGTTGAGCCCGGGGTTGGTTCCCCAGAAGTCGGTGTCCTCTCTGTACGGCCGGTACTCGAGGAAGAACTGCGAGTTGGCGAAGGTCGCGCTCGTGACGGTGCAGCCGTTGTCGCAGTTGCTGCTGTCGAACTTCTCGTTGAGCGGGATCATCGCGCCGTTGCGGCCCACCAGGTCCATGTCCTCGCGCGTCAGGACGTTGTGCTTCTTGCCGAACATGTTGTCCATGTAGAAGTGCAGCGCATCGTTCGGCCGGTACTCGAAGCTGAGGACGCTGTTGTAGGTATCCTCGTAGCCGGACTCGTATGACGGCCGGCCGAGCCGCGGGATGAGGCCGTTGTCGATCTGCTGGAGGGTGGCGCCCGGATTCCTGGCAAGCAGGAACGCCTGGTTGATCACCGTGCCCGGGACGAGCCCGTTGCCGGCGGTGGCCGGTACCGTCCCCGGAATCGTCCAGTTGCCCCCGCCGGTTCCATTGCAATCGCTCGCCAGGCACTGAGCCTCGGCCGCCGTGACGCCCGAACTGGTGCCGGCCGGCGGCGTCACGGTCGAGAGATTGGGGTTGGTCCAGCCGATGGTCTCGAAGCCCGGGGTGGTGACGTCGTTGTGGCTGATCACGCCCCCGATCAGTACGCCGAAGCCGTTCGAGAAGGTATCGCTGGCCACCAGGTAATCATGGTTGCCCCAGGCGCCTGCGTTCTGGTTCTTGGTGCCCTGCGCGCCGAACGCCACATGCCGGCCCGGGGAATCGAACGGGCGGGCGCTTCGCATGTTGACGGTGCCGGCGGCGCCGCCCTCGAGCATGTCGGCGGATGAGGTCTTCTCCACGGTCAGACTGGTGAACAGCTCGGTCGGGAACATGTTGAGGTCGACTTCGCTGTTGGTGTTCTGCGCGTCCGTGGGGCCCGTGGAGGCTATGGCGACCGGCGCGCCGTTGAGCAGCACCTTGGTGAAATTGGGGCCGAGGCCGCGGATGGCGATGTCCACCCCCTGCCCGGTGATATCGCGCGAGATGGTGATGCCGGGAATGCGGTTGAAAGACTCGGCGATGTTGTTGTCGGCAAACTTGCCGATGTCCTCGGAATAGATCGCATCGCTGAAGCCGATCGCGTTGCGCTTGGCGGTGGTGGCTTTCGCGAGGCTCTGGCGAAAGCCCGTGACCACCACCTCCTGCAGCTGGGGCGCCGGATTGGTCTCCTCCGTCCCCGCCGCCGGCGGCGGCACCGTCTGCGCGAGCAGCATGCTGCCGGTTGGCGCGGGTTGCGCCGCGGCAGCGCCCGAGGCCGTCTGCGCAGCGGCCGGCAGGGCGGGCAGCGCCAGGGCAAGGACCCCGCTCGCGAGTGCGAGCCTCACGGCGGTGGCAATGACAGGCTGTTGCGTAAAGACTGATCGGTCGGCCATGACTGCCCCTGCTTTGGTATTGGACCCGAACTATCTCTGCAGCCGGATGGTAGCGCTCGCAATTACCGTTTGCAACGGGCCGCACCGGCATCGGACAGCAGTGGCGGCCATCTCGCGCCAGCCCTCGGACTGCCTCGAGTTCCGCGCTGTGATATCGTTATCATCAAAGCCGGGCGACCGGAACGGCAGAAACCGAGAGGGGGCAAGATCGTGTCGCGTCGCAGCAATTCCGTCAGTCCGCGCCGCGGCGGCGTCCTCGTCGCGGCAGCCGCCCTCCTCCTGGTCGCGAGCTTCGGCGCCTTCGCCGCCGACAAGCCGCTTTACAAAGATCCGCACGCGCCGGTCGATGCGCGTGTCGATGACCTCCTCTCCCGGATGACCCTACCGGAGAAGATCGTCGAGATTTCGTGCATCTGGCAGCGCAAGGGCGACGTCGAGGACGCGAAGGGGAACTTCGATCCCGCCAAGGCGAGCCGTGTGTTTCCCTACGGGATCGGCCAGGTTGCACGGCCCAGCGACCGGGTCCCCGGCGAGCCGAATGACCCCCTGCAGAACGTCTTTCGCAACGTCCCGCAGACGGTGGACTTCGTCAACGCCATTCAACACTACTCCGTCGATGACACGCGCCTCGGAATTCCGACGATCTTCCACGGAGAAGGCCTGCACGGCTACATGGCCCGGGACGCCACGAGCTTCCCCCAGGCCATCGCGCTCGGCAGCACCTGGGACCCCGCACTCATCACCAGCGTCTATACCGTGGTCGCGCGCGAGGCGCGCGCACGCGGAGTGCAGCTGCTCCTGACACCGGTCATCAACCTGGGTCGCGATCCGCGCTGGGGACGCATCGAGGAGACCTTCGGTGAGGATCCGTACATCGCCAGTCGACTGGGCGTCGCCGAGGTGCGCGGCCTGCAGGGCGACACGCTTCCTCTCGGACCCGATCGCGTCTTCGCCACGCTGAAACACATGGCCGCCTACGAGGTGCCTGAGGCTGGCACCAACGTAGGTCCCGCCGAGGTCACTCGACGGACGCTGCTGCAGATGTATCTGCAGCCGTTTCACGCTGCCATAGAGCAGGCCAACGCCCAGATCGTGATGGCCTCCTACAATGAGATCGGCGGCATTCCCTCCCACGCCAACCGCTGGATGCTGACCGACCTGCTGCGCAACCAATGGGGATTCAAGGGCCTCGTCACCAGCGATTACGAGGGCATCGAGCAGCTGATGTCGCTCCATCACGTCGCCGGCAATCTGACCGATGCGGCGGCCCGCGCGCTGAGCGCGGGCGTGGACAACGACATGCCCGACGGGGAGGCGTACGCTAATCTGCCCCAGGCGCTGGCGCAGGGGAAAGTCACGCAGGCTGAGATCGATACCGCGGTGCGCCGGGTGCTGAGGCTCAAGTTCCTGGCAAGCCTGTTCGAGCATCCTTACGCCGATGCGCATCATGCCGGGAAGATCACGGATGATGCCGAGGCGCGGGCGCTCGCCGTGAAGGCGGCGCAGGAGAGCATCATTCTCCTCAAGAACGACGGGACATTGCCCCTCGAGCCGCACCGCATCCGGACCCTTGCTGTAATTGGCCCCAACGCGGCCGTCGCGCGCCTCGGAGGCTACTCCGAAGTGCCCGCGCATTCCGTGAGTATCCTCCAGGGCATCCGGGAGGCCGTCGGCCGCCAGGTGCACGTCGTCTATGCACAGGGCGTGCGCTTCCTCGACAGCGGCGATCAGTACACCGATCAGGTCGTGCTGGCCAGGCCCGAGGAGAATCGCCCGCTCATCCGGCAGGCGGTGCAGGTCGCGAGCCAGGCGGATGAGATCGTGCTCGCCATCGGCACTCGCGATGCGCTCTGCCGCGAGGGCTGGGCGGACAATCACCTGGGCGATCGCGACAGCCTGAAGCTCATCGCGCAGCAGCAACAGCTGGCCGATGCGCTGTTCGCGCTGGGGAAGCCCGTGGTCGTCGTGCTGATCAACGGCTGTCCGCTCGCGGTGGACGGGATCGCGAGGAAGGCCAGCGCGCTCATCGAAGGGTGGTACCTCGGGCAGGAGGGCGGCACCGCCGTGGCCGACGTCCTCTTCGGCAAGACCAACCCCGGCGGCAAGCTCACCGTCACCATCCCGCGGTCCGTGGGCTTCGTGCCTTACAACTACGATGAGAAGCCGAGCGCCCACCGCGGCTATCAGTTCGCCGACAACTCACCCCTGTTTCCCTTCGGCTACGGGCTCTCCTACACGACCTTCGAGCTCGGGCCACCGGTACTGTCGGCCAAGACCATTCCCTCCACCGGCACCGTTACCGTGACGGTCGACGTTCGCAACACGGGTAAGGTCGCAGGGGATGAAATCGTGCAGCTCTATCTGCACGAGCTCGTGACTTCCGTGACGGAGCCCGTCAAGGCGTTGCGGGGATTCAAGCGGATATCGCTCGCGCCCGGAGCCTCGACCCAGGTGCAGTTCCAACTCGGTCCGGATGATTTCGCCATCTGGGACGAGAGCCTGCGCCACGTCGTCGAGCCCGGCACCTTCGAGATCATGGCCGGCCCGGACTCCGTGAGCCTCAAGACCGCGACCCTCGAGGTCACACACTGACCCTGTTCCATGCCTTGACCCGGCAGCGCCCATCCCAATATAGTTCGGGATAACTACTATTCTCGATAGAAGCCCAAGGCGGCGGCGCCGTGCGTGCAAGGACGCCACACCCCCCTTCACGGCGCCGCCGGCTTGCGGCGCCCTACGCTCGGCGTTGGAAGACGAGGGCGGCAGCGCCACGCAGTCTTGCGAGATCGCCGTCAGGTATGGGCACCACACGCGGAGGGCTGCC
>Ga0134128_10010043_pt1 | contig 11356 bp, 11 predicted proteins | sample KB31754_FD_96462 | JGI IMG/M metagenome (GOLD analysis project Ga0134128, IMG submission 96462) | Terrestrial soil microbial communities with excess Nitrogen fertilizer from Kellogg Biological Station, Michigan, USA - KB3-175-4 | ecosystem: Environmental > Terrestrial > Soil > Unclassified ...
CCTTCGACGTGATCTCCGAAGTCGACAAGCACGAGCTGACCAATGCGGTCGACCAGGCCAACCGCGAGCTGTCGAACCGTTTCGACTTCAAGGGCCAGGACGCCTCCTACACGCTGGACGAGTTCGTGATCAGCCAGGCCGCACCCAGCGAATTCCAGCTGCAGCAGATGCTCGACATCCTGCGTGGCCGCCTGGTGGCACGCAAGATCGACATCCGCGCGCTGGACGTAGGCGATCCGGAAACCAACCTGGGTGGCTCACGCCAGAAGATCACCGTCAAGCAGGGCATCGAGCAGCCGGTGGCGAAGAAACTGGTAGCCGCATTGAAAGCGGCCAAGCTCAAGGTCGAGGCGCAGATCAACGGTGACAAGCTGCGCGTCACCGGCAAGAAGCGCGACGATCTGCAGGAGGCGATGGCCCTGCTGCGCAAGGCCGACGTCGAGCTGCCGCTGCAGTTCGACAATTTCCGCGACTGACGAACGATGCACGTTTCGCGGGAACGGGCTCAGCTCTTGCGCACCGGCGAGAGCAGGCGGCCGCCCATCGCGGCATTGACACCGATCACCAGCGCCACTGCCAATGCATGGGTCAGCAGGTCGGTAGCCGCCGAATCATAGGCGTGGCAAATTTCCAGCAGGCTGGCGGAAGCCGCTGCGCTGGCCAGGCCGATCATCACGGCAGTGAGCACCGGGCGCAGCGGGCAGGCACGGCGCAGCATGAGGATCAGCAGGGCAGACAGCGGGACCGAGAAGCTGATGATGAAGACCAGGCAATCGGTGGATTGATGCATGGTGGCGATGCTGGTGTCCGGCGCCAGCCAGGTACGCAGGCACCCCAGTCCGCTGGCACCGATCCACAGCAAGGCCCCCGGCAGCGGCAACCAGGCCCAATTTGCGCGCCAGCCCGGTACGCCCAGCGAAAACGCCACCCAGGCCGCGCTGATTGCGGTGATCACGGCGCCCAGCGCTGCCCACGCCAGATCCGGAGCACCGGTCAGACGCCTCAGCATGCCGGCATCGCCGTAATGCATCAGCAACGCGACGGCGATCGCCGCCACCAGCAGCAGCCAGCCGGCGGTGCGCAGCCACGGCGGCAACAAACGCCGCACCGGCACCAGCCCGGTGCCGAGACGGCCGATCAATGCCTCATGCGATGGCAACTCGGACATGGGCTCAGGGCTCTCCATGGAAGCGCTCGCGCAACGCCTTCAGCGCGCGATGCAGGTTCACTTTCAGCGCGCCGGTGTTGCGCCCGGTCAATTCGGCAGCCTCGCTCAGCGAGCGTTCGCGCAGGCCGAGCTGCTCGACCGCCTCGCGCTGACCCGGCGGCAGCGTCCCGATGGCGTCGTGCAGGTGCCGCGCGCGCTGCTCGCTTTCGGTGGCGGCGCTGGCGTCATTGGCATCCGGCTGATTGTCGACGGCGACCTCGTCGTGCAATTCGCGGCGGTCGCGACGACCATGGCTGCGCAACGCATCGATCGCCCGCCGGTTGGCGATCGCCGTCACCCAGGCATCGTAGGATCGGGCGGGATCATAGGTATGCCGCACGCGATGTACGGTAAGCAGGGTTTCCTGCACCACATCATCGACATGATCGAAAGCCACCCCCTGGCGTCGTGCCGCGGCGCGGATCAGGGCGACCGAGTCGGCCAGCACTTTCTCGTAGGCGCGCCGGTCACCGCCCTGCGCAGCGGCCATCCACGCCGCCCGACGCTGATCGGGCGTTTCACTGCTGCTGGCGACGACGGATTCGGCTGGCACGGTCCGGAACAGACTCACCCTGCGGGAAAGTCCACTATCTAGACCCATGAAGCCGGTGGCGGTCAAGGCTTGCGACATATCGGCTCGAACAAACGCGCTGCAAAGGGGTACGTCGGGGTCTTCGCTGCATCTGCGCCGCGGGTTACTTCGTACTCACAAGTAACCGCCGCGCCAGCGACGGCGAATAGCCAGACAACCTCCCGCGGACGAAAACCCATGCTCGTGTTGATCCTCGCCTACCTCGGTGGCGTCCTGACCATCCTCAGCCCCTGCATCCTGCCGGTGCTGCCGTTCGTGTTCGCCCGTTCGGACAAGCCGTTCATGCGCAACGGCCTGCCGATGCTGCTGGGCATGGCGATCACGTTTGCCGCCGTGGCCACCCTGGCTGCCGTCGGCGGTGGCTGGGCCGTGCACGCCAATCAATACGGTCGCTACGTGGCAATGGTGGTGCTGGCCTTCCTCGGCCTGACCCTGCTGTCGACGCATCTGGCCGAATGGATCAGCCGTCCGTTCGTGGCGCTGGGCAACCGGTTGTCGAACCAAGCTGCCGGGGAAGGCGATTCGATCTGGGGCGCGGCTGGCCTCGGTGTGGCCACCGGCCTGCTGTGGGCGCCGTGCGCCGGGCCGATCCTCGGCCTGCTGCTGACCGGCGCGGCATTGAACGGCGCCAGCGTGCAGACCACCCTGCTGCTGCTCACCTACGCCGCCGGCGCGGCGACCTCGCTGGGACTGGCCCTGCTGATCGGCGGCAAGGTCTTCGGCCTGATGAAACGCTCCCTCGGCGCCGGCGAATGGGTGCGCCGCGCGCTCGGCGTACTGGTGCTGTGCGGCGTGGCGGCGATCGCGCTGGGCCTGGACACCGGCCTGCTCACCCGGGTATCGCTGGCCAGCACCGGCGGTATCGAGCAGAAGCTGATCAATGCCGTGCGCCCGGCACCGGCGCCACAACCGGCGTTGAAAGCCGGCGATCCGCTGCCGGTGGAAGGCGAGTTCCCGTCGCTGGCCGGCGCCACCGGCTGGCTCAACAGCAAGCCGCTGACCGTGGAATCCCTGCGCGGCAAGGTGGTGCTGGTCGATTTCTGGACCTATTCCTGCATCAACTGCATCCGCACCCTGCCCTACGTGCGCGGCTGGTACAACAAGTACAGGGATCACGGCCTGGTGATCATTGGCGTGCACGCGCCGGAGTTCGCGTTCGAGAAGAATCCCGACAATGTGGCGAAGGCCGTGAAGGATCTGGGCGTCGATTATCCGGTGGCGCTGGACAACGACTACGCGATCTGGAAAGGCTTCAACAACGAATACTGGCCGGCACACTACTTCATCGACGCGCAGGGCCGGATCCGCAGCCACCACTTCGGCGAGGGCAATTACCGCGAAAGCGAGGACGTCATCCGCCAGTTGCTGACCGCTGCCGGCCAGAAGAACCTGCCCGGCGGCTACGTCAACGACGATCACCACGGCGTCGAGGCGGCTTCGTCCGATGACCCTACCCGCTCGCCGGAAACCTATGTCGGCTATGCCCGCGCGCAGAACTTCGCCGGCGGCAAGGTCGCTCATGACGATCCCTGGGAGTACCACGCACCGAAGGCATACGGCACGAATCAGTGGTCGCTGGACGGTCGCTGGACGGTGCACGACGAGTACGCCGGACTCGACCATGCCGGCGGCAGCATCACCTATCGCTTCCGCGGTCGCGACCTGCACCTGGTGCTCGGGCCCGGCGGCGACGGCAAACCCGTGCGCTTCCGCGTCACCATCGACGGCAAGCCACCCGGCGCCGACCACGGCATGGATATCGATGCCGACGGCAACGGCACGGTCGACAGCCAGCGGCTGTACCAACTGGTGCGCCAGGCCAACGGCACCGGCGAGCGGCTGTTCGAAATCACCTTCCTCGACCCGGGTGTGCGGGCATACGCCTTCACCTTTGGTTGATCGCCACTACTGACTCCTCGGAGGTTGCCATGTCACGTATCGAAGAAACCCTCGCGATGGATCGCCGCCGCTTTCTGCGCGCCTCGCTGGCTGGTGGCGCGGCCCTGTTGACGGGCGCCGGCCTGCTCGGACCGCGCCTCCACGCTGCCGCCAACACGCCGGTGGGCAAGCCCGGCAAGGTGCTGCTGGAAATTTTCGGTGACGATGGCCGCGATCTGGGGGCGCGCGAAGTGCCCCGTCTGGTGCTGACCGATGCACAGTGGCGACAGCGATTGTCGCCCGCATCCTTCGACATCATGCGCCGCGCCGGCACCGAGCGGGCCTTCAGCGGCGATCACGAACGACCTGCCGTGCCCGGCCTGTTCCGCTGCATGGCCTGCGCCACGGCGCTGTACGACGCCGCCACCGAATTCGATTCGGGTACCGGCTGGCCCAGCTACTGGCAGCCGATCTCCCGGCGCAACGTGATCGAAAGCACCGATCGCCTGTTCGAGATGACGCGCACCGCGATCAGCTGCGCCGGCTGCGACAGCCACCTCGGCCACGTATTCGACGATGGCCCGCGCCCCACCGGACTGCGCTATTGCATGAATTCGGTGGCGCTGCGCTTCGTGCCACGCACGGCAAGCTGATTGGTCGCCATTCATTTCCAGCCATCATCGCTTGCCGGTACTGAAAAGCAGCAGGCGCGGCGGACACATCAGGCACTGCCGTCGCGAAACCATCGACGGCTTGCTCGAACTTGTCGGCGCACCCCGGACGCCACTGCATTCCTGCATCGCATGCAGAACGAAGATGCCCGGCCATGCGGATTCCCACCCGTATCCGGAAACCCAAGTCGGTTGCCCGCATCGGCCCTTGCAAGCGCTCGCGCAACTCGCCCACACCGGTACCGACGGATTCTGAGCCGGACCGAAACGAATCATGACAATCCGCCATACGGGCCGTGCAGATGCACTTGTGCGGCGATGATGACCGTCCCACTGTGATACCCGAGGACTGCCTCGATTCGGGCGCGCTGCACACGTGACCAGCTGGAACGTCCTCCAAGACCCACCCACAGGAGACAGGCACGATGAAACATCTCGCATGGCTGGTTTCCGCCTCTTTGGCAATGGCGCTCCCGGGGTTGGCCAAGGCGACAGCGGGGTACGTGACCGGCGACGTCAACCTGCGTGCCGGCCCCGATGTCGACTATCCCCTGGTCGACCAGTTGCAGGCAGGCACCGAGGTGGATGTCCAGGGCTGCACCTCGGGCTGGGAATGGTGTGACGTGATCGCCTACGGCAACCGCGGCTGGGTCGCCGGCAATTACATCGAATACGAATATCAGGACCAACCAGTGCTTCTGCCGGTGTATGGCGCGCGTATCGGCATACCCATTGTCACGTTCAGCATAGGAACGTACTGGGACACCTATTACCGCAGCCGTCCCTTCTACGGCCGTCGCAATTATTGGTACAAGCGCCCCGTCGTGCGGCGTCCTCCACCACCACCGATGCCGCATCCTTACCGCGGACCGGTGCGTCGTGGCAACGCGCCGGGGCATGCGCCTGGCATCTTCCATCCGCGGGTGGGCCAACCCGGGCACTTGGGACCGGTCGGGCCGGGACATCCGGTGTATCGGGCGCCCGACTCTCGACAGCCCGAATCCCGGTCATACGCGAGCCCGGAACAATCGCACGCCGGTTCGCAACCGGCGTCCCGACCAGCGTCCAGGCCCGCCCAGCCACGGCGCGACGAGAATCCGGCCCATGACAACAGGAAGGCTCCGCCCGCCAGGCATGACGACCAGGATCACCAGCACGATCACTGATCGACTTCGGCGGCAGGACGCATGGAACCCACCGGTTCGGCGCGGCGCAGTGCGTCGCACCGGGCGCCGCCTGCGCCTGCACTCAACACCCTGACCGGCTTCCGGACCTTTTGTCGACATGCGCGCCCGAGGGCTTTTGCATGCAGTCACGCTGATGCCTGGCACGGCCGGAACCGTCCTCGCTGCCCGAAAGGCCGACGACATCGCAGGCAATCGACCATCGCGTCGGTACCGGTGTACGGGCACAAGATGGCAACGAGGCCGTCGTCCACTACTCCCGCTCGCTGTGCAACGGCCCCCCGGATATCGCGCGGCAGCCAGACGGCATCTCGTTCGAAGGTGGCCAGCCGATCGGCTTGGCGCTTGGCGAGGACAGTCAAGCTGCCCCGGCCAACATGACGACATCGTCACGCGGGCCGGCGCATATACTGCTGACGACAACCACCATTGGAGATCGCCTGCATGAATCGCTTTGGCCGATCCGCCCTCGCATCACTCTTGCTGGCATCCATTTCGTTCGCACTGCCCGCTTTCGCGCACGCCGCGGATGCCTACGTCACTGGCAACGTCAACATGCGGGCCGGCCCGGACAGCAGCTACCCACTGATCGACCAGCTCCCTGCCGGTACTGCCGTCGACGTGCAGGGCTGCACCGACGGTTGGGAATGGTGCGACGTGATTTCCTATGACAACCGCGGTTGGGTCGCAGGCAATTTCATCGAATATCTGTATCAGGATCAGCCGGTGTTGCTGCCTTCCTATGGAGCACGCATCGGCATCCCGATCGTCTCGTTCGTGATCGGCACCTACTGGGACAACTACTATCGCAATCGGCCGTTCTACCGTCAGCGTACCGTGTGGTATCGGCGTCCCTATGTCCGACGACCGCCGCCGCGCCCGCTGCCGCATCCCTATCGCGGACCGATTCGCAACGGGCATGGCCCGGTTCGCCCGGCCCCGGGGGTGAATCCCGGACACGGTGTACGCCCCGTACCCGGTAATCGCCCGAGCCATGAACGTCCGTCGCAGGGCAATCGTCCGCCACCGCGCCCGGAGAATGGCAAGCCACAGCCCAATCCCGGCCACCGGCCCCAATCCGGCCAACGGCCGCCAGCCCAGCCCAACGTCGGCAGACCGCCGGCAGTGATGCGGCCCGCGCAGAACGGCCGTCCCACGCAGAACAATCGTCCGGCCGCCCGGCCCCGGCCGTCAGGCGAGCAGGCGAAACACGGCAATGCCAAGCCGAAGCCAGCGGATGACAAGAAAAAAGAACACGGCAACTGAGCGAACGGCAAGGCATCACCTCAAAGGCGGCGCGATCGCGCGATCGTTCCGCCTTTTTGCTGCGTTACGCTATGGCCTGGTCTGGCTCAAGGTGATTGCGCATGCGTCGATTGGCACTGCTTGCCGTACTGCTGCTCGGCTTCGTCACGACATCGGCGATCGCCGCGGATGACCTCGTGCAGCTGGGCACGATTGACCAGCTGGTTGGAACCGGCGCGGTCGCCAGCACCGGCCGGCAGGTTGAAGTCAACTACATCGGCTGGCTGTACGACGCCGGGGCGAAAGATCACCGTGGCGCGAAGATCGACAGCTCCTACGATCGCCACCAGACGATCTCGTTCGTCCTCGGCGAACACAAGGTCATCGCAGGCTGGGACAAGGGCATCAAGGGCATGCGCGTCGGCGGCCGCCGCACCTTGCTGATACCGTCCCGGATGGCTTACGGCGGTCGTCGCGTGGGCGAGCTGGTGCCGCCACATTCCGCCCTGATATTCGACATCGAACTTGTCGCCGTGCATTGAGCATCCCGCAGACCGATGCCCTGCGCAACTCTCGCTGCACCCGGTTGAGCGCCCCGCGATCGTCGCGTATCGACGATGCCGCATCGGAGCGATTCGGGCGCCTTGGATTCGGCCAGGGCCACCGCCATCTGTGGATCATGGCGCATGCTGCGCGCGCCGCCTCGGAGTCCGTCATGAATGCGCCAATGGCTGTCCCCTGCCCGCATTGCGGGGCGCTCAACCGGGTCCCGGCCGAACGGATCGGCGAACATCCCAGTTGCGGCCGCTGCCGTCGAATGCTGTTCGACGGACACCCGGTCGAACTGACCGCCGCGAACTTCGATACGATTGCCGGGCGCGGCGACCTGCCCGTGCTGGTGGATTTCTGGGCACCGTGGTGCGGCCCCTGCGTCGGCTTCGCACCCGTGTTTGTCCAGGCCGCCGGCAAATTCGAACCCCGTTTGCGGCTGGCGAAGGTCGACACCGAGGCGCAACAGCAACTCGCCGCCCGATTCAACATCCGCAGCATCCCCACCCTGATCCTGTTCCGGCAGGGACGCGAGATCGCGCGGCAGTCCGGCGCGTTGAACGCGGCGCAGCTGCAGCAGTTCGTCGATGGAGCGCTGGCGCACCGTTGATCCACGTCAGCGCTTGCCGGCAGGCCCCACGCCCGCGGCCTGCCAGTGCAGCCAGTCGATCACCGCGGCCACCGCCGGGCGCGGCCTGGCCGGCGGCCGCACGATCCAGTACGAAGTTCCCAGCGGCACGATGAGTTCGCCGAACGGACGCAACAGGCTGCCGTTCGCCACGTCGTCCGTCGCCAGCCGGTGACGCGCCAGGGCCACGCCCTGCCCCTGCATCGCCGCGCGCAGCACCAGGTCGGACGAGGTGTAGCGCGCACCACCCTGCAGTGCGAGTTTCACCGGGCCATGCAGCTGTCGCCATGACTCCCACGCAGCCTGTGGATCACGGTCATGCAGCAGGCGCAAGCCGGCCAGCTGCGCCGGCCGGGATGGACGTCCGGACGCCTGCCACAGCGCCGGGCTCAGCACCGGATACAGCGCGTCGTCCATCAGCGCTTCGGCATGCAGTTGCGGCCACGGCCCCGGCCCCATGCGGATAGCCAGATCGATGCGGCCATCGTCCAGCGCATCCAGGCGTTGCTCCACCTGCACCGACAGTTCGATCTTCGGATGCGCCTTCTCAAGCGCCGGCAGCCGTGGCAACAGCCAGCGGATTGCAAACGATGGCGAGGTGGACAAGGTCACGGCGTGCGTCGGGCGGGCCTCGCGCAGCGCCGCCACCGCCTGCTCGATCTCGTGCAGGCCGGCCATCGTGGCGCGACCCAGCGCCTCGCCTTGCGGGGTAAAGATGAGCGGACCGCGCCCGGCCGAGCCATGCAGCAGCGGCACGCCGAGCCAGCGATCCAACTCGCCCAGATGACGACTCACCGACGAGTGCGCCATGCCCAGTTCGCGTGCCGCCGCACGCACGCCGCGATGGGTATAGACCATCGCGAACGCGCGCAGGGCATTCAACGGCAATTCTTTCATGGTCGGAATTCTAGACCATTGATGCACCGGCACGGACCACGGAACGCCAGGATCATGCCACTCGTCCGTTCGTCGCCACAGGAGCCCACCACGTGCACCAATTGCTCGCCATCGGCGGCCTGCTCTTCGTGGCCGCGATCACGCCCGGCCCGAACAACCTGGTGGTGTTGCGGGCGGCGGAGCGTGCCGGCATGCGTGCGGCATTGCCGGCGATCGTCGGCATCGTGCTTGGCGGCCTGCTGCTGCTCGGCGTGACGGCGCTGGGCGCGGGCGTCGCGTTCACGGCGCATCCGTCGCTGCGGTGGTGGCTCGCGGCGATCGGTTCGTTGTACCTGGCCTGGCTTGGCATGCTGCTGGTTGCGGGCGGTATCGCACCGCGCGCGCGCGCAACCCATCCGGTGTTTCCGGCCGGCACGCCGGGCCTGATCGGCTTCCAGTTCCTCAACCCCAAGAGCTGGGTGATGATCCTGACCGTGCTGGCCGCCTTCCCTGACCCCGGCCTGCGCGGCTACCTGTCGCTGGCCGGACTGTTCGTGCTGATTCCCGGCCTGTGCCTGCTGCTGTGGGCATGGCTTGGCGCATGGCTGTCGCGCTGGCTGGCGCGACCACCGGCCCGTCGCCGCATCGACATGCTGATGGGTGCATTGCTGATCGCCTGCGCCCTTCTGCTTTTGCTCGATTCGCGATTCCCTTTCACTACGGAGATACCCCTTTGACACGCTTTCCCAAAAACCCGGTCCGCCGCGTGTTGTGCGTGGCCGGCAGCCTGCGCCGCGATTCGTACAATCGCCGCCTGCTGCGCGCGGCCACGGCGCAGGCCCCGGCAACGCTGCGCCTGGATATCTGCGACGGACTGTCCGCGGTGCCGCTGTTCAACGAAGACCTGGAATCATCTGCCCCGACCGGAGTGCTGGCTCTGCGTGAGGCTATCGCTGCCGCCGACGGCCTGATCATCGCCACGCCCGAATACAACCAGGCAATCCCCGGCGTCCTGAAGAACGCGCTGGACTGGCTGTCGCGCGAAAGCCCCGTGGGCGAAGTGCTGTCACAGAAGCCGGTGGCCGTGCTCGGCATCAGCAGCGGTCCATGGGGCACGCGGCTGGCGCAGGCATCGCTGCGGCAGGTGCTGCACACCTGCGGCGCGCTGGTGATGCCGACGCCGAGCCTGTTCGTTGCCAACGCGGCCATGCGCTTTGACGACGACGGTACGCTGGTCGATCCGGCCGTCATCCGGTCGCTGCAGAGCTTCTTGCTGGCATTCGAGCAATGGCTGCAACGCATGGCCCCGCCGATCGTCGACATGGAATCCACGCTGCGGGCCCCTGCCTGATCGACACCGCCACCCATGTCTTTATGCACACTCCCGCCGCGGCGCGGACGGTTAGGCTTGCAAACTTCCCCGCCCCTGCAAGGAACCGATCCGTGCGCAAGTCCCTGCAAACTGCCCTGCTGACTGCCCTGGTGGCGGTCGGCCTCAACGCCGCGGCGCTCGCCGCCGACGCCCACAAGCCCGCGGCGACGCCGCCGGCCGCCAACAGCGATGGCTTCCACCTGACCCCGTTCCCGGCCGACGCGCATGTCGCGCAGTCCACTGCGGTCGACGGCAGGACGCTCAAGTACACCGCCACCGTGGGTTCGCTGCCGGTGCGCGACGAGAAGGGCGATGTCACCGGCGAGGTGGTGTTCACCGCGTACACCATGCCCGGCAAGGATCGACCGGTGACGTTCGCGTTCAATGGCGGCCCGGGCGCGTCGTCGGTCTATCTGAACCTCGGCGCGATCGGGCCGAAGAAGGTGAACTTCGGCGTCGAGGGCGACAAGCCGTCCGACCCGGCGACGCTGCACGACAATCCCGGCACCTGGCTGGGCTTCACCGACCTGGTCTTCATCGATCCGATCGGCACCGGCTTCAGCCGCGCCCTGGTCGACGACAAGAAGGCGACCACGCTGTTCTACAGCACCGACAACGACATCAAGTACCTCTCGCGCATCGTCTACGACTGGCTGATCAAGAACGGCCGCATGACCTCGCCGAAATACCTGGTCGGCGAAAGCTACGGCGGCTTCCGCGGCCCACGCATCACCGACTACCTGCAGACTCAGCTCGGCGTGGCGATGAAGGGCATGGTGCTGCTGTCGCCATACCTCGACCCGGCCGCCTCGGACGACGAGAACGTTTCACCGCTGCCGTGGATGCTGACCCTGCCTTCGATCGCCGCCTCGCACCTGGAACGCGAGCACAAGCTCACGCCCGAAGCGATGGCGCCGATCATCGAATACACCCGCGGCGAATACGCCAGCGACCTGATGCGTGGCCGCTCCGACCCGCAGGCCACCGATCGCGTGGTGAAGAAGGTCACCGAACTGACCGGGCTCGATCCCCTGTTCGTGAAGCGCTCCGGCGGCCGGCTGGAAACCCAGGCCTACCTGCGCGAAGTGTTCCGCGCCGAAGGCAAGCTGGGCAGCCGCTACGATTCCAACGTCACCGCATGGGACCCGTTCCCG
>Ga0134128_10010044_pt1 | contig 11355 bp, 13 predicted proteins | sample KB31754_FD_96462 | JGI IMG/M metagenome (GOLD analysis project Ga0134128, IMG submission 96462) | Terrestrial soil microbial communities with excess Nitrogen fertilizer from Kellogg Biological Station, Michigan, USA - KB3-175-4 | ecosystem: Environmental > Terrestrial > Soil > Unclassified ...
CAGCCACTCCTGCGGCACGCGCGCCGCGATCCGCCCCACCTGGACAGTGCGCCGGCGACACCAGGTGATCGACCTGATCTGGCGAATAACGATGTCGGCCACCGGATCCAACGGCGACTCCCCCAACTCGAGGGAGCCGTCGATGTGCTCCAGCACCTCGTAGTGTCGGTGGTACTCGCCGTAGACCAGGTGGGGGTCGGTGAGGCCGCCGCCGTCGGGGGCGCGCAGGAACTTGAAGTAGAACTCGGTGTTCACCTGGTCGGGCGGCAACTCCGCCGGACCGGTGACCCTACCGTTCACCTTGGTGAGCTGATAGCCCAGCCGGTCGACGGCGGCGGTGACACGATCGCCATCGCGCTCCACCTCGATTTGGGCCAGTTTCTTTGGCTCACCGAAGGTTTCGCGCCCGCCCGTGACCGACTGCTCGGTGGATTGGGGCATAAAGAGCGGGTAATCGCCCTCGACGTCGCCGTGTCGGGCCGTCACCGAAAACACCGCCGACCCGAACGGCGCCATGCCCTCTATCCGGACCCGCTGAAGCTGGACGCGCACCAGCGGTTCGGCCGCCGGCTCCAGCGGCTTGGGTAGCACGGCCGCGACGATTTCCGGATCGGTCAGGTAGGTGACGGTCACCGCCTCGGTGGCGATGGGCGCTTTGGTGGCATCGATCTCGTGGTCGACCTGCGCCTCGGGCGGGCGAGGGCCGTAGCGGATTACGTTGGCGTTCAACGTTTTTCTCCTTTCGTTTCGGAGCCCTTCCCGGCGTTTTGGCCGAGGACGTCGACCAGGTAGTCGGGGGCTCCACGCGCGAGGATCGATGCCGCCTTGCTGCTCACCACCTGATCGGCCGGGGTGGGCGGGCCCATCATCCAGAAGCGGTCTGCCCGAATTCCGTCCACCACCTGGTCGGCGACCGTCTCTAGCGGGGTGAATTCGACGTGTGCGCCGGCGGCCTCGAAGCGGGCCACGACCTTGTCCAGCGTCTGCTCGGGCGTGCGTCGTTGCTGGGTCGCGGTGTAGCGCTGCGGGCGGTGTCGCCACGACTCCCAGATGCCGGTGTTCAAAAAGCCGCCGGGGAAAAGGACGTGCGCGCGCACCCGCGTCCCGGTCATCTCCAGATGCGTGTAGAGGCTCTCGGTCAGGCAGAGCACCGCGGCCTTGGTCATCGGGTAGACGGCCGTGGCCGGTCCGCCCATGGCCCCCCGGGCGATCGGCGCGAACCCGCCGTTGCCCGAGCAGGTGTTGACCACGTGTCCCTCGCCCTGCTCGAGCAGGATCGGCACGAAAGCCTTGATCCCATGGATGACGCCCAGCACGTTGACGTCGATCCCCCAGCGCCAGTCGGCCAGGTCGTGCTCCCACATGTATCCCTCAGAAACCCCGCCGGTGCCGGCGTTGTTGCACACCACGTGCACCGCCCCGAAGCGGGAGAGCGCCTCCTTGGCCAGCGATTCGACCGAGGAATAGTCGGTGACGTCGGTGAGGACCCCGGCGGCCTCGATGCCCTCGTCCGCGAGTGCCCGGGTCGCCTCGTCCAGCGGCTCGGCGAGGACGTCGGCCAGCACCACCTTCATGCCCGCTTGGCCGAAACGTCTGCCCATAGCCTGGCCGATGCCCCCGGCTCCGCCGGTTACGACCGCCACCCTGCCCGCAAGATCCATCATTGTGGCCATCGTCACATGGTCGCTTATAACACCGCAAGAAGTCGCATTATGCGACCATTATGCCCATGGCGCCGCGCCCCTCACCGCAGACCGAACGGGTCGTGAACCTGTTCGAGCATCTGGCGGGCGATGGAAGCGCGGGCATGACATTGGCGGAGGTGTCGCGCCACTTGGGCGTTCACAAGGCCAGCTGCCACTCGATGTTGTCCGAGTTGCTCCGAGCCGGCTGGCTGCTGCGCGATCCGGTTCGCAAGACCTACCACCTCGGTCCCGCTCTGGTCCGTCTCGGCCGCGAGGCGGCCGCCCGCTACCCGGCCCTGGTGTTGGCCCGTTCCGCGATGGTCGAGCTGTCGGCCGCGACGGGCGCCCACTGCGTTGCCTTCTCGGTGAGCGAGGACTACTCCACCGTCGTCGATCAGGTCCGAAGCCGTCACGGCGGCGGTCACCCGATGCCCATCGGCACCCAGTTCCCCCACCGCCCGCCGTATGGGGCGTCGACCGTTGCCTGGGCCGGGGCGGAGGCCCGCGAGCACTGGCTGGCCGCCCTCCCCGAAGACGTGCGCGATCGCTACCGCGAGGCCATCACCACCGCCCGGCAGCGCGGCTACGCCGTCGGTCTGCACCTCCTGCCCGATCTGCGCCTGCAGGAACTGGCCCTGATCGTGCGCAGTGCCGAAGTGCGTTCCACCCGGCTGAGCCAGCTGGCGCAGGCGCTGACCGACGAGCTGATCCACCAGGAGGAATGGTTCCCGATCAGCCTGACCCCGGACCGCAGCTACGAGGTGAGCCACATCGACTCCCCGATACTGGGACCCGGATCCCGCATCGCCCTGATGCTCAGCCTGGTCCCGAGCGCGGAGCCGATGAGCGGCGCCGCGGTGAGCCGCCTGGGGGCGCAGCTCTCGTCCGCCACCCGCCGACTGAGCGCCGCGTTGACCGAAGAGTCCGGTTAGCGTCGTTGCGGAGCCAGCCGCTTGAGGGCCAGGCCCCCTTCGAACGGTCGGTAGCCGAAAGCGGCCGGTGCCTGATAGCCCGTATCCTCCAAGGGAGTGCGCACCTCGGCGACGGTCGGCCCGATCTTGGTGGCCACCGGAACCAGCGCTTCGAGATCGAAACGATACAGGCGACCGGCGTTGCCGCCCAAGATCTTTCGGCATGTGTCCTCAGGCCTGTCGTGCAGGGCCCACCGAATGGCCAACTTGGAGTGGGGCGCAAAGCCTTCCTCGTGGGGATAGTCACTGCCCCACATGATGTGATCGGGGCCCATGAAGTCGATCATCGCGCCGTCGTACGGCATCAGCTCGGTCGCGAAAAAGCAGTTCCGCTGGACGTATTCGCTCGGCGTCAGGGTCAGCTCGTCCACCGACGATCCGCCGAACATTCCGTAGGTTCTGTTGCCCGCCGCAGACTTCATGGTGGGCACCATGGCGTCGAGGACACCGAGTTGCCCGGGCACCCACAGCGTGCCCTGCTCGGTCGGCACGAATCGCAGCGTCGGGTAACGCTCGAACACCCCGGCCAGGATCAGGTGACCGAGGGTCCGTTGGGCCCAGAGCGCCATTTCGGTGATCAACACCGCGTTCGAGGCCGGTTGGTCCATCGGCATCTCGGGGCTACCCGCACCCGCATGTTGCACCACCGTGAGGTCCAGTTCCGTGCACAGCGCCCAGAGCGGTTCATAGCGGGTGTGAAAAAGCGGGGCCACCTGAGGGTCGCCGGGCGAGACCGGCGGAATGAGCACGCCGCCAAAGCAATCCTGCTCCACACCCCAGCGGATTTCTTCCAGCGCCAGCTCGACGTCGTTGGGAAAGATCTGGATCAACCCGCGACGTCGGGCCGGAGCCAGCGAACAGAAATCGACCTGCCACCGGTTGTGGGCCTGCATACCGGCCCAACGCCGCTCGAACTCCTCATGCGTGCGGGGCAGGCTGATGGTGATGTTCGGGGTGGTCGGGAAGAACGGCGGGACCGTGTTGGGCAGCAGCACCTCGGCGGCCACCCCGTCGGCGTCCATCTCGGTGATGCGAAGCTCGTGGTCCCAGTTCCGGTTGGCGGTGGCGACGATCAGATCGTCGAACGGGCTGGCGTACGCCTTGGCCCACGCATCGAACTCATCGTGGAGACGTGCCGGCAGATACGGTTTGTAGTCGTAAAGATCCGCCCCGGCGTGAGTGTCCGTCGAGATGACGACATAGCGATCCAGCGTGTCCCAGGTTGTGGCCATCGCGCCCTCCTCGAGTAGGTCGAGTATAGGAGAAACGGATCGAGACGCGAAGAGCGAATATGCTCGCCCGGGCGGCCCAGAGCCAGCTCGCACACAGGTTGCGCATCGGCCGATCCGCCATGATCAGCAGTTAGCCCACGACGTACGAAAACTGAGGTCGCGGGTAAACACCATGCAGATCGCGGTACGACGGTGGCTGGCGTCCTCCCTCGTCCTTGATCCCGTATTTGACTGCCAATTCCGCACCGATGAGCGTTTGGCCGTTGAGCTCTTCCAGACCCGGGTCTTCGTAAAGCCCCGAAATGACATGGCCGGTCAGCTCGGGAGTCTCGGCGGTGCTGAGGATATGGCCGAACTTTTCGGGATTCCGCGCGACGATGTCCCGCACCCGCTGAGTCAACAACGAGCCCATCCAGATCGAAACCGCCACAAGACCAGTATCTTTGAAGTCCACACCCATGTCGGCGGCCATCTTGTCGACACCGGCCTTGGGGACGCCGTAAGCCGGACCGAACGCATAGTGCGCCGCTCCCGACGACGACGTGAACACCACGAGACCCTTGCGCTGCGGCAACATCAGCGGCACCGCGAGTACCGTGGCGACGTAGCTGCTGCGTAGCCCGACGGACAGCGTGTCCATGACGCTCACGGGTTCTTCCCAGAACTTGGTACGCCCCATCATCTCGTCACGGATGATCGCTGCATTGTTGACCAGCACGTCGATCTTGCCGGCTTCGCGGGCCACCTGCTCGAAGAAGTCCTTGACCTGCTCGTCGTCGCCGTGATCGACGCGTACGGCTATCCCCTTACCGCCCAGGGCATTTACTTGCTCTGCCGTCTCGTCGATGGTGCCGCGACCGGTGACGTACACGCTGTATCCGCGTCTTCCCAGGGCGCGGGCGATGCCCGCTCCTGCCCCGCGACTGGCGCCGGTCACCACGGCAATCCGGTCTTGCTCCGGCATCAGATTGCTCTCCTTGCTTCGGGCCATATCGATCGTCAATCGGTGATGACGGCGGTGTTTTTGCCCTCAGTGATGGGCCGGGCAAGCTGTTGCTCGTCACAAATCCTCTGCAGCTTGTCGACCGTCTCCTCAAGGCCGGCTCCCAGCCTGCTCCCCGGTGTGAAGGTGGCGGGAAGGTGCCGCATGCCTTGGATGACGCCGATGGTGTCGTAGTGTTGCGTGGCGGCAGGGTCGCATCGGTAGTCCGGCATCCGGTCCAGGACGGCCGTCACCATGGACTTGAAGACGGTACGCGCGACGTTGGACCCGATACAGCGGTGTATCCCGAGCCCGAAGCTGAAGTGTCGATTACCTTTTCGGTCAAGGACGACTTGATCTGGATCGTCGAAAACGGATGGATCCCGATTGGCCATGGCCCAAGACAACCACAGCCGTTCGCCTTCCCGCAGCATCGTGCCGCCAACGTTCATCTCCGCAGAAATTGTGCGTGCGTCGCCTGGAGCGGGGGTGAAATAGCGTAGGAACTCCTCGGTCGCAGGGTTGAGCAGCGTCGCGCGCTCGCGGCTGAGCGTTTCACGCTGGTCGGGATGTTCGGCGAACCATTCGAGCGCATGTGCCGTAAGAGCTGTGGTCGTGTCGAATCCGCCGCCGATCAACAGGTTCAGCATGCCGATCAACTCGATGTCAGCCGGCGGCTGGCCGTCGATACGCAGTTTGGCGAGCGCGTCGATGATGCCGGGGCGTGGACGCTCGCGGATCTCGGTCAGGTTGGCGAAGAGATCCATTCCCATCGCCATGTACATCTCGCGCACCCGAGGCGCATCCGGGGAATCCGGCGGCGTGTACACCGAGGCGTGCGCGGGTTCGTTGTACATCTGCCACTTCGACAGCGGAACACCAAGCATCGCCAGTGTCAGCACCGCCGGAACGATATTGGCCAGGTGGTCGACGAAATCGATGGTGCCGGTTTCGATGCGCTCGTCCAGGCTCGAACTATCTCGTCAACGAACGGCTCCCAGCGCTTGACGGCAGCCGGGGACAGGTAGGGATTCAGCGCGGAGCGGTAGTAACGGTGTTCGGGATCGTCCATCTCGAGCATTCCACCGCGGAAATCCGAAGCTTCGATCATCGTGGGAATCGAAATCCCCTTGTAGCCACGGCGTTCGCCGCGCACATCGTGATCATTCGACACCTGGGGGCACCGAGCAAGTTCGAACACCTCGCGGCTCCCTGCCGCCACCCAATGCCCGTCGTACGTGTCCGTCCAAACGATCGGGCACTTCTCTTGCAGTTCGTGGGTGATGGTCAGAAATTGATCACGATACTGCGGGGTATGCCGATCGAAATGGTAGACGCGGTGAGCGCCCGCAGCATTCTCCGGTTGCGCACTCATCAATGATCCTCGGCGGTCGGGACGTTCCCGTCGAACATGCCAGCCAGCATCGTGATGGCTTGCTCGGGGCACGAGCGCACCGCTTCGCGCACCTTGTCCTGAAGTTCCTCTGGCACATCTTCGTCCGGAACCCAGGCATGACCGTCGACATCGTCGAGTGTGAACCATCCTGGCACGATCATCGAGCACAACGTATGCCCTTGGCACCGATCGGGTTCGACGCGTACTCGCATCGGATCTCCTTTCGCGAATCAGTGTGTGACCGCGGCGATCTCATCGAACGTCTACAGAACGGCGCCGCCGTTGACGCCGATGACTTGGCCGGTAACGTAGCCGGACGCGTCAGAGCAGAGGAACGCACACAGCGCGGCGACATCGTCACCGGTTCCGATTCGTCCTGCTGGAATGGCCTTGGCGAGGACCTCCGCCGGAGGGAGTTTCTTGGCACGTTGTTGCTCCCGCAGCATGGGCGAATCGATGACAAATGGCGGAATCGTATTGATGGCGATCCCCCGTGACGCATACTCCTGCGCCACCGCCTTGGTGAGCGCGATAACGCCACCCTTGGAAGCCGAATAATGTCCTTGTCCGACCGCGCCTCTTTGGCCTGCGGCCGAGGAAATGGTCACGACTCGCCCCCATTTCGATGCCGCCATATCGGGCAAGGCCGCCTGCAAGCAGAGGAACGTGCCGGTCAGGTTGACCGCAAGGTAGCGGTTCCACTCCGCAAAGGTGATCTGGTCGAAGCGGGTAAAGCCCGCAACGGCTGCACTCGTCACAAGAATTTCTATCGGGCCCAACGTGTCTCGTACCGCGGTGAACGCGCGGGTGACGGCATCGGGATCGGACACGTCGGCTTGGATGCCGAGCGCATTGACACCGTCGGCCCGGAGCTGGCTTGCCACGTTGTCCGCGCCGTCAGCATCGAGATCGATCACGGCAACCTGACGCCCGTCCCGGGCCAGGTGGACCGCGATCGCCTGTCCGAGACCGGATCCGCCGCCGGTCACCACTGCCACTCGATCGGACCTATCCACGGACCCTCCTGCTATACGTTCGTACTGCGTCGCGTCTGTACGACTGTATAGCACACCTCATGGGGCGGCCAGCCCGCCACCACGTCACTCAGGCCACCGCCTCGTCGCCGGCCAGTGTGGTTCGGTGCAGCAGCCGCACCGATGACGGCTCGAAATGCAATGCCCGGTGCAATATTCCGGTGTTATCCCAGATCACCAGGTCCCCCCTGCGCCACTTCTGTCGCAACGTGAATCGGGGCTGGGTGGACCATGCCAGAAGTTTGTCAAGCAGTGCGCGCCCCTCACCGATCGGCCGGCCCAGGATCTCTTGGGCGGTGGCGCCCAGAAGCAGTGATTTGCGACCAGATCGACGTGTCCACACAAGCGGGTGGATACGCGATGGCACCCGTTCCCATGATTGGCGCTCGGATTCAGTCGCATCGGGGTTGGCCAGTGATTGGGCGTGAGCGAAGCTGTGCACCACCTGCAACCCGTCGAGCTCTCGGCGTTCGTCATCGCTGAGCGCATCAAATGCCGCATAGGTGCTGGCGAATTCCGTATCGCCGCCCGCGGGATCTACTTCGCGCGCGGTCAGCAGCGTGGCTTTCTGAGGGACGGCCTCGGTCGCACCGTCGATGTGCCAGTGGAAGTTCCCCTGGCGATACGACGCGAGCAGCGCGTTGGTCTTATTGGGATCCATTGTGATGGTTTGTATTTCGGGGTGCTCATGCTCGCCCGTCGGTTGGACTACCACGGTGCCGAGCAAACGGCTGATGGTCAGCAGGTCATCGTCGCCGACGTGCAGTTCGCGGTAGATGACGACGCCGTGCCGGTCCAGCAGGTTGCGAGTTGCCGCGGTCCCATCCGAGGTAAGCAGCTCTGCGAGACGGCACCCGACGACTTCTACGCCGACGGTTTCGGTAAGGAGATGAGCGGTGCCGGCCATGGTGCCTCCGATGTGCGACTTTGGTGATTTGTACAAAGTGGACTATACATCCGTACAGCAGCAATTGGTCAAGCCGATGACCGGTAAGACTTTGCGGGAGACTACGGCTCTAGTGGCTCGACGTCGTCGAGGAAGCGTTCAACCAGTTCGAGCGCCTCGGCGTGGCCGGTGAGTGTCCCCAACGTCTCCTCGAGGAACACCATGCGTGGAATCCACGCCAGAAGGAATAGTACGGCGGCCGCCGGTACCCCGCGGTGATCACGCCCGTCAGCCTCCCACCGTGCCGTCACCGCCTCCACGAGCGCCCGCCGAACCCGTTCTCCACCTTCGCCAAGGATGCGTCGCACCTGGGGGCGGTGGTTGCCCAGAGCGAGAAACTCCATGAGCAAGGCCGATCCCCGACGATCACTGGCGTAGGCCCATACGGCCCGCAGTGGGCGCTCGGACCGGGTGGCGGCGGCGAGTTCGGCGATCAGGCGATCGGTGGAATGACGAAGCACGGCGGCGAACAAATCATCGACGGCCGGAAAGTAGTACTGCACAAGACCGGGTGCGACGTCAGCCGCAGTCGCCACACTGCGAAAAGTCACCGCGGCATAGCCCTCTTCCAACATCAATCGCTCCGTGGCATCCAGGATCGCCTGAAGCTTTTGGGTGCGACGAGACCCGGCGCCGCTCGGGGGAGAATCCACCGGTTACCGGCGCAGCTGCGGCCGCCGTTTGCGGCGCTTGGACCGACTCTCTACCGAGTCGAGATACTTCTCAACCGCCTTGATCACTTCGTCGTGGGCGGCGTTGACTCCCACGCCTTCTTCGAGATTGAGAAACTTCGGAATGCCGGTAATCAGCAGGGCAACGGCACCCAACGACAGATCACCGTCAAGGCGCGCACCCTTGCCGAACTTGCGCGCCAGCGCCTCCACCTCGATCCGGCGGACCTGGTTCGTAACGTCGGCGATAGCGGACTGAATCGACTTCCGATGGTTGCCCAGCGCCATGAACTCGGTTATCAAGGCGCCGGTCGCCTCCTCCCAGCTGAAGTCCCACAGCGCATGCAACGGGTCGTCAGAACGGGCTTCGAGCGCCTCGGCCAATACTGCGAGATTGCGTTCGGAGTAGCGCTGGATCGCCGCGAGGAAGATGTCGTCCAGGGACGGAAAGTAATACTGGACAAGGCTTGGCGTCACCCCCGCCTTGGCCGCCAGTGCCCGGTAGGTCACGCTGGCGTAGCCCTCCTCCAGCATCATCTTCTCGACGCAATCAAGGAGCGCATCGCGGGTCTTGGACGTTTCCGCACCGACGCGGCGGGACGCTGCTACCACGTTCACCTCACTGGGTCTGGTTGCCACCATTCTCGCACTCGCCAATCTGCTGTACACTCGTATAGTCTCATAGCAGTGCGCCATCGCCCGGACATGCCGCGGCGTGCCCAACGATCGGGAGACCAATGACTGTCGATATCGACCTCGGACTTATGCGGCGCGAGCTGCAGTATCTACTGGATCGCACCGCGATCTTGGACTGCATCGCCCGGCACGCCCGCGGTTGTGATCGCCATGACCTGGACCTCATCAGTGCCGCGTACCACGACGACGGCGTCGACGAACACGGCTTCGCCACCAATGCGGGACCTGACTACGGAAGCTGGGCCAACGAAACCCACGCCCAGACCTCGCGCGTGCACACCCACAACATCACCACGCACTCGTGTGACATCCAAGGCGACACCGCGCACGCTGAAAGCTACGTCATCGTGGTACTGATCGGTCCCGATGGCGCAAACGCGCAATTCATCACTGGACGTTACTTGGATCGCCTGGAGCGTCGAGACGGCCAGTGGCGCATAGCCGTTCGCCGATCGACGGTGGAGGGGATGTTCCTCGCCGATGCCCGTGTGCTGCACTCGAAGTTCTTCAAAGAGAAGGGTTACCTGGTCGGCACCCGCGATCGCAGGGACCTGTCGTACGAACGGCCGTTGACGGTGGAGATACCGGCGCCGGCCCGCTGGTAGTAGCGGATAAGGCGAACCTCGAATTTTCAGATTCCCGCTGGCCCCGGCGCGCCGTGCATATAGAGTGTCTGACCTGAGCAGAAGCTCGATGCATCAGAGGCGAAAAATAAGACCCCGTAGCCGATTTCATCGGGCTCACCGAGCCGTCCTATCCCGTTCGTCATGGCGATTGCCTCGGGATCCAGCCCGTGGCGGGCGGCGTCATCGGTCAGCGTGGCCGCGCGGACTGCTCCCACGGCGATCGCATTGACGCGAATCCCCTTGCGCGCCCATGCTGCGGCCATCGAGCCCGTCAAGTTGTTGACCGCCGCCTTGGCGGCGCCGTAGGGCGCAGCTTGGGGCATGGCCAGCAGACTCGCCCCAGACGAGATGTTCACGATGGCTCCCTTGCCTTGCTCCATCATGGGCTTGGCCGCCGCGCGCGAAAGATGCCAGACGGCACCGAAGTTGAGTGCGAGCGTGCGATCGAAGTCGTCCGTCGGCCATTTCAAGATGGATTTGGTCTCTGCCCCACCCGCACAGTTGACCAGGATGTCGATGCGGCCGAATTCCTGCAGAGTTGCGTCGACGAGCCCCTCGCAGGCCTCGGCGCTGGTCACGTCTGTGGACACCGCGAGTGGCCGCCGACCCATGGCCCGCACCTCTTCGGCCGTCGATCGCAGAGGTTCGGATCGCCGACCTGCGAGCACGACATCGGCGCCAAACTCGGCGAGCACCAACGCGGAGGCTCGGCCAATGCCCGTGCCACCACCCGTTATTACCGCAATTCGCCCATCGAGGCAGAACCGATCGCTCACGTACACCATCCTCCGGCCGCTTTAACTGTACGATCGTACAGCACATGCTATATGGTCGTACAGTCACCGACGAGGAGGCGCATTGAGCGAAAATCTTTACTATGACCCGTGGGACGTCGAGATCGATCTCGATCCATACCCGGTCTATCGACGGCTGCGCGATGAGGCTCCGCTTTACCACAACGAGCGCCACGACTTCTGGGGAGTGAGCCGGTACGCCGACGTCGAGGCGGCGTTGAAAGATCCGCTCCGGCTGAGTTCGGCCAAGGGCGACATCCTGGAAGTGGTGAAAACCGATCCCGTCATGCCGCCGGGGGTCTTCATCAATGAGGACCCTCCC
>Ga0134128_10010046_pt1 | contig 11352 bp, 10 predicted proteins | sample KB31754_FD_96462 | JGI IMG/M metagenome (GOLD analysis project Ga0134128, IMG submission 96462) | Terrestrial soil microbial communities with excess Nitrogen fertilizer from Kellogg Biological Station, Michigan, USA - KB3-175-4 | ecosystem: Environmental > Terrestrial > Soil > Unclassified ...
CCAGTTGGTCCATGTTTTCAAGCGCGATGCCTGATCCACGCACCACGCAAGTGAGCGGATCTTCCGCAATAATTACCGACAGCCCGGTTTCTTCCATCAGCAAACGGTCTATGTCGCGAAGCAACGCTCCTCCCCCAGTCAGCACCATGCCTTTTTCAGCGATATCCGCGCCGAGTTCGGGCAACGTATGCTCCAGCGCGGATTTGACCGCGCTGACAATACTATTCAGGGGATCGGTCAACGCTTCGAGAATCTCATTGCTGGAAATGGTGAAGCTGCGCGGTATTCCCTCTGCAAGATTGCGTCCCTTGACCTCCATCTCGCGCACTTCCGATCCCGGAAAAGCCGATCCGATTTCCTTCTTGATCAGTTCCGCAGTAACCTCGCCAATCAGCATGCCGTAGTTGCGGCGAATATAATTGATGATGGCCTCGTCAAACTTGTCGCCACCCACTCTGACCGAGTTCGAATAGACGATTCCGCCCAGGGAAATCACCCCGACCTCGGTGGTGCCGCCGCCGATATCCACTACCATCGAGCCGGTAGCTTCTTCAACCGGCAAATTGGCGCCGATAGCCGCGGCCATCGGCTCCTCGATCAACTCCACCTTGCGCGCACCCGCCCCATAGGCCGCTTCGCGAATTGCGCGCCGCTCCACCTGGGTGGAACCGTAAGGAACGCAAATGACGATGCGGGGATTGGCGGAAAACAGCCGAGGCGGATTCACCTTCTTGATGAAATGCTTGAGCATTTGTTCGGTGACGGTGAAATCGGCAATGACGCCGTCCTTCATCGGCCGGATCGCGGTAATATTGCCGGGAGTACGCCCCAGCATCTGCTTTGCGGCCAGCCCCACCTGCTGGATGACCTTCTTGCCGTTGGGGCCGCCGTCCTGGCGTATTGCCACCACCGAGGGTTCATTCAGGACGATACCCTGGCCGCGAACATAGATAAGGGTATTGGCCGTCCCCAGGTCTATCGCCATATCGGTTGAAAAATAACCTTTCAACACGTTATTGTTTATGAAATTAAGCATGGTTTACGGAATCCGTCGCAGATGGCGATGATAAGCTGATGGTAAAAGCGGGTGAAAAGAATGTGTGCTCAGGCGGGCTATGATACTCTATTAGCTATTTGAATATAAGGGTTATAAGGCTCAATAAAGGGTAATAGCCGCGAATGTCACTGTCTCTGAATGATGTCACACGTATTGCAAACCTTGCGCGAATTGAACTTAGCGGCGAGGAGGCGCGTACAGCGCTAACACACCTGTCGAGTATCTTCAGCCTGATCGAGCAGATGCAGGCTGTGGACGCTTCAGCAATAACTCCGATGTCCCATGCTCAGGATGTAACACAGCGCTTGCGCGATGATACTGTGACCGAGACCGATCAACACAGTCTGTTTCAGTCAGTCGCGCCCCAGGTGGAGGCGGGACTTTATCTGGTACCCAAAGTGATCGAGTGAGGTGATCGAGTGAGGTGATCGAGTGAGGTGATCGAGTGAGGTGATCGAGCGAAGTGATCGAATGAACCTCGGGTCATCGAACGAAATTCGCGCAAAGGCCGTCTCGCTCCAGCCTTTATCGCTTGTATCCCTGGTTCCTTTGATTTACCTGTGGTTACCTGTGACTACCTCTGACATCCCCTGTATTTTCCCCGTTTTTTATACTGCGAATCCATGTTGAATTTAAGCCTCAAGCAACTATCGACGCTGCTCACGATAAAAAAAATTTCCAGCATTGAGTTGACAGGCGAGTTTCTCAAGCGTTCACGCGCCCTGAACGGCGACTATAACGCTTTCATCACCCTGAATGAAGAGGCAAGCCTCGCGCAAGCGCGCGCCGCGGACGCAACGATAGCCTCGGGGCGAGCTGGCCCATTGACAGGAATTCCTGTCGCCCAGAAGGATATTTTTTGTACCAAGGGTTGGCTTACCACCTGCGGGTCGAAAATGTTGTCGAACTTTGTTTCGCCTTACGATGCCTTTGTGGTGGAACGGTTCAATGCCGCCGGTGCGGTAAATATAGGCAAGACCAACATGGATGAATTCGCCATGGGGTCCAGCAACGAGACCTCTTTTTATGGGCCGGTGAAGAATCCCTGGGATATTACGGCAGTACCGGGCGGTAGCTCGGGCGGCTCCGCTTGCGCGGTCGCCGCGCGCATGACTCCGGCGGCAACGGGTACGGATACGGGCGGCTCCATTCGTCAACCAGCGGCCTTATGCGGCGTTTCCGGCCTCAAACCTACATACGGCCTGGTATCCCGGTACGGGATGATCGCATTCGCCTCCAGCCTGGATCAGGGCGGACCGATGGCGAAGTCAGCGGAAGACTTGGCCCTGATGCTGAATGTCATGGCAGGGTTTGATGCACGCGATTCTACCAGTCTGATGCGGGAACCGGAGGATTACGCGCGCGATCTGGAAAAGCCGCTGGAAGGCTTGCGTATTGGCTTGCCAAAGGAATATTTCGTCAAGGAAATAAGCGATGACGTGGCGCGCGCGGTGGAAGAGGCCATTGACGAATATCGCAAGCTTGGAGCCAGAATCGTCGAGATATCACTGCCCAACACCAAATTATCCGTTCCAGTCTACTACGTGTTGGCCCCGGCGGAAGCTTCCAGCAATCTTTCGCGTTTCGATGGCGTGCGTTATGGTTATCGCGCTCCTGAATATGCCGACCTTAACGATATGTACCGCAAAAGCCGGGCCCAGGGTTTTGGCGCAGAGGTGAAGCGCCGGATCCTGATCGGCACATATGTGCTCTCGCACGGCTATTATGATGCCTATTACATTCAAGCCCAGAAATTGCGCCGCCTGATGGCGCAAGATTTCGCCGAGGCGTTCAAGCAATGCGACATCATCATGGGGCCGACTTCTCCCACAGTCGCATTCAATCTTGGAGAAAGGGTCAGCGATCCCGTGCAGATGTATTTGTCGGATGCCTACACCATTGCAGTCAACCTGGCCGGTTTGCCGGCCATGTCCATTCCCGCAGGTTTTGGCAATAAAGGCAGGCCGGTGGGATTGCACATTGTCGGCAATTATTTTGCGGAAGCAAAAATGCTTAACGTGGCGCATCAGTACCAGAAGGTGACCGACTGGCATATGCGGATACCCAATTCTCTTTGAATTTGCGCCTGTAGGCTTGCGCTGGGGTAAGTTGATGTAGCGCTGATAAGTAATATCATGTGTCTGACCATTTTCGGCAGGTAATAAGTTTTCGTCATTCCGGGCTCGACCCGGAATCCAGCCTAAACATGACTTCCGTCGGCCCGGCTCTGTACGGTTTGGTCGCCAGATCACTGCCGTTGCTTCCAGTTCGTCCGAAACCACCACATACGCCATAGAAAAGGAATTCTCGCAATGCAATGGGAAATCGTTATCGGTCTTGAGGTACATGCCCAGCTCTCGACTCAATCAAAAATATTCTCGGGCGCCTCGACCGCGTTTGGAGCCGCTCCGAACGCCGAGGCCTGCGCGGTGGACCTTGCGTTGCCCGGCGTGCTGCCGGTCTTGAACCGAGGTGCCGTCGGCCGGGCGATCAGGCTAGGGCTCGCAGTTGGGGCAAAAATCAATTCTCGGTCGATTTTTGCGCGCAAAAATTATTTCTATCCCGATCTCCCCAAGGGCTATCAGATCAGCCAGTATGAGTTGCCCGTGGTGGAAGGCGGTACCGTGAGAATTCGTGTTGGTGAAACCGAGAAAACCATCCGCCTTGTTCGGGCGCACCTGGAGGAAGATGCGGGGAAGTCATTGCATGAGGATTTCCATGGGATGACGGGTATCGACCTGAACCGTGCGGGCACGCCATTGCTCGAGATCGTTTCCGAACCGGATATGCGGAGCAGCCATGAGGCCGTTACCTACGCCAAAACCTTGCATTCGCTGGTACGCTGGATTGGGATCTGCGATGGCAACATGCAGGAAGGATCGTTTCGCTGCGACGCCAACGTGTCAGTGCGTCCTCAAGGATCGGAAAAGCTTGGTACCCGTTGCGAAATTAAAAATCTGAATTCCTTCCGCTTTCTTGAGAAAGCCATTGATTATGAGGCCAGACGGCAGATAGAGATTCTGGAAGATGGCGGAACCATACAGCAGCAAACCCGTCTCTATGATCCCGACAAAGGTGAAACCCGCGCCATGCGCAGCAAGGAGGATGCCCAGGACTATCGTTATTTTCCCGACCCGGATCTGCTGCCGCTGGAAATTGCGGAGAACTGGATCGCCAAGGTTAAAAGTGATCTGCCTGAGTTACCGCAGCAAATGCGAGCGCGCTTCGAGCGGGACTACAAGCTTTCTTCCTATGACGCATCGGGCTTGACGGCCGAGCGCGAGGTCGCGGAATACTATGAGGCGGTCGTCGCTAAACTTCCGTCCGATCCCAAGCTTTGCGCGAACTGGGTAATGGGCGAACTTTCCGGTTATCTCAACGATGAGGATAAGTCTTTCGATAGCTGCCCGCTATCTCCGATACAGCTTGCGCAGCTTTTAACACGTATCAAGGATGGCACGATTTCGGGAAAAATCGCAAAAGAAGTTTTCAGGCAGATGTGTACCAAAGCGGGTCAGATGGATGCAGGATGGAAGAGCCGGGATTCGAAACTGGATGAGAATCTTGCGGATCAGATTATCGAGTCACAAGGACTGAAACAAATCTCCGACTCAGGTGAACTGGAAAAATTGATCGAAGGTGTTATCTCCGCAAATGCGAAGTCGGTGGAAGAATTCAAGGCCGGTAAAGAGAAAGCCTTCAACGCCCTTATCGGACAAGTGATGAAGGCCGCCAAGGGTAAAGCCAACCCGGCTCAGGTAAATGAGATATTGAAGAAAAAGCTGATGTAGGTTGGAGTGAGGCACGAACCCCAACTATCGTGGTATTGGAAATAAACGTTGGAGCCCCTTTCACCCCGACCTTCTAAAAAAGAAATCATGCATTACCGACGCGCAGATGTAAAAAGTGGAACCTATTTCTTCACAGTCAACCTGTTAGCGCCGTAGCACTGTACTGATGGACCATATCGGTGTGCTGCGGGAGGTGATTCGGGAAGTCAAGGCGTGAGCCACTGATAAACAGAACAATGAATCCTGTTCATCGTAACTTCGCCGATCTTGACCGGTGAACTGCCTGTAAAGATTCCAACCGCATACCCACCAGCACATTTACGGCCCCTTCTTTATAAATTCACGCTGCGCCCTCCATCCACCGCGATGATCTGCCCGGTGATATAGGGCGCATCGCCGATCAGGAAAGCGACTGTTCTGGCGATGTCGTCGGGCTCGCCGGTGCGTTTTAGCAGTGTTCGGCTGATGATATGCTGGCGCGAAGCTTCATCCATCCACTCGCCTGCTTCCGGCCATAGAATGGGGCCGGGCGATATGCCGTTAACCCGGACTTCCGGTGCAAGCTCCTGCGCCAGCGACCGGGTAAGCGAGGCCAACCCGCCTTTGGCGGTGTTGTACACCGTGTATCCTTTCAGAGGCCATTCAGAATGAATGTCAACGATATTGACGATGCAGCCGTGCTGCTTTTTAAGATGCGGCGCTGCCGCCTGGGATAAAAACAATGGGGCCTTGAGATTACTGCCGATCAGGTCATCCCACATATTCTCGGTAATCTCTCCGAGTGGAGTGGGAAAAAAACTGGAAGCATTATTGACGAGCGCATCGAGTTTTCCAAAGTGGGACACCGTTTGGTCGATAAAGTATGATAGCCGTGCAATATCGAGCAAATTACCCTGCACCAACGCTACAGAGTTAGCCCGGACCTGATTGAGTTCGGCCTGCAACGATTGCGCCTCCTGCTCCGATGAGCGGTAATGCACGATCAGATTGGCACCCTGCCCGTGCAATCTCCGGCACGTAGCCGCCCCCACGCGTCGGGCTCCCCCTGTGACGAGTATCACTTTCCCCTGCATTGCGATCTCCTCTACACTTTCGGATCAATTCGATTTTAACTTATAGGCCCGTCATCAACGAGTTTAGAGTACGCTCTGGATTTCCGCTTTCGCGGAAAAGACGATGCCCCAGTTTTGATCGCAACTCATATAGTACAGCGTAGCATTGAACCCATGCAGTCACCATCGTCCCCCCCGGGTTTGCCGCCACCGGGTGAAGCCGCTATTCAGCATAGCCGCGCGCTGTCAAATCTGATCTGTGGGGAAATTACCGCAGCGGGTGGCTGGATTTCGTTTGAACATTATATGAGGCTGGCGCTGTACGCTCCGGGGCTGGGGTATTACAGCGGCGGTGCGGCAAAATTCGGCCAGGAAGGAGATTTTGTGACCGCGCCGGAGCTATCGCCGTTATTCGGCAAGACTGTAGCACGGCAAGCGGCGCAAGTGCTTGAAGTCCTGGAAGGCGGCAATATACTGGAATTTGGCGCAGGCACGGGCAAGCTGGCCCTCGATTTATTACTTGAGCTGGAAAAACTCGGCAGCCTGCCAAAACAGTACTTTATCCTTGAGGTCAGCGCCGAACTGCAGCAACGGCAGCGATATTTATTTGAAAAGTTCGCAGCCCACCTCTTGCCGCGCATCGCCTGGTTAAAGCGTTTACCTCCCAGATTCAGCGGTTTCGTATTTGCCAATGAAGTCATCGATGCGATGCCTGTGCATCTGGTTGGCTGGCGCGGCGCCGATTTGTTCGAGCGCGGTGTAGCTTGGAGGAAGGGTCAATTTAACTGGTGTGAGCGCTCGCTTAAAAAAGGGAAGGATACAGGAGCCAAGGGAAAGGGAAAGGAGGAGGAAGAGCTTTTTGACGCGGCGCAGGAATTGAATCCGCAGATTCAGCCTAATAACAATGATCGCGGCGATAACGGCGCCGCTAACGAATATTCCAATGAATATGAATATGTCAGCGAGATCAATCTCTCAGCCCGGCATTTCATGCGTAGTCTCGGAAATATGCTCGAAAACGGGCTGGTTCTACTGATCGATTACGGTTTTGGGCAGGGTGAGTATTACCATCCGCAACGTAATCGCGGAACCCTCATGTGCCATTATCGGCATCGCGTTCACGACGATCCGTTTTATCTTCCCGGGTTGCAGGATATTACGAGCCACGTCGATTTCACTGCTATTGCCGGGGCGGCCGACAGCTCCGGACTGGAATTGATGGGGTATACCTCTCAGGCACATTTCCTCATCAATTGCGGAATAACCGAAATTCTGGCGCAAACTCCGGCCGAAAGCACGAAGGATTACCTGCCGCTGGCAAATCAGTTACAAAAACTGGTGAGCCCGGCCGAAATGGGTGAGTTGTTCAAGGCCATAGCCTTTGGCAGGAATATCAGCGGGCCTCTAACCGGATTTATCCACGGCGATAAAAGTCGTATGCTGTAGCTCATTCAGTTCCAGGACGCTTGCCAGCGACTTTTACAGGCATGCTATGATTTAAAATGAGCGCTGAAAAATTTACTAAAAATTCCAAACCGACGTGAAATGGGGGAGGTACCCATGGCAACTGTAAGACAATTACTGCAAGGCAAGGGGCACGACGTTGCCGGCATCGAGCCGGACAAATCAGTATATGAGGCCATGCAACTGATGGCTGATAAGAATGTTGGCGCATTGCTGGTGCTGCAGGATGGAAAATTGGCCGGTATCATCACGGAAAGAGATTATTCCCGCAAGGCGTATAAGCTGGACAAGCCCGCGAGAGATATTCCGATAAAAGAAATCATGACCACTCAGGTCGCCTATGTGAGCCCCGACTATACCACGGAGGATTGCATGGCATTGGTTACCGAGATTCGGGTGCGCCATTTACCCGTACTCGAAAACAACGAAGTGGTCGGCATTATATCCATCGGCGATCTTGTTAAGGATGCGATCTCCGGACAGCAATTTGTCATTGATCAGCTCGAACGTTATATATATGGAGAATTCGCTAATCCCAATACGGCGGAATACGCGGCGAAATACAGATAATGGCGCAACAATCTATCCCCTGCCATGGGAATTTGTCAGCGGAATATTGCCCCGCTAGCCAAGGTCCAAATTCCCATCAATAAAAACGAAGCCGCAGCCACCCAGCGCACTCTGCGCATATCGATCCGGTCTGCAAGCGCCTTGCCTATCCAGACCGCGGGCGCGTTTGCCAGCATCATGCCGAGCGTGGTTCCTAATATAACCATATATAGCGAATCATAGCGCGCAGCCAGGGCCACCGTTGCAAACTGCGTCTTATCCCCCATTTCCGCCACGAAGAAGGCAGTCAGCGTCGTCAGGAATATTCCGGAATCGAAAATGCGCGGATCCTTGTCCAGCACGTCCGGCTTGAGCGTCCACAAGCCGAATCCGATAAACGATAGTCCGACAATCCAGTTGAGGAATTGCGGCGAGACCAGGCTGGCTGCCCACGCCCCTGCCGTGGCGGCCAGCGCGTGGTTGAGCAATGTCGCGACAAGAATTCCCGCCATGATGGGATAGGGCCGCCGCAGCTTTGCCGCTAAGGCAAATGACAGAAGCTGGGTCTTATCGCCGATCTCAGCCAATGCAACCAATAGGGTGGAGGTAAGAAAAGCTTCCAATGCGAATAAAGGCTGGAACGTATTACATTAAGAGGAGGTGGGGGCATTGTAGCGCGGTTTTATGCAAGTCTTTCCAGGCGCAGGGCCGATTAATCCTGGTTATCGGTAACGGCACTTCTTTATGTCAATGATTAAACTCTTCACGTGCCTGGGGCTCTAATAAGCGCGAAACCATGACCTTTCTTCCTTTTTGTTCCCCTTTCTCCCTGACGGTTCTATTGAGCAGGTACTCATGAAGCCCATTGATCTTCCGTCGGAATTTTCAGGCCCCCTGAATCCGGATTCTTCCGATTCGGTTAGCGCCGGATTGAGCGCTGATATAAGCGCCGAAGCCAATCGCTGCGTGGCTTGCGGCCTATGCCTGCCGCATTGCCCCACTTATCGGATCATGCAATCGGAAGCCGATTCTCCCCGGGGGCGTATTGCTTTGATGAGTGGAGCGACGAATGGCCGTATCCCGATGAATGCGCGCTTCGCGCTGCACATGGATCGTTGCCTGACCTGCCGCGCGTGCGAGGCCGTATGCCCGAATAACGTGCATTTTGGTCAATTGATCGACAAAACACGGGCCATGCTGGAGCCGTTGCGGCCCGATATCCCGAATGGGGAGGTAACATTAAAACCGCGGTGGCGGAAGCTGGTGGAACGTGAGCTGATGGCGAAACCTGAACGTCTCGATGCCTTGCGTCCCATTTTGCGTTTTTACCAGGGAGCGGGGTTTCAAAAATGGGTGCGTAAGTCCGGCTTACTGGGTAAAGGCAAGCTCGCCCTGTTGGAGGCGCAACTCCCGGCTCCCGATAAGCCTTGCGCCCTGCCGGTTGACTCGAAGATAGCGCAATCGTGGCAGAGAATATACCCCTCCACGGGAGAGCACCGGGGCGACGTCGGCCTGTTCCTTGGTTGCGTCGCCCGCCTGATGGACGCTGAAACTATCAATGCCTCGATAATCGTGCTCAACCGTTTGGGTTACACGGTACACGTACCATCCCGGCAAACCTGTTGCGGTGCCTTGCATCAGCATGGCGGGGAGTTGGAAGCGGCGCAAAACCTGGCGAGACGGAATATCAAGGCTTTCGGGGAATTGACTACGGAATTGAGTACCCGGGGGGCGAATTTGCAGGCAATCATCAGTACGGCATCCGGTTGCGGCGTGCAATTAGCTGAGTATCAGCATTTTTCCTTGCCCGCGTTGAGCAGTCAAAGCGGAGGTTTTTCCGCAAAAATCATGGATATCAGTGCATTCCTGGCAATAGCTCAAGGATGGGATGACATAAAGCTTAAACCATTGCCTTACAAAATTGCAGTACACGAGCCTTGCAGCCTGCGCAACGTGCTGCGAGGTGCGGCCCATCCGTATAAAGTGCTCGCGCGCATTCCCGAAGCCCAGGTTATCCCGCTTCCTGGAAATAGCCAGTGCTGCGGCGCTGCCGGAACCTACTTTGCCGACCAGCCGGAAATGGCACAGGTGCTGCTGAATGATAAGCTGGCCGCGCTGAATGCCAGTGGCGCACGCTACCTTGCCACTTCAAATGTAGGCTGTGCAATGTATATGGGCAGCGGATTGCGCGCAACCGGTTCAAGGGCCGGTGGGGAGCAGGGACCTGACATCGAAGTCGTGCATCCGGTCACGCTTTTGGCGCGGCAAATGGGTTAAAATGGCGTTCATTGCTTACTTGCTTATAGCGCTTATATCGTCATCAGGTGATGCTCATGCCGAATATCGATAAATTCATCATCGGCTTTGATCGCGCATTGCGCACATTGCTGACCCCGGCACAAACGCTACGCGCTGTGCCGGGAACCGAACTGCCGGAAGCCGAGCTGGATGATTCAGAGAAACGTGAGGCCACGGCGTTGATGCGCGTCAATCATGTCGGCGAAATTTGCGCACAAGCGCTCTACCAGGGACAGGCGCTTACCGCACGAAACCGGGAAGTTCAGCACACTCTGGAGAAGGCGGCATCCGAGGAAACCGAACATCTCGCCTGGACCGAACGGCGCATCGCGGAATTGAGCGGGCGCAAGAGCCTGCTGAATCCGTTGTGGTATGGCGGCTCATTTGCCATAGGCGCATTTGCCGGTATGCTCGGCGATAAATGGAACCTGGGGTTTCTCGCCGAAACCGAGCGTCAGGTGGAAGCACACCTGGCTGGGCACCTCAAGCGCCTTCCGCATCACGACCAGAAAAGCCGTGCCATTGTTGCCCAAATGCAGATCGATGAAGCCGGCCATGCGACCACGGCAGTCGCGCACGGAGGCGTGGATCTGCCTGTCCCGGTAAAGCTGGCTATGAAGCTGGGATCAAAAGTGATGACGCAAACCGCGTATTGGGTTTAGGCGAGTACTTCCACGATTTCAAAGTCGTGTGTCAGCACTGCGGTTTTTCCCAGCATGATTGAAGCCGAGCAGTATTTCTCGGCGGAGAGCTTGATGGCCCGCTCGATGTGGCGCGAACTCAGATTCTTGCCGGTAAGGATAAAATGAAAGTGGATGCGGGTAAAAACCTTGGGTTCTTGCGAAGCCCGCTCCGCTTCGATCTCCACAACACAATCACTGATGTCCTGGCGAGCCTTTTCCAGGATCAGTACCACGTCGACAGCCGCGCAGCCTCCCGTTCCCATTAGCAACATTTCCATGGGACGGGGACCCTGGTTTCTTCCGCCAACTTCAGGAGGCCCGTCCATCAGTACCGCATGTCCGCTGCCGGATTCGGCGATGAAGCTCACCCCATCTTTCCATTTGATGCGTGTTTTCATCGATTTTGTTTCTTGAGAACGTCCGGTATTTTAGTCCTGTTTTCTCCAAAGAAGAAATGC
>Ga0134128_10010047_pt1 | contig 11352 bp, 10 predicted proteins | sample KB31754_FD_96462 | JGI IMG/M metagenome (GOLD analysis project Ga0134128, IMG submission 96462) | Terrestrial soil microbial communities with excess Nitrogen fertilizer from Kellogg Biological Station, Michigan, USA - KB3-175-4 | ecosystem: Environmental > Terrestrial > Soil > Unclassified ...
CTCGGTTACACTGCCATCCGGCGCCGTCTCCACCACATGCGTCACGTGCGTCCGCAAAAGCTCATCCACCAGACTTTTGTTCTCGTCAATGACAATCCGGTTATCCGGTGTGGTGATGCTGCGCCGCCGATTGGCCTCCAAGTGTGCTTCATAACTCACGGTCTTCAGTGTGAAAACCGCCCTGGTGCACTGAGGGATGAGATCCAGCCGCGCCTGCCTTCGCTCTTTAAGCGTTCGGCGAGCCTGCTGCAGGAGAATAGCGGCATCCTTCGCCGCCTTGACCTTCTCCCGCGCCGCCTCAAGAGCCGCCGTCTGCTCCTCGGTCCCCGCGGCGGCGGCGGCCATCACCTTCGCCTCTTCATCCGTCGCCGCCGCGAGGTATCGCTGCGTCGCCTCTTCCTGCAGGTGAAGACTGTATTTCTGTAGGTCCAGACCGTACGTTGACGGCAGCACCACCAGTCGGTCAAGGATCTGGCAGTGATATACGGTCGCCTCATGGGGCTGTGCCTCGAAAAGTGTTGGTGTCTCGCTCATTGATTCTCCCTGTGAACCTGCAAGAATGGGGCGGCCAGCCCGAAGCCGCCCCGGTACTGATAGGTTTCAGCGCCCATCAGCCCCTCTGCCTTGTTCCGCCGCCATTATTCCGGTTGAAGGAATCCCCACTCAGCGCAGGCGCCATGCTGCGTATACGTCCAGGATCCTGCGCCGGCTGCGGTCTTGGACTGTCATCCCGCACGATCCTTACCGGTATCGCTTCGTGGTCTCCCATCGGCCGGCCCGGCAAGGCTGCTCCCAGAGGTGGCAGCATCACTCCTTGGTCGCTTCCTGGTCCGAGGTGAGAGTAAGACGGCAGCACGCCACCGTAACCCGGCGGAAGCGGAGCAGCGTGGCCATACACGCCCCCGGCCGGCTGAGGGCCGAAAACCTTCTCGTAAACATCCTTCTGGACGGGACCCATGTTCGATGTGTCTGGCACTCCTGGCCGCTGCGCTCCTGTCATGCCGGTGGCAAAGACGCCCGCTGGAGAGCTGAAGTGTCCCACCAGGCTGCTCGCCATCGGCAGAGTATGCAGCCAGTTGTCGCGGTCCATTGGATGCGTTGAGCCGAGGTTCGGATTCACGGAGCCAAAGAGGCCCGCCGCCTTCAGGTTCACGGAACCCATCATCATCGACACGGACGTCGGGGCATTGATGAGGGACGCCGTAAGCCGAGACTGCCAGCCCTCGGCCAATTCGTTTTGCAGTGCGACGCCCTGGCTCAAAAGCTCATTCCGCCTCTGCTGGAACTGGGTTTCAATCAAGTCTCGCTGCCCGGCGTCGAGCGATTGGTAGGACGGGTCGTTCACCGTAGATTGATGCATCCGCTCAAGTTCTGCCGCCTGAGTATTCGCGTTCGCGAGCCCCGATGTAAGGCCAGCCCGGCGGTCCGTCCAGGAAGCGGCAAAAGAGGAAGCGAGGATCTGACTTGCCGCAGCCTGGCTCCCACGAAGCTGCGACGCCGGCGAGAATGGAAGCTGCGTTCCCTGCAGCACAGTGGAGAACATCTGCGTGTTCAAGTCGCTCACGGCGACCTGCCGCTGCGCCACCGCCGCCGCAGACGCCGGGTCCTGCAGAAGCTGATTCTGGCGTTGTGCGATGTCGAGTTGCTGCTTCGCCACGTCAAGGTGATCGGACAGCGCCCGCCGCATGTCAGAAAGCGCCGCCAGCATAGCGCCGCCATTGCCAGAGAGCTGCGCCTGGCCAAGGGCCGCCTGCGCCGCCTGAGTCCTTGACTGAGCGGAGTCCTGACGGATGTTCAATTTATCCTGTCGCTGTGAATAGTCGAAGATCGCACTGGCGCCCGCGTTGCCCAGGCCAAGGATTTCCGTCGCCTGCGTCGGATCAATCAACCCGCGAGAGATCGCGAGCTCCAAGCCCGCTTCCCGCTGGTTGAAGCTCGCCAGCCCGGAACTATCCCAACCGGCCGGACGAGGTGTGGAAACATACCGGCCCAGCTTCAGCGCTTCCTGTTCCGACGATAGATCGGCGCTTCGCTTCACAAGCCGGCCCATGTAGGAATTCGGATCCCAGGAGCTATCTAACCTGGCCACTGCCATCGGATGCGCCCGGTAGAAGTCCGCCTTCTCGTCGTGAATCTTGTCCTGCTCCGCATTGAGCCGCGCCATATCCGCCGCGTAGCCCGGACGTTCTATCGCCGTCCGGTCGAACCCCGTTGGCCGTGGCGCCCACGACGTTCCAGAGGACAGCCCAGGCGTGTCCTGAAATAACTTGCTCGTAATCTTGGCGAGAGCCCCCGCGACGTCAGCGGCCGCCTGCGTGTCGCCAAATGGCTGCGCCGCAGAAACAGTGCTCCACCCGATCCGGTCCACGGCGCCCGCGAGCCCGCCCAGCGACGGCCGCCCGGCCGCCCTGTTCGCCGCCGTCCCGGCCCCGAGGAAGAGCTGCTGAAGCCGCTGCGTGTCGGGGTCCATCGCATCGAGTGAGCCACTGGCGAGCATGCTCAGTATATCCGCACTCGGCCCACCAGACAGCAGTCCTGCGGATCGTCCATACGCCTGCGACGCCGCGAGCACCCCGGCCCGGCCTTGAAGCGCCGCCGATACCTCCCCGCCCTGCGCCCCGATGACCGAGCTTAAGGCGCCGCCCGCAGCCGCACCAATACCACCGCCGAGGAGCGGATTGCCGAAGTAGGCTCCGACCCCAACTCCGAGCGCCGTTAAAACCCCGCTCACTATCGTCTGCGTCTCAGCTACCTGTACACGCTGGCCCGGTATCGCATAGCTCAAGCCAGGCAGCCCGGCCGGCAGCCCATACTGCTGTGTCGCCGCATGGATGCCAGCCAGTTCAGGCGCCATAGCCATGCCCAGGACGTTGCTGGCCCCCAGTCCGCCGAGGATCGCACCGAGGACGCCACCCACACCACCGGCGCCGGAACCACCGCTTCCAATCCCGTTCCCACTGCTCCCGATGCCACTCCCCGAAACCGCGGGCCCGCTGCCAACACTGGAACCACCGGCGCCGCCAGACCCACCGGCGCCGCCATTCACGAGTGTCACCTGAGCGGCGTTTATCGTTATGGACGACGCACTGAACGCCCCTGACTGGTTGACTGTCGAGGCTGGTAGGCCCTCCCAACTATTCGGGAAAGAACCCATGCCCGATCCGGAAGGTGTTTGTCCCGCCCAGGGTCCGGCTAAGGACGGCGGCAATTTCCCCCACGGCGTGTCGTATGTCGGCACTGGCCCGGATGCGGGTATCCACTGCGGCTCTGCGCCCGGCAGATAGCCCTGTGCCGGCGCATTCGGAGCAGGAAGTCCACTCGCACCACCGGCCAGATCGCCAGAGGACCCGGGGTTCGAGCCCACGACAGAGGAGTCAGGTGAACGCCCCGCGGCGACGCGGAGTAGCGATTCGATGCGGGCATGAAGGTCCGCAATCTTCTGGCCGGCGACATCATCACCCGTCATCGCTACTTTGATTGAAACCTGCGGATCCTGTCCTGGTGGCATTGAGCGTCTCCGAAATGCGACTTTGTGCTCTACTCGTTAATACGTACCACACCGCTCCAGCGGATTCGGAAGGATATCCCCGACCGCGTGAGAAAGGGAAAATTCAGCCACTCGTCTACTAACATTCAGGAGCCTCAACAATGTCCGACCCGAATCAAACTCTGCTTCAGTCGCCCACTCCCCCGAACGAGAACTTGCGACCCTGCCCTGCCTGCGGCCGAATGCTCTCATGGGACTGCCGCTGCTGTCCCGGTTGCGGTAAGAACATCCCATCGCTCGGAATGACGTATCTGCTGATCGGCATCCTTGCCGCCATCATCATGCTCGGCATAGGCGCCGGCTTCGCACTCCACTAATTCCCGGTCACCCCTCATCCCGCAGTCGGAACGACCTGGTGGAGCCACCGCTCAAACCGCTCGCGTAGCCGATCGGGTTTCGCATCCAGGTAGATCACGTCCGTCCGTTCCATCTCCTCAAGAGTGAACTGCCGCCCGCTCAACCATTTCACCACCTGACGGCATAATGCTGGCGACAGGTGACGACGATGCACTATCCCAATCGCCGTGCCGCAAGTCCGATCTGTTCCACCAAGAAGCGCAGCCCAACTGGGTTCGATAATCCCCAGTTCAAAATCAATCGGCGTCGACTCGGGCACAGCTGAACTGTTCATCTCCACCACTTGAATCTTGTCCGGATTGGACGCGAGGAAAATCCAATGTTGCCGCTGGGCTATACGCTTCCACAGCATCGCCCGCGCCTCAGCTCTTGTGAAAAACCGGCACTCGTCATCACGCGAAGGCAGCATTTGCAGCCCTTCGCTGAAAACACGTCGCCGCTTCGCCCAGCGTGTTTCACCGTTCAGGCCCTTCGCTTTGACCCTGGCCACGGCCAGCCGTGCTTGCGTTATGGTCGCCATCACTCCCCATTCCCATCGTCAGCCTGTCCGGCCGCGGCAGTTTCGCCCAGGTTGACCGAGGCTCGGAGCACCTTCGCCCGTGCGGCCAACCACTCGTCGTACTCCTGGCGAATCGCATCCACGCGCTCCGCGCTGAAACCATAGTCCCGTAGCGCCTGGGCCAGCGCCGGCTGTAGCCGCGGTGGGCGCCCGTTGCAGTGCGCCTCGATTAATCCGTATCCCACCCTCAGCACGCCGGCCAACTGGCTTCTGCTGACGCACAGGCGGTCGATCGGATTTGTAATTTTGGGATCCGGTTTCCCGAGCTGAGCCTCGATGATCTGCGCCCGATGATAAACCCGCCACGCCTCATACTTTTCCGGGAAGTTGTTCTGCGGATCGAGCTTCCGCCATTTCAAACCCCCCAGGAACGTCGGAGGGGCCTCCGGATACCTGCCCTGCGCGATCCCATCAATGATGCTCGAAGGTACGCAGACATGTTCGCCCAACTCTCGCCTGGACATCCCGAAACTATCAATGGGGTTCTCCGGCGCCTTGGCCGCTAATTTGCGTTCAAACATTCAACCAACCCTCCCCGCCTCGCCACTACTGCTGCTCCTGCACTCTTATACGTTTGCCGAGCCGATCCGCGTACATCGAGCCCAGTGAGGCCATTCACGCCGCGTTCCGGCCCAGGGTCTCCAGCAGCCGGAGCGCTGCGGCCTACGGAACGACTACCGAATGATGGGAACATCCGCCGCTGGCTTCAGATCCTCGGTGAGCACGAATCGGAACTTCTACACAACACACTTTTTGATACAGTGACAAAACTTCTGCCTTGTGACAAACCAAAACCTAACTCTCCTCGCGTGCACATGTAGGAAAAGTTATGTTTTGAAACGTCACCGCCGTGGAACTTTGTCACAGTATCGTTAATCGTGATTAGTTTACGGTGCACGATCCCTCTCGTCGCGGCTCGGCACTGGTGATGTGAGTTTCAGCCCCAATCCCGCCCAAGACCGGCAGTCGCTGGCCCAGTCTCGAGCGTGAGTGGTGGCAGGGACAGGAAGATCGGCTCTCCACACTGAAGGACTTCTCCCAGGTCTTTGCATCCATACTCCGCCAGCAATGCGCCTGGCTCCATGAAGAAGACCCTCGGACCGCACCCCCGCCGGCGCCGCCGATCCTTCAGCCCATCACGCAGGCGCACCGCTGCTCGCTGGCCCTCGGTGTCATCATCCAGCAGGAGCGTCACCCGCTCGCAGCGATCGAACCATTCGGGAAGAGCGTAAGCGCCCATCAGCGCCCGAACGTCCGGAATGGGTTGTTGACACAACACCATCAGCGCCAGCGCATCGAATGCCCCTTCGACGGCGATTACGTCCGAAGGCATCGGCCCTGGTCCGGCGGCGCCGAACAATCCAGCGGCCCCCATCTTTCGCGACTTGACTGCCCTATCGTCGCTGTGAATGTTGCGGCCCGCCACCGAGACCGGCCGGCCCGTCACCGGGCAGCGCATCGGAAACGTGAGCCATTCCGATTCCACCTCATCCCAGCGGCCCCGCCAGTAGCCCAGGCCCAGGGACCGCGCCAGATCGTCCGGCACACCGCGGGCCCGGGCGTAGGCTTGCGCTGGGCTGCCCTGGTAAGCTCTCCACGCTTCCACGCTCCGAACAACCGCCACTTCATTCGGCAGCAAAGGTTCTGCCGCCCGGAGCGGTCGCTGGAGCTCTGCCCCACGGCCACCACGCCAGAACTCCCGCAGCGTGCCCCATATTCCGCAGCTCGCATTGTGGCAGGTGAACTCTCCGGAAGAGGGGTCAACCGAGAGGCTCTTCTGGTGGTCGCCACCATGCCGCGGGCATTTGAAGCGGGTCCGACCGCCAGAGAAGCGCGGCCGCGGGTCGTATGCCTCGCATTCAGCCATCGTCAGATCGTCAACTCTTCCATCCGTCACTTCAAAGGCTCCAAAGAAATTCGCCTAGGGGAGGTTGGGAGGTTTGGGGAGGTTTCCTCTACCCGCTCTATAATCTTCCGCTCCGCTATTTAACATAATTGCGGAAGATTATAGTACAGTACGTACTAACCTCCCTCTACCTCCCCGTTGTGCTCAAGAGGAAGTACAACCTCCCCTGAAACCTCCCCCGATTTGATGATTCTGTAGGTTTTGGCCGAGTGTCTTTTGGGTCCCGCCACCAATTGAAGGAGGATCGGCTGGCCTTCATCGTCCTTCTCGCCAGACTCATACACGCGCCCCTGCGCCTTCCTCAGAGCGTGCCCCAATTTGGTCGCTGCTGCGGTTGCGCTTGCGGAATCTTCGGCGAAGGTGATACCGAGGTGCTCGCTGGCAAGTGTAAGCAACTCCTTCGCCGACATCGCCGTGGCGTCATGGGCTTTCCGCCATGCATCAACGAAGCCGCCCATCGCATCGCCGGCGGTGTCGGACTTCTCACGCAGCTTCTCCCGGTTCTCCAGGAAGCCCGGAATCTCACAGGAGCGCAAGATCCCCCCGATCACCTGTGACCATCGCTCATAACTCCCCATAGGAATCCCATCCCAGTCCGGCATCCCATCCAAAACCCATTTCCGGACAAGGGTGATGACGGCGCCAACCAGTGGCCCGCGGTTCCTGTCTGCCCAATCCTGCAGCAGAGGGTGGCGGAAACCTGTCCGGTCTTCTGGTCTGGCCTGCTTGGGCTCAAGCCGGATCCACGCCGAACGCCTGACCATATCCCTGCTCGCGGTTGGATTGTTGGACGTGCATAGCCAGACGGCCCGGACCGGAACATCCCTCATGCTCTGCACACCGAATAGCCGGCAGGAGTGCACGGGAGCGGTCAATATCTCCGCCAGTATCTCCGAATCCAGTCGTTCGGCGTTGTCTATGAAAATGTGTGTCCGCCCGCCCATCAGTGCGCTAAACAACGTTTTCGAGAACTCCTGCTCATCCGTCGGTGGCGCCATTAAGGCAAGTGCCGGATCGTAGATTTTGCAGCAGGCCTGCGCAAGCTTGCCCTTCCCGGCGCCAGGCACAGGCGCGTCTATCAGGTGCATCGGCGTCGGATTGGCCCCGATGAGGTGCCTCACGAACGGCAGGATGATGAGCGCGATCGCGTGCGCTCTCGATGCGCTCACCGCTTTTGTTTCCGGGCCGTCTTGTGCGAACGGGAAGTCGCAAAGAAGCTCGTCCAGCAGTCCTTTTGCGGTTGCCAGGTTTGCCAGTGTGGGGGTGGTATCGGGAAGATCGAGGGGCTTCGCAGTGTGGTAGTAGATCCCGATTTTCCGATGGTACCCCGGTTCACTGCACAGGCTGCCATCCGGAGCGAAGACCGGAGCAGTTGCCATCCCGAGGAGCGGAGGAAGGTCCGGATACTCCCCACGTTCCAGGAGAGTTTTCGCTATCCATTCCGGGGGTCTCGCGTGCTTGTCGGTTGGGTTCCCGTTCCGGTCCTGTCCAGTCCGGCGCCATTCTGCGGCATTCGCCAAACGCTCAGTTAGAGCTGCCTGACTCCACTGACCGATAGATCCGTCACCCAACTCGTTAATCTGAATTCGAGCCATTTTCCCGCCGCGAACGAATGCCTGCATAGTGCCGCCGGCGTATGGATTTTGCTCAATGAGAGACTTCTCGGCCTCCGTCATTAGGCCCGGCAGGGTTCTGTCCGTGACGTTGATTTTGCAAAGCGGCGGAGGCCCGCCCGTGGCTACATCTTCTCGGATTGCTATCTCACGGCCGTTCCCGCCAGTGTGCCCGTTCCCATTCGTGCCGCCACGGCCTGGTGATCGAGCCACCATCGCACGCGCAACACCATTCACCGCTGCGTCTCTACATGCGGTCCCCCCATCCATCGGCCGCCCTGGTGGCGGCTCATGTCGCGGTCTGCCCCCCGCATCCAGAGTCACCGAGCACCGCCACCGCGGGTCTGAACATCCAACCCGGTCGCGTTGACGCTGCCAGACAGCCCCTCTCTCAGCGCCGCTCGTTCCGCTGCGAACCACGCGTTGTAATCTCGCTCAAATGCCGCTGAATCTATCCCGGATTCACGGAGGGCGTTGAGAAGCCGCGGCTGGGCCCGGGCCACCCTCCCATTCGCGTGTGTGTCCAGCAGCCGATAGTCCACTCCTACCAAAATCGCCAGCGCCGGAAGTTTCATTTTTTTCTGGCGGCACAGTACTTTCACCGGGTTCTCGGTCATACTCCCCCCCAATCGGAGTCCCAAAATGAGATCACTCTCACTGCTGCACTTGCTCCTTATACGTCTGTTCGAGCGATCCGCGTTATTTGAGCACGAACGCGGGTTCAGAGGTGCACGCCCGCCGTACGAACCTGTCACCATAATCGCATCCTGCGGTTGCAATCAATCGTCCGCTCCGGCATAATAACGGCGTTGGATCTCCTGCTCGTAGACGCCCTGGCGCTGCCCGGCTGGGGCGTTTTCGTTTCCCCACGTCCTCGCAGTTCATCTCGCCGCCTTCCCTTTTCTGCCGGTGGATTCGGCGCCACCGGCAGCCTGCTTCTTCGTTCCTCTGCCCATCGTGAGAAAAACCCGCCCGCTCGCGCCGTAGATGCGCGAGAGTCTGCAGGCGAGTACATAACTGAACTGCCCCCCCGATTCCAGTTTCTTGAGATAGTCCGGACTCACGCGGGCGCGCCTGGCTGCTTCCTCTCGGGATAGTCCGGCGGTCTCGCGTGCCTCGCGGGCGGGTGACATCTAACGGGCCGCCGCCGTGGTGCTGTCGACATAATCCGGAGTTGACTGAATGTCACCTTTGACCGCTGGTCTACTCTCAGTCGTGTCCGATGGCTTCTCCGCTTCCCTCAGAAGGTCTGCGAGCGCATCCAGAACGCGGCGACGGTATTCTTCAGTTCGGGGGTAATCGAGAGTCAGCCGAGCGCGGTCGTGCGGCATGCGCCTCGTGAACACTCGAACCCGAACATCTTCCAGGTCCAACAACATGAAATGCCTCCGATCCCAATGGGTTACGGAGGCATTCTAAACCGGACTTGATTTCCGCGGGTTTCAAAATCCGCGGCCATTTTGGGCGCTAATCTATCAATGGAACGTGGTATTCCTCCTGCGTCACGCGCTGGGATTTTCCCATCAAGCGACTGACGTACCTCCGGACCTCGTCCCACTCAGGACCGTTAACCTCATGGCCAGTCGCCGACGCCCATCGCGCTCTAGCTTCACGGTATGCTTCTTTACGAGAACTGCCTCGCCGGAGACATTCTGCTATACAGGCGTCCAATTCCTTGTAGGTGCGCGAATGGATTGGACTGCTCCCATTGAAGCTTCGTAGGTCAACCGCCGGCCGATCCTTCTTACCGAGCCACCAGTCACGGTGGTCCTTCGCGCACCGTCCCGCACGTGTAAACAAAGTCTGCGACATCGCCGAGAACCCATTGCCAGTGATCGAAAGTGCTATATCCCTCGTTGAGGGTGCGCCATCTTCCACAATCTCGAGGAGCACCGTGGTAACACACAGGCCCGTGGTTGGGCCAAGTGGCGGATTTGGCAGCAGTCCATCACGGCGTCGTCTATCGCACCACACTTCAAATCTGCGGCGTGTATCGTTAACCGTCGCATCACCACAGGAATTATGCGTGGCCGATACGGGGATTTCCTGGAACGACCGCGGTGCTCCGAAGATTGAAGATCCGTCGCTCTCTCCTCTGGCCCAGGCTTCATGTTCTGAACACCAAATCCGGTGAAGCGACTGCTGCTCCCATCTCCTTGGATCCAACTTGTAGAGGATGTAGTCAACTGTCCCCGGAGTCGGAATTACACCCCAGCTACCACATAGCATCTCGATAGTGGAAGGCCACCAGCACTCCAAATGGATGGGGTTCTCTCGCGTACAAGTCGTTGCCGCAGCTGCGATTCTCTTCAGGCCATCCGGAAATTCGCGCTCCATGAGTCGGAGGGTCCTATCGTCCATCGCAGGATCTTCGACCCACTGGACAACGACGCCCACCGCCTTCGTAGCCGGGTTATCCCAGACGCACAAGCTCTCAGAACTCAGATTTCGCCCGCCGCCGAGAGTGACGTACTGACCTGCAGGATGATGGAATGACCACATCGAAGCTTCGAGCCGTGAACCGAACCTCTCGGGGGTTTCTGTGGATTCTCTTCTGACATTCATTTCGGATGTAACGAGTTGCATCTTTATCCAGGTCCGGGTCGCGATGTCGCCCATACTCCGGCAAAGATGATTGGGTAAAGGCGACGTTTCGAGCAGGTCCAGTAATTCAGTGCACTGGCCATAGAGGCGACTGCAAGGCATGCTACCGCCCCCCGTTCTTCAGCCGCGCCACCGGGCTATACTGCCGGTGCTGGTTCTCAAGATCCGCCTGAGCAAGCTCTACGTAGCGGCGGGTCATATCCAGCGACGTATGACCGAGGATTTGCTGCAGGGTGAAGGTGTTGCCGCCGCCCCGCAGGAACATCACGGCGAAGCTGTGCCGGAAGCTGTGCGGCGAACACCGAACCGATTCAATCCCCGCCGCCTTACCGAGTCGCTCAATGAGCTGTAGGAGCCCACTCCCCGTGAGCGACTCTCCTGCAGATAACCCGCGGTCACTGAGGAACAACGGACCGCCGGGAAGCCGCTCGTCTCGGGTTTCCTCGAGATACTGCCAGAGAGCTCTGGCCGTCCTCTTGTCTATGGGCACGGAGCGCCTCTTGTTCCCCTTGCCCAACACTCGGATCTGGCGAGGGGAGACCAGTTCGACATCGGACTCGGCCAGTCCACAAAGCTCGCTTGCACGTATGCCAGTATCAAGCAGCGTCAGGATAATGGCCTGGTCGCGCCGCGGGTTCCGGCTCTTCTTCGCCGCCGATAGCAGCGCTTCCACCTGCTGAATGGTGAACGGCTGCACCTGGTCCGGCCGGCTCACTGGAGGCTTCACGCGCTCAGCGGGCGAAGCAGCCATGGCGCCTTCAGCCAC
>Ga0134128_10010049_pt1 | contig 11351 bp, 9 predicted proteins | sample KB31754_FD_96462 | JGI IMG/M metagenome (GOLD analysis project Ga0134128, IMG submission 96462) | Terrestrial soil microbial communities with excess Nitrogen fertilizer from Kellogg Biological Station, Michigan, USA - KB3-175-4 | ecosystem: Environmental > Terrestrial > Soil > Unclassified ...
AATGGCATCCAGCGCTTCCGCCGACAACGCGGACAGCAGGGTGTTGACCCCGGTCGAGGCTTCGCGCGCGGGAAGCCGGCCGCACGCCACCAGGTGGCCGATGCGCTCGTACACGTCGTCGCGATCGAACGGCTTTTTCATGAAATCGTCGGCACCGCAGCGCTGAAGGTAGAACTGTTCGGTGGCCTGCTGGTTGCCGCTGATCATGATGATCGGGATATCGCGGGTCAGCGGATCATGGCGCAGCGCACGCAGCACGCTGAAGCCGTTCATGCCGGGCATGACGACATCGAGAAAGACCAGCGCCGGCGGCTCGCTCCGTGCCAGCGCGATCGCGGCGGCCCCGTCGGTGGCCTTCAGCACGTGGTAGCCGTCCTGGCCAAGCATCTTGCCGAGCACGGCGCAGATCGTGGGCGAGTCGTCCACCACCAGCATGCGCGCACCGTGGGTGGTCTGCACGTGCTGCGCCTCGGCCGCGTGGCCGCCCAGCAGGCGCTTGATGAAACCGATGCCACTCATACGTACCAGTCCGTCCATGCAGGCTCTCCGGGGCGCGGGAGATGCGCGACCGGCGCACCTCGTGGATATGCGTGCATGCTTGCGCAGATGGTCAAGGCAATGTGCGACGCACTGCTCAGCCTGAACTTCTCCGAGTCCGTGAAGAAAACCACTTCCTGTGGTTTTCTTCTATCGCGAGTCCGGTACAGGCCCGTAGTCACTCACGCGAATCAGGCACTGACGTGCCCGCTTCGCGCCCGGCCATCGGGCAGCTGCTCCTGCGCTGTCTCAACTCGGGCATCCATGCCCTTGCCATGGCCGGGCTGAAAGGCTGCTGTGTCACAGCCTCTCAGTGCAAGTCCTTGATCTTCCGCAGCTGTCGCCGGGCCTGCTTGTCGGGGCGACGCGGCGGGTGATCGAACGCCGCTCCGCTCAATCGGCGCTGTTCGCGCAAGGCCTCCCGCGCGGCGCGGCTGGCGTCGGTTTCGCGGTACAGCTGTTGCGCCTCGCTGGCCGGCCCGCGTCGCGCCGACAGGGCCAATACGCATACCTCCAGGCGTTCCTCGGCGCGACCCACGCGCAGGCGATCGCCCACGTGCAAGGCCTTGGCCGGTTTGCAACCCGCCTCATTGACCTCGACGCGTCCCGCCTCGATCGCCTGCCGCGCCAGGCTGCGGGTCTTGAAAAAACGCGCCGCCCACAGCCACACGTCGACGCGCAGTTCGGCAGGCTCGGAAACCGGTGGCGTCATGGCGGCAACCGCTCGACCAGACGGGTCAGGATGTTTCCCCCTGCGGCGTCACCATGTGCTGCGGATCGGGCATGGCGATGTCCGGAATGGCGGCATGCTCGTCCGGCGTGAGCGCAGGCTCCGCCGGCAAGGCCGGTGCGCTGGCGCGCGGACGGACCACCAGCCGGCCCGCCTGGGTCAGGTGCTGGATGCGCGCGAACACTTCGCCGCGGCCAAAAGGCTTCTTCATGAAATCGTCGGCGCCGAAACGCTGCACGTAGAACTGCTCGGTGGCCTGCAGGTTGCCGCTGATCATCACGATCGGGATGTGCTGGGTAAGCGGCTCCCGGCGCAGGGCGCGCAGCACCGCGAAGCCGTTCATCCCCGGCATCACGATGTCGAGGAAGATCAGGTCCGGCAACTCGCTGCGGGCCAGCTCGAGCGCCGCCTCGCCATCGGCTGCCTTGAGCACCACGTGGCCATCCTGGCTCAGCATCTTGCCCAGCACCGCGCGAATGGTCGCGGAATCATCCACCACCAGAATATGGGCTTCCCTGGGCACGCCACTGCGCGGTGCCGCGCGGCGCTCGCCGTGTTCATTGCCGAAGAACCGCCGGATCAGCTCAAAGCCTGACATGACGCGAGCCCCTGCTCCCGAAAATCCCGGCCCAAGTCTCAATGCAGCGCCGTCCTGACGCAAGCGCCATCATGGAGCCACGCCACCGAGCAGGAAGTTGCCCAGCGGCACCGTCAGCAAGGACAGCACGATGCCGGCACCCAGCACGGTATTGGCCAGGGTCGGCTCGAGGCCGTACTCGTCGGCCAGGATCGCCGCCGACACCATCGGCGCCATCGCCGCCTGCAGCACGCCGACCGTGAGCACCAGGCCGCCAACCCCGGCCACGGTCCCGAGCAGCCAGCACAGCAGCGGGGCCGCCAGCAGCTTCCAGCCCAGCCCCCAGCCCGCCGCGCCGAGCTGGCGCTGGCCCGGGTGGAACTTGAACTGCATTCCGACCGAAAACAGCGCCAGCGGGGTCAGCGTGGCGCCGATCGGCGCGAATACGCCATCCAGCCAGCCCGGCCAGCCGCCGAGCCGGCCCACCACGATACCCAGCAGCAGCGCCAGAAACGGGGGGAACGAAAGAATGCGGCGGAGCATCAGCCGCGGCCGCGGCGTGCGTCCGGAATAGATCGAAGCCACCACGATGCCGGCGGACGCCAGCACCGGGAACGCACCGAGCTGGTCGGCCACCACCGCCAGCGCCAGCCCGGCGTTGCCATGCAGCGCCTGGATCATCGGGTAGCCCATGTAGGCGGTGTTGCCCAGGCCGCAAACCAGGATCAATGCGCCCGTACGCTGTCGCGACCAACCCAGGCGCGGGCCGAGCAGTCCGAACAGCAGCCATGCCCCACCGAAGGTGAGCCACATCGCCGCCACCGGAAACCACAAGTACGCGTCGAACTTCAGCTTCGGGATCAGCTCCAGCACCAGCGCAGCCAGTGCCACGTTCAGCACCCACCAGTTGATCCCCGCCACGATGCCCGCCGGTGGCCTGGCGAATCGCGCCACCAGCACGCCGAGGATCAGGCACACGAACAACAGCAGCAATGCGCTCATGGAGTCACGGCAGGCCCGGAGATGAGTCGCCATTAGACGCGATGCCGGCCCGCGCCGAAAGCGGCGGTCGCGCCCATCGGCGATAATCCCCCTGCCGTCGGCAAGGTCACCCGCGCTCCCCATGAATCCTGATCATCTCGTGCACGGACTTGCCGGCGATGAAATCGCGCCGGACTGGCCGGCGCTGACGCCGTCCGAACTCGAGTCGCTGTTGCGGCATTACCCGCAACCGGGCCCGCCGCTGCGCATCGCGTGGCACAGTCCGCGCCCGCTGTCGGCCGCATGCCTGGTTGAAACGCCGCGGGGGCAGTTTTTCGTCAAGCGCCATCATTGCCGTGTGCGTTCCGCGGCCACGCTGGGCGAAGAGCACCGCTTCATGGCGCATCTGCGCGACCGCGGCATGCCGATACCCATCGTGCTGCAGGATGTCGACGGTGCTTCGGTGGTGGCGACAGGCGACTGGGTCTACGAAGTCCATCAGCGCGCTGCCGGCATCGACCTGTATCGCGAGACGGTTTCGTGGCAGCCGCTGGCCAGTCGCGCACACGCGCGCAGCGCCGGCCGCATGCTCGCCGTTCTGCACGACGCCAGCGCGGGTTACGACGCTGCGCAACGCGACACCCACATCCTGGTGGCACGCAGCGAGTTGATCGCCGCGGTCGATCCCGTGGCCAGGTTGCGCGCGCAGTTGCCGCAACGCCCCGGCCTGGCGGACTACCTGTGCCGGCGTGACTGGCAGGAGGATCTCGCTGCCTTGCTGGCTCCCTGGCACGGCAAGGTCCAGCCACGGCTGGCAGGTCAACCGCGGTTGTGGACCCATGGCGACTGGCACGTCTCGAACCTGTGCTGGAGCGACCCGGGCGATGGCGCGAGCATTGTCTCGGTGCTCGACTTCGGCCTGGCCGCCGCGAACTGCGCGCTGTTCGACCTGGCCACCGCGATCGAGCGCAACGCGATCGCGTGGCTGGCACTGGACACCGGCGACGCGGCGGCGCATCCCGACATCGCCCGCGCGCTGATCGAAGGCTATCGCCGGATACGCCCGCTGGAAGGCGACGACGTTCGCCTGCTGGCCGACCTGCTGCCGCTGGTGCACGTGGATTTCGCGCTGTCCGAGGTCGAGTACTTTCACGCGATCACGCAGTCGAGCGACAGCGCCGATGTCGCCTACGAGACTTTCCTGCGCGGGCACGCCGGCTGGTTCCTCACGCCCCCGGGACAAACCATGCTGCGGGCCATCCGCGACTGCGCCTGAGCCATTGCCCCGCCATTCGTGGTTCAATACGCATTCTTGAAGCGGGGGTGCCCGGCGTTGCCGGGCTGAGAGAGTCCCTTGGAACCTGATCCGGTTTGTACCGGCGTAGGGAGCTTGCAGAGTCGATGCGTCCAGCGGGCGTGTCGGCTTGCCGTCGCTTCGTCTGCAATGGAAGACGACGATGACACGCACACCCCTTGTTCTTGCCCTGCTCGCCACGCTCGGCGCGGCCCACCCCGCGCAGGCCACGGATGACCAGCAACCCGCCCCCCCTCGGCACGCCGAGGCTGCTGCGGCGCAGGCCACCAACCTCGGTACCGTGCATGTGCAGGCACGCGCGCCCGGAGACCGGCACAACACCGCGATCGACAGCTACGGCAACGCCTCGCTGCACGACACGCCAGCCGCGGTCACCGTGGTCACCCGTCAGCAACTGGATGACCGCCAGATCCGCACGCTCAGCGAACTCGCCCGCGAGGACGCTTCGCTCGGCGACAACTACGCACCGGTCGGTTACTACCAGGACATCACGATCCGCGGTTATCCGCTGGACCCGGCCACGGGTTTCCGCGGCAACAACCTCGGCATCACCGGCGAGCAGAAGGTCCCCCTGGAGGACCGCCAGCGCGTGGAGGTCCTCAAGGGCCTGGCCGGGATCGAGGCCGGCGTGATGGAGCCGGGCGGCGTGGTCAACTATGTGAGCAAGCGACCCGCCGACGTGCGTGACGTGACCGTCGGTACCGATTCGCACGGCTCCCGTTACGCCGCCGTCGATATCGGTGGCTGGCTGACGCCGGCGTTCGGCTTGCGCGTGAACGCGGCGCACGAGGCCATCCATTCGTATGTACAGCACGCCGACGGCCGGCGCAGCATGCTGGCGCTCGCCGCCGACTGGAAGATCAGCGAGCGCGCCACGCTGGAGCTGGACAGCGACTACCAGACCAGCGGCCAGCGTTCGGTATCCGGTTACCAGCTGCTTGGCGGCACGGCCATCCCCGCCCATCCCGACAGCTCGCGCATGCTCGGTTTCGAGCCGTGGCAACAGCCGGTCGGCATCAAGTCGTCCAACAGCAGCCTGCGCTTCGACTACACGCTCAACGACGACTGGCGCCTGCGCATGGCCGGTGGCCACAGCCGCAGCGCGATCGACGACAACGTGGCGTTCGCCTACGGCTGCTTCTATTCACCCGACTGCGCCAGCGGTGCCACGCCGGGATACTTCTTCGCCCCGAACGGCGACTACGACGTCTACGACTTCCGCAGCCCCGACGACACCCGCGTCAGCGACGAGGCGCGCGCCGTGCTTGAAGGCCACCTCGATACGGGCGCGCTGAGCCACGATGTCGGCATCGGCGCCAGCGCATTCCGCCGCACCATCGACAATCGCGCGTACGTGTACGACTACGTCGGCACCGCCAATATCGACGAGGTCGATCCGCCGTACTTCGCGCCCTCGCCCAACCAGCCCGGTCCCTCGGTTCGCCGTCTCACCAGCTGGCAGCATTCGCTGTTCGCGCTGGATCGCCTCCACGTCGGCGAGCACTGGCAGCTGGTCGCCGGCGAACGCTTCGTGCGTCTGCACGAACGCAGTTACGACGACACCGGCGCAGCGGAACGCGATACCCGCCTGAGCAAGGCACTGCCGCAGGCCGCGGTGCTGTGGCAGCCGAATGCGCCGACCACCGTCTACCTGAGCTACAGCGAAGGGCTTTCGCTGGGCATCGAGGCGCCGTATTGGGTCAGCAACGGCGGTACCACGCTGGGCCCGCGCCTGTCGCGACAGGTCGAGGCGGGCGTCAAGCTCCAGGCCGGCGACACGCTGGGCTTCACCGCTGCGCTCTATCGCATCCACCAGCCCTACCAGTTCGCGCAGCCGGACGGCACACCGGAGGGTTTCACCTTCGTGCAGCACGGCGAGGAGGTGCACACCGGACTGGAGCTGGGCGCACACGGCAAGCTCAACGACAACCTCGACGTGGTCGCCAGTGCCAGCTTGATCCAGGCGCGCGCCGAAGACACCGGCACGCCATCGTACGAAGGCCACCAGGTGGTCAACGTGCCGCGCTTCCGCAGTGCCGTGTACGCCAACTACCGGCTGCCGTTTGCGCCGAAACTGAGCCTGCTCGGCGGCTGGCGTTATGCCTCGTCCAATGTCGCCACGCCGAATGGGCAGGTGCGTGTGCCCGCGTATCACGTGTTCGATGCCGGCCTGCGCTATGCCACGCAGTGGAACGGCCACGCGCTGACCTGGCGCCTGTCGGTGGACAATCTGTTCAACCACTTCTACTGGCGCGACACCGGCACTTCCGGCGGGGACAGCTATCTTTTCCCGGGCGCGCCGCGATTGGCGCGTCTCTCCGCGAGCTACGCATTCTGATGGCCTGGATCGAACTCGTCGGTGCGTTGATCAGTGCGTGGGCGGTCTGGCTGACGGCCAGACGACGGTCGTGGTGCTGGCCGATCGGACTGCTGTCGGTGCTGATCTACAGCTGGATCTTCGTGGATGCGAAGCTGTATTCCGACGCATTGCTGCAACTGGCATTCGCCGGACTGATCGTCTATGGCTGGCGCCGCTGGCTGCAGAACCTCGGTGACGACGGCCGCGTCCAGATCGCTCCGCTGCCACGCGCACAGGCCATCAGCCACGTGGCGATCGGCGTACTTGCGGCCATCGTGCTCGGTTACTCCATGCACCGCTGGACGGACGCCGCCCTGCCCTGGCTTGACGCCGCGCTGACGGCGTTCAGCCTGGTCGCGCAATGGTGGCAGGGCCGTCGGCATGTCGCCGCCTGGTGGTTGTGGATCGTGGTCGACGTGATCTATGTCGGCGAATACGTCTACAAGCATCTGCTGATCACCTCGGTGCTGTATGCCGGCTTCGTGGTGCTGGCGGTGATCGGCTTGCAGGCCTGGCGCACCGCTGCGGCGCGGAGTGTCGCTGAAGCACCCGCTGCGCCATGAACTTTCGAGCAAGCACGCAAGGCGACGCTGATGACCTTGCGTCAGCTGTTGCGGCCATGGGCTGGAGTATCCTGCGGGTCAAAGGCATCGTGCCGGTCGGGCCATGCGGCGGTGCCCCGGATCGTCGAGGTGGCAAATGAAGGGATCAAGGATCGTCGGGGCATTGATCGGAAGCAGCCTGTGTCTGTCGGCTCTTCCCGCGTCTGCGCAGACCAACCTGCCGGGAATCACGGTGACCGCACCGTATACCTCGACGCACGGGGGCTATCTGATTTCAGGTGACTTCAAGGTCGACCCGCGCATGCCCGAGGTGGTCTTCCCGGCGCAGGCACTGGTCAAGAACGACATCCTCAGCGTTCAACCGGTCCATCTGGCAGACGACGAGTATCTGGTGCTGCAGGAATGCGCGACGGCTGATTGCAGCCAGGCCGCCATCGTGCGCGTGTGGGACGCCGACGGTGCGACCACGCTGGTGCAGAACAGCGCCGACCGGATCTGGATCAAGCACGAGAACAAGTACTTCATCTGGCTCAAGCGACTGCCATGGCTTGGCGTGCGGATGGATTGTCCGCTGTGCGGCAGCCACTTCACCTCGTTCGAACGCATGAGCCCACCGCTGACCCTGATACCGGACGGGCAACTTGCCGCCAACCATCAGGAGGCGCTGGCGAAGGCCAGCGTCGAAGACCCTGTCCCGGTGGCATCGCAGAAACATGAGGGCTCGACCTTTTTCGTGACCTACGTTGGCGGCAGCACGGTGCGCATAAAGCGCATGCACGCCGCCCAATGAGGAAGGCCTGACGGCGCCCGTCCGGGCGCCTCGCGACCACAGGCCCGTCACCACACGGCGACGAACTCCCCACGGGGATTCACTTGTTGTTTGCCTGCCGGCCCCAAAGATGGTGGGTGCAACTTCCCCCGTCCCCGTCCGAGGAGCCCTGCGTGTCAGATCTGTCCCGCTTTCCCATCACGGCCCAATGGCCGGCACAACATCCCGATCGCCTCCAGCTGTATTCGCTCAACACCCCCAACGGCGTGAAGGCATCGATCATGCTGGAGGAAACCGGACTGGCCTACGAGCCGCATCTGGTCGACATCATGAAGGGCGAGAGCCACACGCCGGCGTTCCTGTCGCTCAACCCCAATGGCAAGATTCCCGCGATCATCGATCCCGATGGCCCGGGCGGCCAGCCACTGGCGCTGTTCGAATCGGGCGCGATCCTGCTGTACCTGGCCGACAAGACCGGCCGCTTCATTCCGGCCGAGCCGGCGCGGCGCTGGGAATGCATCCAGTGGGTGTTCTTCCAGATGGCCTCGATCGGCCCGATGTTCGGCCAGGTCGGCTACTTCAACAAATTCGCCGGCAAGGACATCGCCGACAAGCGCCCGCTGGCACGCTATGTCGACGAATCGAAGCGCCTGCTGGCCGTGCTCGACAACCGCCTGCGCGGACGGCGCTGGATCATGGGCGACGACTACGGCATCGCCGACATCGCCACGCTCGGCTGGGTGCGCAACCTGATCACGTTCTACGAGGCGCGCGAACTGGTCGGCTACGATCGCCTCCTGCACGTGCCTGCATGGCTGGATCGCGGACTGTCCCGCCCGGCGGTTCAGCGCGGACTGGAAGTCCCGCGCCGGAACTGAGCCTCGGCGGATGGCTGGACAGTCGCGAAAGGGCGGTGCAAGCTGATTGCCGGGATGGCAGACTCATCTGCCATCCACGCATCGTTAATTCGTGTTGTCGCAGAGTGAGCGCAGCCATGGACACCTCAATAGCCAGACGATATGCGAGCGGCATGGCCATCGCGCTGTTGCTGACGGCCCCCGCTGCCGGCGCGCAGAACATCTACAAGTGCACGCAGGGCGGAACCGTCGCCTACACGGATCGTCCCTGCGCGGATGGCAAGGGCGAATTGCTGCACCAGGCCGACGACAGGGAGGTGATCGACCGCTATCTGCGCCTGGGTCAGGACACGCTGGCCCGGCAATATGCCGACGCCCGCCACCTCGACGCGTTGTACAAGGATCGCCTGGCCGCCTATCAGCAGGCCCAGGAGGAAAAAGCCCAGCGCGAGCAGGACGAAGCGCTCGCTGCGCGGCAACGCGAGGACGAGGCACGCCAGCAGGCCTTGTTCGACCAGGCTTCCGAGCGCAACCGGCTGCAGGCAGAGAACGACGCCTTGCGCCAGCAGAACGACCAGTACCGCGATGAGCTGTCCCAACCCGTGGACGACTACGCTCCGGTCTACTGGGGAGCTGCCGCACCGCCCTACGGGAATCGTCCGCCTCATCATGGCGGCGACAAATGGGCTCCTCCGAAGGCGCCTGTGTATCATCCTTGCACGCAGCTGGCAGGAGGTCGGGTTCAGTGTTGAGGTCGCCTGACCTGCCCACCAACACCGTTGCCGAGCCCCCTGCGCCACCGCATCGATCCAGATCAGCGCCGATGATCCGGGCATCTGGCGAGCTCTACTGATTTTCCCCCAATTCAGTAATTGAGATTCCAGCTCATCAGCTGGCCAATCAGGGCGACCCAGACCACGCCAAGCAAGGCCAGCGCAACCAGCACGCTCCAGATGCGTGAAAGACGCGAGGCGTCGGCACGCATCATCCGCCACGCGATCCATATGCCGACCACGGCGGCCGCGACGGCCAGCAGTCCGCCGATCTGCAGTGAGCGCACCACGCCGTCGAGCGCGCTGTTGTAGAGCGCCACGTCGCTGTTCAATATCGGCTGGATCAGTTCGAACCACGCAAACAGGTAGACGACATCGAAAGCAACCGCGATGCGCTGGTAAAGACGCAACCGCTTCACCTCGGCCGACGTGCCGCTGGTGGCACGATCTGCCCGACGCAGCAAGGCACCGAGAGGCCACAGCAGCAGCGTGCCCAGCAGGACAACCAGCGACAGCATCAGCACCGTCAGGTTCAGCGGTGCCGAATGCAGGAACGATGCCTCCTGCAGCACGGAAATCGGATTTTCGCTGTCGCTCACGGTCTTGACGCCGTCGACGTGTTCAAGCGCCACCTCGTGCGTGCCAGCCACCTCACGCCACAGTTGCGGCGCGATTTCACGATAGGTGATCGGGCCATCCCCCAGCTCGTCCGGCATGGTGATGGTGCCGTCGGGGTTGGCCGTGATCACGGTTTGACTCAAGAGATAGAGCGCACTCAGAAAGCCATGTTCGATCCGGCGAGAGCTCTGGTAGCGGCCCGCGATCTTCTGTGCGTCGCTCCTGGCCGAGCTCAAGGCCAGTGGCTCGACAGGGGCAGCTGCAGGAAAGTACCGATCCATGAAGCCGTCAAAAAGCTGTTTGCGGGCACCGTAGACGGCTTGATCCTTGCCGCGGCTATTGAAGCTGTAGAAGATGCCCACGCCTTCCTGCGGCAGCATGTCCAGCTCGGTATGGAACACGATCGTGTCGCCGCCGTGACCGATCACGGTTCTTCCATTCTGTGTCGCGGAGAAGAAGCCATGCGCCATCGTTGCAAAACCGGGCGGCTCGGACTCGCTCGGGCTGTGCATCAAGGCGGTGGTGGCCGGGTCGAGGATCGCGTGTCCGTCGACACTCCCCTGCTGCAGATGCGCGAGCATGAAGCGGGCCATGTCGGCGGCACTGGCCGAAGCGCTGCCCGCCGGTGAAGTGATGACCAGTTCGAACGGCGTCGGTGCCGCGTCGCTGGCCGTGCGGTAGCCTTTCGCGATGAAGGGCGCGAACCTGGCCGGCGGTGGCTGCACCATGGTGGAGTGCGTCATGCCCAGTGGTTCGAAGATGTGCTGCGCGACATACTGCTCATACGGCTCGCCCGACACCCGCTGCACGATGTAGCCCGCCAGCGCGGCACCGTAGTTGGAATACGCGGGCACCTTGCCCGGCGCGAACAGCATCGGGCGCGGATGATCCTTCAGGTACTTCTCGTTCGATTCAAGGTGGTTCGGGTCGTAGGCGAGGATGTCCTTCAACCCTTCCTCGAAGCCGGCACGGTGATTCATCAGGTCACGCATGGTGACCGGCTTGCCGAAGGTCTCGGGGATCTTGAAGTCGAGATAGTCATTGACGTTGCGGTCAAGATCGAGCTTGCCTTGCTGCACCAGCTGCATCACCGCGGTCCAGGTGAACAGCTTGGAGGTCGAGCCGATGCGCATCATGGTCGTGGCGGCGTCCATCGGCACCTTGGCAGCGACATCCGCATAGCCATAGCCTTTTTCGAACAACACCTTGCCGTCCTTGACCACGACCACCACGGCGCCGGCGATGTCGCCGCTCTTGAGCGCATAGGGAACC
>Ga0134128_10010051_pt1 | contig 11350 bp, 9 predicted proteins | sample KB31754_FD_96462 | JGI IMG/M metagenome (GOLD analysis project Ga0134128, IMG submission 96462) | Terrestrial soil microbial communities with excess Nitrogen fertilizer from Kellogg Biological Station, Michigan, USA - KB3-175-4 | ecosystem: Environmental > Terrestrial > Soil > Unclassified ...
GCCTCGGGACAAGCGGCGGCACCCGACTTGATCTACATCGACTTGCACCTGGTGCACGAGGTCACCAGCCCGCAGGCTTTCGACGGCCTGCGCCTGTCCGGCCGGCCGGTGCGACGCCCCGATTTGACGCTGGCCACCGAGGATCACAACGTCCCGACCATCGACATCGACAAGCCGATCGCCGACCCGGTGTCGCGCATCCAGGTCGAGACATTGCGGCGAAATTGTGCCGAATTCGGTGTGCGGCTATATCCGATGGGCGACATCGAGCAGGGCATCGTGCATGTCGTCGGGCCGCAACTGGGCCTCACCCAGCCGGGAATGACGATCGTCTGTGGGGACAGTCACACCTCGACGCACGGCGCATTCGGCGCGTTGGCCATGGGAATTGGCACTTCGGAGGTCGAGCACGTGCTGGCGACTCAGACGTTGCCGTTGCGGCCGTTCAAGACGATGGCGGTCAATGTCGACGGGCAGTTGCCCCCGGGCGTCACGTCCAAGGACATCATCCTCGCGCTGATCGCCAAGATCGGTACCGGCGGCGGGCAGGGGCATGTCATCGAATATCGCGGCAGCGCCATCGAATCGCTGTCGATGGAAAGCCGGATGACCGTCTGCAACATGAGCATCGAGGCCGGCGCCCGGGCGGGGATGGTGGCCCCCGACGAAACCACCTACGAGTTCCTGCGCGACCGCCCGCACGCCCCGAAAGGGGCGCAATGGGATGCGGCCATGCGTTATTGGCAGCAGTTGCGCACTGACCCGGGCGCCGTATTCGACACCGAGGTCTATCTCGATGCGGAGTCGCTGAGCCCGTTCGTGACGTGGGGCACAAACCCCGGCCAGGGTGTGCCGTTGGCCGCCGCCGTGCCCGACCCCGAGCTGATGACGGACGACGCGCAGCGCCAGGCCGCTGAGAAAGCGTTGGCATACATGGACCTTCGACCGGGCACGCCGATGCGTGACGTCGCGGTCGACACGGTGTTCGTCGGCTCCTGTACCAACGGCCGCATCGAAGATCTGCGGATCGTCGCCGACGTGCTGCGTGGCCGCAAGGTCGCGCCGGGGGTGCGGATGCTCGTCGTGCCGGGCTCCATGCGGGTCCGCGCGCAGGCCGAAGCCGAAGGGCTGGGCGAGGTTTTCACCGCCGCCGGCGCCGAATGGCGGCAGGCAGGATGCTCAATGTGCCTGGGAATGAATCCCGACCAGCTGGCGCCGGGCGAGCGGTGTGCGGCGACGTCCAACCGCAACTTCGAAGGGCGCCAGGGTAGAGGCGGCCGCACGCATTTGGTGTCTCCGGCCGTTGCCGCAGCGACAGCAGTTCGCGGCACATTGTCCGCTCCGGCCGATTTGAGCTGACGTATTCGACGTCTGAAGGGATGAGCATGGAAGCATTTCACACCCACACCGGTATCGGTGTGCCGCTGCGGCGCTCCAATGTCGACACCGACCAGATCATTCCGGCGGTGTATTTGAAGCGTGTCACCCGAACCGGTTTCGAGGACGGCTTGTTCGCGAGTTGGCGGTCGGATCCGTCATTCGTGCTAAACCTCAGCCCCTTTGACCGGGGGTCGGTCTTAGTCGCGGGACCTGATTTCGGGACGGGTTCGTCGCGGGAGCACGCGGTGTGGGCGCTGATGGACTACGGCTTCCGGGTGGTCATCTCGTCTCGATTCGGTGACATTTTCCGGGGCAATGCCGGCAAGGCGGGGCTGTTGGCGGCCGAAGTTTCCCAAGACGGGGTGGAACTCCTCTGGAAGCTGATCGAGCAGAGCCCCGGCTTGGAAATCACTGCCAATCTTCAAGATCGAAATATCACCGCGGGAACGACGGTGCTGCCGTTCAAGATTGACGACCACACCGCTTGGCGGTTACTCGAGGGGCTCGACGATATAGCCCTTACGCTGCGAGAACTCGACGAAATCGAGTCTTTCGAGGCGGCCTATCCGGACTGGAAACCGCGCACTCTGTCCACCTCCTGAACGGCCGAACGGAGCCGAAGTTCTGCTCGATCGGCTAACTAAACCGGCCGATTTTATGACCCTCCACCGGTCAAGGGCGGCAACCAGATTGCGAAAAATATCGGACGCCCTGCCCTGAAATTGCGCGTGGCTCTTGGAAATTTGCTGGGTGAGGGTTTACCGTGTCCACTAGTCGGTTCAAATCGAGGACCACTAGCGTCGGAGGGATTGATGAATAAGGCAGAGCTCATTGATGTGCTCACACAGAAATTGAACACGGACCGTCGGCAGGCGACCGCAGCGGTCGAGAACGTTGTCGACACCATTGTGCGTGCGGTACACAAGGGCGACAGCGTCACGATTACCGGGTTCGGTGTGTTCGAACAGCGGCGCCGCGCAGCGCGCGTGGCTCGCAACCCGCGTACCGGTGAGACGGTGAAGGTGAAGCCGACGTCCGTCCCCGCGTTCCGTCCCGGTGCCCAATTCAAAGCGGTTGTGTCTGGCGCACAGCGTCTCCCGTCGGAGGGCCCCGCCGTCAAGCGTGGCGTGGTAGGGGGCGCGGCCAAGAAGACCGCGGCCAAGAAGGCTCCCGCCAAGAAGGCTGCGGCCAAGAAGGCTCCCGCCAAGAAGGCTGCGGCCAAGAAGGCTCCCGCCAAGAAAGCTGCAGTGAAGAAGGCTCCGGCCCGCAAGGCTGCAGTGAAGAAGGCTCCGGCCCGCAAGGTCGCGGCGAAGAAGGCCCCGGCCAAGAAGACTGCGGCGAAGAAGGCTCCGGCCCGCAAGGTCGCGGCGAAGAAGGCCCCGGCCAAGAAGACTGCGGCGAAGAAGGCTCCGGCCCGCAAGGCTCCCGCCAAGAAGGCGACCGCGCGTCGCGGCCGCAGGTAGGCAGAGCACGTTCTAGACACGAATACCCTTCGGGCGGCAGCGCTGCCCGAAGGGTATTCGTGTGCTAGCACGCTCGCGGCGGTCGTAAGCGGCGGGCCGCCGTCGGGCTAGGCCCGCACGTTGGCGGCCAGCGCGCCGCCGATGTGATCGGCGGCCACCAACCGCCCGTCTGACAACGACAGCACCCAGGCGCTGCCTTTGTGATTGCGCGATTTGTCCGGCCGCACTCCATCGCGATCACACCACCACGCGATCAGGTCCGGAATCACCTTGCCCTGTGTACAGACAACGGGTGTGCCTTGCTCCTTGGCGATATCCAGCATCCGGCGGCGGCCGCGTTTGGCGTTTTTCGCGTAGGCCTCTTCGGTGAGGGTGGGCTCGTTGTGCACGGCCAAGCCGAGCTCGGCGGCGAGTGGTTCCACGGTCTGGTGGCAGCGGACCCGGTCGGCCGCATACACCTGCGAGGCACCGAAGGCCAGCAGCTGCGGAACCAGCGCCTCGGCCTGTGCGCGTCCCCGTTTGTCCAGCGGCCGCTTGGTGTCATCGCCGGAGAAGCGCGACTTGCGCCCGGCGGTGGCGTGCCGGACCACCAGTACTGTATGTGTGTCGGTCGGCTTTTTGTTGAAGTGGCGCAACACTTTCCGGTCTTGCGCGTAGTCGAGCTTCTGCATCGCCTCGGCCGCCGGCAGCCAGAGCAACCGGTCGACCTCGTCGCCCGGCATGAATTCGCCGCCGACGGCGCGCGCCGACCAGTAAAGGACTTTTTTGACACCTGCCTCGATCGGATAGCTCACCGTGTTGAGTCGCCTGCCGAGGGTCGCGCGTTGGCCGGTCTCCTCGTACACCTCCCGCACAGCCGCCACGGGCGCGGTCTCGCCGGGATCCACCTTGCCTTTGGGCAGTGACCAGTCGTCATAGCGGGGGCGGTGGATGACAGCGATCTCCACATCGCGATCGGCGGTGTCGGGGCTGCCCGGTCGCCACAGGACCGCTCCGGCGGCATGGACGATTCGGCTTCCAGAGCGCCGAGTGTCAGACGAGTTCGAGTGCGGCACCTCAACTCCTGCAGGTCAATTCGGTCAGAGTCGCACGTTCAATCACGCTGCGGCCCGGAAACAACCGGAACACCGCACAGGTCTAGGGACTGCGATGCCGCTCCATCAACGATACTTGGTGGTCGCGCACGGTATGGCCCTCCTGTGGCGACGCGGTCCATTGCCCGTCGCGCCCGAGCTCCCAGCACCGCGTGGACGGGTCCAGTGCGGATTCGAACAATTCGTCCAGCTGCGCGGTGAGCTTGGGGTCCTTGACCTGAGTCATCACCTCCACGCGCCGATCGAGATTGCGGTGCATCATGTCGGCGCTGCCGATCCAGAATTCGTTGATGTTGCGGAAGTGGATGATCCGCGAGTGTTCCAGGAAGCGGCCCAGAATGGAACGCACAAAGATGTTTTCGGAATAGCCCTCGGCACCCGGGCGCAGCGCGCAGATGCCGCGCACCACCACCTCGACCCGCACACCCGCCTGCGACGCCCGATACAGCGCGTCGATCACCTGCTCGTCGACCAATGCGTTCATCTTGAGACGGATTCTGCCGTTCCCGCGTTCGCGGTGCGCGGCGATCTCGCGTTCGACGCGTTCGATGATGCCGGTGCGAATTCCGTGCGGCGCCACCAGCAGATTGCGATAGGAGACCTTACGCGAGTATCCGGTAAGCGAATTGAACAAATCGGTGAGGTCCGCGCCGATGTCGGGGGCGGCCGTCAGCAGGCCGACGTCCTCGTACAGTCGCGCGGTCTTGCTGTTGTAGTTGCCGGTCCCGATGTGGCAGTAGCGCCGGATCGCCGAGCCTTCGCGACGCACCACCAGGCAGGTCTTGCAGTGCGTCTTGAGTCCGACGAGCCCGTAAACCACGTGCACGCCCGCTTGTTCGAGTTCGCGCGCCCAGCGGATGTTGGCCTGTTCGTCGAAGCGTGCCTTGATCTCGACCAGCGCCACGGCCTGCTTGCCGGCCTCGGCCGCTTCGATCAGCGCGCGAACGATCGGCGAATCACCGGAGGTGCGGTACAGCGTCTGTTTGATCGCCAGCACGTTGGGGTCGGCGGCGGCCTGCTGGATGAATCGCTGCACGCTGGTGGAGAAGGAGTCGTATGGGTGATGCACCAGCACGTCGCCCTCGCGCAACGTGGCGAAGATGCTCTTGGGGGACTCGCGGTCGGCGAAGGCGGGGTGGGTATCGGGAACGAACGCCGGATCCTTGAGCGCCGGGCGGTCCAGGTCGTAGATCTGCCACAACGACGAAAGGTCGAGAAGGCCGGGGACGTCGATGACGTCGCCGGGATGCACGTCGAGTTCGCGCAGCAGCAATTCCAGCATGCCTTCGGTCATGTCGTCGGCGATCTCGAGCCGCACCGGCGGACCGAACCGCCGCCGCGCCAATTCGCGTTCGAGCGCCTGCAGCAGGTCCTCGTCGCGGTCTTCCTCGACCTCCATGTCGGCGTTGCGGGTGATCCGGAAGGCGTGATGCTCCATGATTTCCATGCCGGGGAACAGAAGAGGAAGGAAGGCCGCGATCAGTTCTTCCAGCGGCAGATAGCGGACGACGGACCGTCCGTCACCCGCGGCGGCGCTCCGGCCCGATTCGAGGCTGGCGAGTTCGACCAAGCGATCGACGTTGTTGGGCACCTTGACTCGGGCGAAGTGCTGGCCGCCGTCCTCGGGCTGGCGCACCATGACCGCCAGGTTGAGGCTGAGCCCGCTGACGAACGGGAACGGGTGCGCGGGGTCGACGGCCAACGGCGTCAGGACGGGAAAGACTTGTTCGGTGAAATAGCTCGAGAGTTCGTCGCGCTCGGCCTGATCGAGATCGGCCCACGTGACGATGTGAATGCCTTCCTCGGCGAGTGCCGGCCGCACCGAATCGAGGAACACCCGCGCGTGCCGGGTGGCGATTCGCTGGGTCTGCTCCCCGATGAGCGCCAGTTGCTTGCGTGGCGTCAAACCGTCGGCGGAGCGCACCGAGAGCCCCATCTCGTCGCGGCGCTTGAGGCCGGCGACCCGCACCATATAGAACTCGTCGAGGTTGGAGGCGAAGATCGCCAGGAACTTGGCGCGTTCCAACAGCGGCAACGAATTGTCGTCGGCCAGCGCCAGCACGCGGGCGTTGAAGTCCAGCCAGCTCAGTTCCCGGTTGAGGTAACGCTCCTCCGGCAGATCGGTCATCACGGTCGGGGTCGCCGCCGGCGGTGCTGCCACGGCCGAGTCGCCTGAATGCCACAAATTCTCGTCGGCTCGCGCCTCAGCTTCGATTTCCGTCACCCTGCGATCATCGCTCATCACGCGCCGGTGCTGCTAGCGCTCGCGGGACATCCATTCGCCGTTGGGCCGACGTTCACCCTCAGTGCACATCCACCCATCATGGCCGAAATCAGTGCACGGCGATGGCCCGGGCCGTCGCCGCCCCCACCCCGAGGTGGCGGGCGGCGGCGAGGTCGGTGGGAGTGTCGACGTCACACCGCAGGCCGGGCCACGCGCCGGTCAACTCGATCGCACCCGAACTGCGGTGCCGCGCCGACGAATCGGAACCGAACCGGGGATCGAGCGGGCTTCCGAACGCGAAGAGCGCCGCGGTTCCCGTCGCCAGCCTGTCGGCGACGAAGCTGCGCCGGTGCGCCCGTGCGGCGGCGACCGCCTCGGTCAGCTCCTGGGTTTGCAGCGCAGGTAAATCACCTTGCAGCACAACGACATTGGAAAACAAACTCCCCACCGCGCGCTCCGCGGTGGCGATTGCGTTATTCAGTGGATCGGGATGGCCGTCGGGCGTCGGGTCGGCCAGCACATCGGCACCCAGCTCCGCGGCCGCGGCGGCCGCGGCGTCGTCGGGGGTGATCACGGTGATCGAGCCCAGTGATCCAACTCGTCTCGCCGCGGTCAGCGTGTCCATCAACATGGCCAGCACCACGCTCTCGCGGGTACGCGCCGAGAAAACAGGCGCCAGTCTGGTCTTGGCCGCGGCCAACCTCTTGACGGCGATGATCAACGCGACATCGCCCACATTGCCCGCGCCGCTGTCTGCACCGTCGGCTCGTGTGCCGCTCATGAGATGTCATCCTGCCAGCGACGGCGCACGTGGTGCGCGTGAGCTGGCGTCACGACGCCGGCGCGCGGGGGACACGCTGGCGCGCGTGACGCCCGGTCCGTCGCTGATCTAGGGTGTAGCGGCTGCACGTGCCGCGTGAGCAACACCGACCACGGACAGGGGGTGGTACATGGCCAGCACGCATGCCAGGTTGAACGCCGGTTCGACGGGCGCCGTCACGGTCATGGGCGCCGGGGCGTGGGGCACGGCGCTGGCCAAGGTGCTCGTCGAGGCCGGGGGGCCCGAAACAGAGGTCACGCTGTGGGCCCGCAGACCCGAGCTCGCCGAGCGAATCAACGCCACCCGATCAAACCCGGACTATCTGCCCGGGATGTCGCTGCCACCGGGCGTCCACGCCACCGCCGACGCCGACGAAGCGCTGCGGGACGCGTCAACGGTGCTGCTCGGGGTGCCGGCGCAGACGATGCGGAGCAACCTCGAGCGCTGGGCGCCGCTGCTGCGCGCGGGTGCGACGCTGGTCAGCCTGGCCAAGGGCATCGAGCTGGGCACCCTGATGCGGATGAGTCAGGTGATCGTCTCGGTGACCGGCGTCGACCCGGCTCAGGTCGCGGTGATATCGGGACCGAACCTGGCCAGCGAGATCGCCGAATCCCAGCCGGCCGCGACGGTGGTCGCCTGCAGCGACTCGGGCCGGGCCGTCGCCCTGCAGCGCATGCTGAACAGCGGATACTTTCGCCCGTACACCAACAGTGATGTGGTCGGCACCGAGATCGGCGGGGCGTGCAAGAACGTCATCGCGCTCGCCTGCGGGATGGCGGCCGGCGTGGGGCTTGGCGAAAACACCGCGGCGGCGATCATCACCCGGGGCCTGGCCGAGATCATGCGGCTGGGGATAGCGCTCGGCGCCAAGGGTGCGACGCTGGCCGGGCTGGCCGGGGTGGGCGACCTGGTGGCCACGTGCAGCTCGCCGCATTCACGCAACCGGTCGTTCGGTGAACGGCTCGGCCGCGGAGCGACCATCGAGTCGGTTCGTTCCGGTACGCCCGGCGGCGGCGACGGGCACGTCGTCGAGGGCGTGACGTCCTGCGAGGCGGTGCTGGCGCTGGCGGCCAGTTACGACGTCGAAATGCCGCTCACCGATGCCGTCCACCGGGTCTGCCACAAGGGGCTGTCGGTCGACGAGGCGATGGCGCTGCTGTTGGGCCGCAGCACAAAGCCCGAGTGAACTGCTACCCGGTAGCCTCTTGTGATTGTGAATGCCAGCGACCGGCCGACGCCGCACCCCAGCTCACGGGGTGACCGGGCGCGCGTCGCCGTCGTCTTCGGCGGGCGCAGCAACGAGCACGCCATCTCGTGTGTCTCGGCGGGCAGCATCCTGCGCAACCTCGACCCGGAGCGTTTCGAGGTCGTCGCGATCGGCATCACCCCGGAAGGTTCCTGGGTGCTCACCGACGGCGACCCGGTCGCGCTGGCGATCACCGACCGGCGACTGCCCGAGGTGACCGCCGAGTCGGGAACCGAACTGGCGCTGCCGGCCGATCCGCGGCGGGGCGGCCAATTGGTTTCCCTGCCACCCGGTGCCGGTGAGGTCCTGGCGTCCGTCGACGTGGTGTTTCCCGTGCTGCACGGCTCCTACGGGGAGGACGGCACCATTCAGGGGCTGCTCGAACTCGCCGGCGTGCCGTACGTGGGGGCGGGTGTGTTGGCCAGCGCCGCCGGCATGGACAAGGAGTTCACCAAAAAGCTGTTCGCCGCCGAGGGATTGCCGGTCGGCGATTACGCGGTGCTGCGCCCGTCGTGCTCGGGGCTGCGGCCCGAGGAGTGCGAGCGGCTGGGGTTGCCGGTGTTCGTCAAGCCCGCCCGGGGCGGTTCCTCGATCGGTGTGAGCCGGGTATCGAGTTGGGACCAGTTGGACGCGGCCGTCGCCGATGCGCGCCGCCACGATCCCAAAGTCATCGTCGAGGCCGCGATCGTTGGTCGTGAGCTGGAGTGCGGTGTGCTCGAAATGCCCGATGGCACAGTGCAAGCCAGCGCGTTGGGCGAGATTCGGGTGGCCGGCGTGCGGGGCCGCGAGGATTCGTTCTACGACTTCGCCACCAAATACCTTGATGACGCAGCCGAATTGGACGTGCCCGCAAAGGTCGACGACGAGGTCGCCGACGCCGTGCGCCAATTGGCGATCCGTGCGTTCAAGTCCATTGACTGTCAGGGGCTGGCCCGGGTGGATTTCTTCCTCACCGAAAACGGGCCGGTCCTCAACGAGATCAACACGATGCCCGGATTCACCACGATCTCGATGTACCCGCGGATGTGGGCGGCCAGCGGCGTGGACTACGCGACCTTGCTCGCGACGATGGTCGAGACGGCGTTGGCCCGCGGCGTGGGTCTGCGCTAGTGGCGATCGCCAGCGCGGGCTAACGGGCCGGCCCGGGGTTGATCGGCGCCGCCGCGATGCGCTGCTCGATCACCTCGGAAAGGCGCTGGATCGGTGTCGGGCCCGACCCGGTGGGCAGCGTGAGCGCCACATAGACTCCGCGATCCACCGCGTACCAGGTGGATCTGCCGGCGTCACCGGCGGATTGCTGATCGGAACGCACCTGGAACCACTGCACCCGATCGACCACCTGGATCGGAGATCCGACGACGAATTCGGCCGGGCGGTCCAGCCCGCAGCGCAGCACCACGGGGTCACCGCCCCGCCCGGTCCGCCAGGCCGCCGCGCCGACCGGTTCCGGTTGTTCGAGGGCGGCCCGCTGGTAATCGCCCAGGTGCTGTGGCAGCGCATCTATCAGCGCCCGGCACGCGGCGCTCTCGGCCTGCGGCGCCGGGGCGGCGGGAACGGCGACGGGGTGCGGTGGCGCCTCACGGGTTGCCGCGATGGCAAGGATCACGCCGATCGTCGCGACAGCCAGCGCGACCGCGACGATGATCACCGCGCGCGGCGGCCCGCCGTCGGCGTCCGACTCGGTTGCCACCGCCCGCACCTCCTGTCTGCTCATCACTATCACCTTCGCTCACCCGGTTGGGCAATTATTCTCGGGCCGCAAACGGCCCGCATGGCCACCGGGTCCCGCACCGGCGCGGTCCGCGCGCGGGAGCCCTATCGTGGTTTGCGTGCAGGACGAATCGACGCTGCAGCAACTCGGCGAGTTCGCCGTCATCGACCGCCTGGTGCGGGGCCGCCGGCAGCCGGCCGCGGTCGTGCTCGGGCCGGGTGACGACGCGGCGCTGGTGGCGGCCGGCGATGGCCGCGTGGTGGTGTCGACCGACATGCTGGTGCAGGATCGGCACTTCCGGCTGGACTGGTCGACGCCCCACGACATCGGCCGCAAGGCGATCGCCCAGAACGCCGCGGATGTCGAGGCGATGGGCGCGCGACCCACGGCGTTCGTCGTCGCCTTCGGCGCGCCGGGTGAGACGCCGGCGGCGGCGGTGGACTCGCTGGTCGACGGGATGTGGGACGAGGCGGCACGCATCGGCGCCGGTATCGCCGGCGGTGACCTGGTCAGCTGCCCGCAGTGGGTGATCTCCGTGACGGTGCTGGGCGACCTGGACGGCCGCGAGCCGGTGCGGCGATCGGGCGCGCACCCCGGGTCGCTGGTCGCCGTAACCGGCGATTTGGGCCGCTCTGCGGCGGGGTTTTCATTGTGGCACGACAAAGTTGGTGGGTTCGACGAGCTGCGCCGCCGGCATGTGGTGCCCGAGCCGCCCTATGGTCAGGGCGCGGTCGCCGCGGCCGGGGGAGCGCAGGCGATGATCGACGTCTCCGACGGCCTGATCGCCGACCTACGGCATGTCGCCGAGGCGTCGGAGGTGGGCATCGACCTGTCCACGGCGGCACTGGCCGCCGACCGCGACGCGCTTGCCGCGGCGGCGGCCGCCGCGGGCACCGATCCCTGGCCGTGGGTGCTGGCGGGCGGCGAAGACCACGCGCTGGTGGCATGTTTCGCCGGACCCGCGCCGGCCGGATGGCGCATCATCGGGCGGGTTCTCGACGGGCCGGCCCGGGTGCTCGTCGACGATCGGGAGTGGAGCGGCCACGCCGGCTGGCAGTCGTACTAGGGTGGCGCGGTGACCGCTTACCCGATCGCGAAGGGCCGATGATGACGGCGCGCCCGTTGAGTGAACTGGTCGAGCCGGGCTGGGCGAGCGCACTGCAGCCGGTGGCCGGGCAGGTCGCCGAGATGGGGCAGTTCCTGCGGGACGAGATCGCGGCCGGGCACAGGTATTTGCCCGCCGGGTCGAATGTGTTGCGCGCCTTCACCTATCCCTTCGACGAGGTGCGGGTATTGATCGTCGGGCAGGACCCCTACCCGACGCCCGGACACGCTGTGGGGCTGAGCTTTTCGGTGGCACCCGAGGTGCGGCCGCTGCCCCGCAGCCTGGCCAACATCTTTCAGGAGTACGC
>Ga0134128_10010053_pt1 | contig 11348 bp, 17 predicted proteins | sample KB31754_FD_96462 | JGI IMG/M metagenome (GOLD analysis project Ga0134128, IMG submission 96462) | Terrestrial soil microbial communities with excess Nitrogen fertilizer from Kellogg Biological Station, Michigan, USA - KB3-175-4 | ecosystem: Environmental > Terrestrial > Soil > Unclassified ...
CGCAATTGGCCTGATTCTGACCTCATCGTAGTGGATGAGTGCCACACAGTCTCTGAAGTGGTTAAGCAGCGCATCTCTCCAAGGGATACCGTTGCCATTGGCTTGACGGCAACGCCTTTCACTCGTGGACTTGGAAAGCTCTATGACGCGCTGGTGAACGTCACCACAACGAACAGGCTGATAGAGCAGGGCTACCTATCCAAATACCGGATATTCGCCGCCTCCGAGCCGGACATGGAAGGCGTGAAGGTTGTTGCAGGGGAGTGGGAGGAAAAGGAAACCAGCAAGCGCGCAATGGAAGTCGTTGGCGATTGCGTAGCTGAATACCTCAAGCACGGCAACGGCAAGAAATTCATTTGTTCTGCTGTGGACGTTGCTCACGTCGAAGAGTTGTACCGGCAATTCATGGCGGCTGGCGTGATGTGCGCCACCTACACATACAAAGTCAAGGATGAAGAGCGGGCGGAAATCGTTAAGGAGTTCCGCAAGCCGGACAGCTACATTCGCGGCCTGATTACAGTCACGGCAGCGTCGAAAGGCTTCGACGTACCTGACATTGGCGTAGTCATCATGGCGCGACCTCTGCGCAAGTCCCTGGCTGAGCATATCCAGTTTTTCGGGCGCGGATTGCGCATCCACCCGGACAAGGAAGAATGCATCATCCTGGATCATTCCGGCAATTGCGCCAGATTTTGGGATGAGTGGAATGACTTCTTCGAGTTCGGAATACAGGAGCTCGATGACGGACGCAAAAAAGAGAAAAAGAAGAAAGAGCGCAATCTGGAAGATGAGATGCGCAAATGCCCGCACTGCAAACACTTGCACAAGCCTATGCCGTTCTGCCCGCACTGTGGGCATGAATATCCGAGGAAAGAATCAATCAAGCATGTGGCAGGAACGCTCACAGAACTCGTTACCAGTGGCGACAGGAAGGCTCTGAGCACGACGCTCTGGCCGCAAGTCGTAGCCTACGCAATCTCAAAACGCGGCGCGGATGAGACGGGAAAGAAACTCGCCCTTGCCATTTACCGCAAGATCACAAACCAGTGGCCTGCCGGGGATTTCTATCAAACAAGCCCTGCCGATATACAGCCTGACGTAGCCAACAAGATCAAGAGCGTCAACATCGCTTACGCAAAGGCGCTACAAAAAGCAAGACGGAGCGTGGCGGCATGATGTTCATTGATTTCTGCCGCGCTCATGGGCTCATTCTCGATTATGTGACTGAGGGGCGCTGGATACGCACCAAAACAGTCAATCATCCCTGCAAGAGGAACGGCGCTTATAAGTTTCTTGGCGACATAGGTTTTGTGCAGGAGCACTCAACCATGACCGAGGTTGCCATATGGCGAGCCGAGAAGCCATTCACAGCAGCAGACAAAGCGCGCAATGACGCAATGCTGCGGGCTATGAGGCGCCAGGAGGCTGCGAAACAAGCTACAGCTATCAAATCCATGCGTGAGCACTGGAACGGGCTCAAGCCGCTATGGGGCGCGCATCCGTATCTGGCAAAGAAAAGCCTATCGATGATGGGCTGCAACGGTCTACGTGTCGCTGGCGATTTGCTGACCATACCAGTATCCCGCGATGGCTCATTAATCAGTCTGCAAACCATTTCCCCGGAAGGCGCGAAGAAATACAGGTTCGGATGCCCGATCAAGGGCGGCTATTACCTGCTACGTCGAAATAGCGCTGTTGTCACGTGCCTGGCGGAAGGATTCGCCACTGGCCTTGCTATCTACCAGTCCATGCCCCAAGCAAATATCGTCGTCTGTTTCGATGCAGGAAACATGGTGTCTGTAGCAAGACAATTGATGCTTTCTGGAATGTGCGTGGTGTGCGCTGACAATGATTCCGAGACGGCGCAGAAAACCGGATTTAACACAGGAATTGAACGCGGACGCATGGCAGCAGATGAAATCGGCTGCGGGATAGCGTACCCGGAAGGAATTGAAGGCACGGATTGGGCTGACGCACTTACAGAGTGGGGCGAGGCCGGTCCGGGCAGATTAAGAACAGAAATCATGCGCGGCGCGCGATTTGTGGGGAGGAATTTAACCCGAGCTGCAGGGTAAATCAGCCGTACTCCTGACGTACCAAGAGCCTAACCCGGCTGCGAGGAAGAAAAGGGTATCGGTAAGGCATTCGAAAGAATGGCCCGGTGCAAATCCGTAAGAATCCGAGCGACTGGGAACATTTTGATTCATGTCGCGGGGCGTCCAGAGCGTAGCCGGTCTGGAGCATTGAATCTCCCGAAAGGGGCTGAAGGGCAGAAATGCCAGATTCCCGCCTCCCTCCCTCCCGACGCTTTATGCGTGGGGTAGGGGGGGAACTTGGCTGAAGTTAAACGATTGCGTACAGGAGGGATGATGATCGCGGCGGAAAAAAAATCGGAAAAACCGATAAGCGTATCGAGAGAGTTCCAGGACAACTTTAGGAAGGTATGCCAGCACTACGGCTTTACGGAAGAGGAAATAGAAGACGTGAAAGAGGCAATACGGCGGGACTACGAAAACGCGAAGGTCTGCTACGCAGCCATTGCAGCGGACATCGATAAAGAAGTGCGTGTTTTTACCGAGACGATTATCACAATTTATCTAAGCGAGACCGCTGAGCAGGAACTTGCGCGCATCAAGGCTAATAAGCCCCATCCTAGTTTTCAATACGTGGCGGTAAAAGAGAAATCAATGGCAGAGAAGGAGGTTGAGAGTGCAATTTAATAACCCGCAGCATGCCTTGAGATGGGCATACGAGGCGCTAGATCGGACTGGCGATCTTCATGCTGAAGCAACTTTGCTTTTGAGCAAGTGCGAGCGCGCGCTGGGCCAACTTCATTTTTCTTATATCAGAGTTCAGTTCGGCAGAGAGGCGGGTGGGTTTGAAATGCTTGGACGTCACCTAGCTGCAAATTTTGGGGCAGGGCAGTACAGAAGCCGAGCTATAGAGCAAATCATAAGAGCCTATTGCGGAGAAAGGATCGGATTAAGGGAGATCAGGAAATCACTGAATTGCGGGATGCTGAAGGCTGCGTTACTTCGAAACCGGGGATATGACTTACTCGATGCTATTCATGATCAGGCGATGGGGATTCTTGAGCTGGAGTTGGCTGGGTATTTTGAGAAGGATGTTGAGAGTGTCTAGTGAATTTAAAGCATCCCTCGTAGCGATTGGCTGCTTTGTGTTGTTTCTATTGATCGCTCCTTGGATCGCCCGGCTTATCGATGTGTGGGTCGATTACAAGAATTGGGTGTTAGGACTATGACATTCCGCCGCGCAGCCAGAGTAGACGCCAACCAGCCCGAGATAGTGGACGCATTCCGCAAGCTTGGCTGTTCTGTGCTGATAATCAGCCAGATAAAGAAATGCTGCGACATCGTGGTTTCAAAAGGAGCGAGAGGAACCGCCATGATTGAGATCAAGGACGGCTCTCTACCCAAGAGCAAGCGTCAGCTAACCGAAGGAGAAATGGACTTCATGCATAGCTGGAAAGGACTGTATTTCATCGTCGAGTCGCTGGATGACGTGGTGCGAGTTGTGAAGGAGTTGGAGGGGTGAGTGATCTCTTAAACGCAGTAGTTTGTTTGCTGATCATTTTTATGGTGCTGTGCTGGCCATTTTTTCCGCTGATTATTTTTGCAATTTTCTTATGAGCGACAAACAAACCATCTTCCTTGTCGGCGACATCCAGAAGCAATACGCCAAGCAGTGTATTGATCAGGCGCCTTCCGATTACGTGTGCGAGATTCGCAAGAAAACGCGCTCGATTATTCAGAATTCGCGCTTGTGGGCAATGCTGACCGACATATCCAGGCAGGTTGACTGGTATGGGAAAAAGCTGAGCTCGGAAAGCTGGAAGCATGTCTTTTCGTCGGCTCTCAAGAAGCAGGAGGTTGTTCCAGGTTTGAATGGAGATTTTGTTGTGCTAGGCCAATCCACCAGTCGCATGACGGTATCGGAAATGCGCGACATGCAGGAATTGATGAGTGCGTTCGGCGATGAGCATGGTGTTCAGTGGAGCGAACCAGCCAGACCAGAGGATGAAGAAATGATGGGGAGGTATGGGTGAGCAGATTTATAGACATGGTGATATTGGCAATGTCTTGTTCCGTTCCATTAATAGTCATGGGTCTAGCGGCTCTACTGATCCGCTCTCAAGTAGATGGGTGGGAATTTTATCTGATATGCGCGTTCTTTTTGGCGCGTAGCTACACGGATGTTATTGCAGAAGAAATAAGAAGGATCAGGGATGACCAAAGCAACTAAAAACCACATGGATCGAGTCGCCTCAACCGGATGTGTCATCTGCCGGGAATATGAAGGACAGCGCACGCCAGGGCATGTTCATCACATAGCGGATGGTAGTAATCCGCGGAGCGACTTCATGACAGCGTGTCTCTGTGAATCTCACCATACCGGAGCTGTTGGCGTTCATGGCATGGGCGTAAAGCAGTTTTGCAGGTTGTTCAGATTGCCTACAGAGTATCACTTGCTTGGTCTTCAGAATAAATACCTCGCCATTGATCAAAAAGAGGGAACGAATGCTTAAAAAGATTCATAGCGTTTCTATCGACTACTTGGAAAGCGTCCTTAAATACGATCCCGAAACAGGGGTGTTGACATGGAAAGACAGACCTGAGTCTGCTTTTAGTTGCAGGCGCGCTTGGGCGGCTTGGAGGTCGAGATTTTATGGGTTACCTGCTGGCACCAGTATGACTAAAAACGGCTACAAACAAATCAGGATAAATAAGCAGACATATTTGGTGCATAGGGTCGTGTGGGCGCTTTTTTATAAAACATGGCCTGCCGCCGAAGTTGATCATATCAATCGAGACAAATTAGACAACAGGATAACCAATTTGCGAGATGCGACGCATTCAACAAATGTAAGGAATAGAGCAAAAGCGAACTCAAATAACTCGTTGGGATTAATGGGTGTCCGTTGGCATAGAAGCATGAGGAAGTACGAAGCAAGAGCTGTAATAGAGGGCAAGCTCTTGCATATAGGATTCTTTGATGACCCCGTTTTGGCAAATAGTGAATATATGAAAGCAAAAGACCTAAGCCTGCTTGAGTTGCAGAACAAGTTTATTGCGGAGGATAGGGCGTAAATGAAATTCCTGAGACATCTATTCAGACATCGATACCGGATAGACCGTATGCGCGATGGGCGGTATGTGGTACGAGAAAAAGAGTGGCGGCATATCTTTGGGCCGTATTTCAGCATTGCAGCGACTGACACTTTGGAGGGAGCGCACAGCATCATCGAGTGGCACAAGAACCTTCCTCCTGAGCAGACAACGATCTACAGGAACTGATGATGAAATTCCCCGAGATCCTCGAATCGTGGCGTTACCGCAATCCCGAGGCAATAGCAGACGGCCTTATCGCTTACTCAGCCAAGGTCGAAAAGGTAGAGAAGCGTAAGGCAGAGTTACATATGTTGCATCGGAGGCGGCGCATCAAGGCGCTGGTCAGACTGGCAAAGAAGAATGGAGGGTCGAGCGTTGATTGAAGCGATCGTAATAAACCGGCTCGTGCGCTGGTCCTACTGGAAGATGCGTGGCGGCGTTGCTCTAGGTTTCCCGGGTCGCGTTAGCTTCATCAGGCTTTCTCCTTCTGCCGTGAGCAGACTCGATCCTGGAATAGACATGGAATGCTCAGTTACAAATGATGCATTTGAACGGATACCAGCGATCAGTCAGGCGGTAATCAAGGTGGAGTATTTTTCGACGGCAGCCACGATCAAGGATAAGGCAGCTCTGTTCGGGAGATCGGATAGGGTTTATAAAGAGTGCCTGAAGGAAGCGTATAAGGTGCTGGGTGAGATGATTGAGGAAGTGATAGATAAGAGAGAGGTGGTGGCGTGAGCGTTGTGTTAGATGCACTAGCGAAACAGTTTCGACTATGTTTACCAGTGATTGGAATAAATCTATTGATTAGCCCCCGGTTTTGCTATATAGTTATGGCAAAGTGATATAAGTGTCTCTAGTTAAAGAGGAAAGCCTGCCGATGAGCGGGCTTTTTTTATTTGTGCCTATGAAATCTCCTTATTTTTCCGTTCTGTCAGAAACAGATGACTTTGTTTGTATTCAGCTTAACGGAAAGGCCGTATTTAACGGTACGCAAATCAATCAAACCCCTCCGGAAGGCATGCCTCTGCTGTATCAGCATTTGCTGGATGAGCATGGGTTGGTACAGGTAAGCAAATCAGAATCGTTTCTGCATCCTTATAAATTCATCTTTCACAAGATTGGGAATAGAAACGTAGAGTTGGTTGATCGCTTGAGTAGGCAAGGTATTATCTAACACCAGCATACGGTAAGTCACCCTCTATTCCATTAGCCTTGCCATCTCTCTATAACTACAGATGGCAGCAAGAGCGTAAAGCATTCCTCAGACAAAACCCTTTCTGCGTGCAATGCGCAAAGCAGGGTAAGCGCACTATCTCAACGATAGTTGATCACATCATTCCCCACAAAAACAATCTCGAGAAGTTCTGGAATAAGGACAACTGGCAAGCCATGTGCAAGCCATGTCATGACTCGCACAAGCAGAGACTGGAGAAGTCTGGGCGTGTGGTTGGGTGTGATGTATCAGGAAGGCCGATTGATCCTAATCATCATTGGAATAGAACGTGAATGAATATTGAAGAGAGTATAAAACTCATTAACGAATCCGGTGGGATTGGACCGATAACCCTTCCAGGGTTGCGAGAGGCAATGAGGCAGTTAGCGACTCGCTTAGATGAAGACTTGGTCAGGGCGACGCTAAGAAAGGGGGCTGCTGAGTTGCAAAAAAGCATAAAGGACAAGACCGAAGTGGGAGAAAGTATCAATCCTCCGTCGTAGAATTCAGACAAAGTGGGAGGGGGAGGCTAAATCTATACCTCTTTCCGCTCTAGAGCGCGCTCGGAGGGTCTCGTTCATAAACCGTAACAAAAAAGTGGGAAATTAGAGTTAAGAGTGATTTTCCTTAATTTATATAAAGTGGGGAATGGCTAAGAAATCCGCTGCCAGCATGTCTGTGGTAGCGTCGATCAAGCCCCGAGATTCACGTCTGCCGCCCCCGGCAAACCTAACCGAGAGACAGAAGGAATTGTGGCTTGAGATCGTCGCATCCAAGCCTGCTGATTGGTTCACAGTTGACGCTCAGTCGCTACTGCTCGGTTATGTCAAGGCGATAACATCATACGAAATGCTTTCTGCTCGCGTAGACGCTGTTGAGGCTCAGGGCGGCATGGAAGATATGAAGGATGAGGACAAGCTATACGCGATGCTGGAACGTCAAGCCCGACTCGTCCAATCCTTTGCCACAAAAATGCGACTTACTCAGCAAGCTCGATACACAACTACATCCGCTGCCACGAAGACCGCAAGGGCGAGCGGCGGAAGGCCGTGGGACTAAGATCAGATCGGAACATCGAGTGGCTTGAGAATTATTGTCGAATCCCTGAAGGCAAATTAGTCGGAAAGGAACTCAAGCTCACTGATATACAGAAGCAGTGGGTGCGGGATATATACGATTCGCCAACACGAACGTTTATCCTCAGCATGGGGCGGAAAAATGCGAAAACGGCTTTTTCCGCTTTTTTATTGCTCCTTCATCTGTGCGGACCCGAGTCCAAACGTAACTCGCAGCTATACAGCGCGGCGCAAAGCCGGGATCAGGCTGCCATCTTATTTGCTTTGGCTGCAAAGATCGTGCGCATGTCGCCTGATCTGGCTCAGTACGTTGTTATTCGGGACACGGCAAAGCAGCTTTTCTGTTCGGAGCTAGGCACTCTCTACCGCGCTCTCTCTGCTGACGCATCAACCGCGTACGGACTGAGCCCAGCCTTCGTTGTTCATGACGAACTGGGGCAGGTCAAAGGTAATCGCTCCGAGCTTTACGAGGCGCTGGAGACTGCCGCCGCTGCGCAGGAAGAGCCGCTTAGCGTAATCATCAGCACGCAAGCTCCTACAGACGCTGATTTGCTCAGCCTGCTGATAGACGACGCTCTATCCGGCGCTGATCCTCGCGTAAAGGTGCGGATACATTCCGCGCCGATGGATGCCGATCCATTCGGCGAAGATGCGATACGTGCGGGCAATCCGCATTACGACATTTTCATGAACAAGCAGGAGGTATTGCGCCAGGCAGAAGAAGCTCGGCGCATGCCGTCGCGCGAAGCTGCATATCGCAATCTCGTTCTGAACCAACGCGTAGAGGCGCGTGATCCGTTCGTTTCCCGGCAGCTCTGGATAGACAACGCCGGATCTCCATTAACCGATTTTGAAGGCCTAGAAGTTTACGGCGGGCTGGATCTTTCGAGCGTGTCCGATCTCACATCCCTGGAGTTGATAACTAAGCAGGGTGAGAGGTGGCACGTTAAGTCTACATTCTGGCTTCCGCGGGAAGGGTTAGAGCAGAAGGCCAAGACTGATCGAGTTGCTTACGATGTATGGGCAGAGCAGGGGTATTTAGAGACCACTCCAGGCCGCTCAATTGAATACGAATTTGTTGCCGAATACCTGAGACGCGTATTCGACCGTTACAACGTTCGCGCCATTGCTTTTGACCGCTACAACATGCGGTTCCTCAAACCATGGCTTGAGCGCGCCGGATTCACGGAAGAAGAGTTGGAGCGGTTCGTTGAGTTCGGGCAGGGATTTGCCAGCATGTCTCCAGCCATTCGGGAACTCGAATCCCTGCTATTAGCGAACAAACTGGAACACGGTATGCATCCAGTTCTGACGATGTGCGCAGCCAATGCAACCGTGGTTAAAGACCCTGCCGAAAACCGCAAATTTACGAAGGCCAAGGCTACAGGAAGGATTGACGGAATGGTTGCTCTGGCTATGGCGGTAGGTGTCGCGTCTTCGATGGAAGTGACAGAGCTGGAACCGAATTTCAGATGGCTATGAATCTGATCACTCGACTCAGATCGGCATGGAATGCGGCATTCCCAGTTGATTTTCAGAGTTCCAGGAATAGCGTATTTTTTCTTCGCGGCGACGATGAAAGCGAGATTTATGTAACCCACGAAGCCGCCTTTATGTCTGCCGCAGTCTGGGCGTGTATTGATGTTGTTGCGTCTTCCCTCGCATCATCTGACTGGAACGTGTACTCCGGTGTACGAGCAGGAGACAACAAGCAAGCCATACCTGCGGATAGCTTGCAATATATCCTGAATACCCGGTTCAACCCGGAGATGACGGCGCAGGCCGGCAAGCGCGCTCTTGCCATTGCCGCTGTTGGATACGGTAATGGATACGCAGAGATCGAGCGCGATATGTCACGACGCGTTGTTGCGCTTTGGCCTATCTCGCCTGATCGCGTAACGCCAATTCGCAATGAAGAGGGAAAGCTGGTTTATCGCGTCAGCCAGAATAGCGTAGGTGGCACGGTAGACCTAGATCCTGCCGATGTGTATCACGTGCGCGGGCCAAGCGTAGTTGGCGCGGTTGGCGATGACATGATCAACAAGGCTATAAAGACCATTAGCCGGATGATAGCCATAGATCAGTTCGCCTCCTCATACTTCTCGAATAACGCAGAACTAGGAACAATATTTACCTATGAGGGCACGCTTTCAGAAGAAAAGCATGATCTGATAAGAAAACGCCTTTCAGAAAAGCACGTTGGATCGAGAAAGGCATTCACCCCTGGAATTCTGGAAGGCGGTAAATGGACTGTCAACCGTTTGGCGATAAATGCTGAGGATGCTCAGCTTGTCGATGCCAAATATCAGATCGTCGAGGAAGTCTGCCGCTGGTTCCGCGTCCCGCCTCACAAAGTAGCGCACCTCCTGCGCAGCACGAACAACAACATAGAGCACCAAGGTTTAGAGTTCTCCCGCGACACACTTCGGCCGTGGGTCAAGGAGATTGAGCAGGAGGCTGACTTCAAGCTCTTTCCGTCTCGTGGCGCGCAGAAGTTTGTCGAGATCGATATTGATTGGGCCTCTGAGGGCGACTTTGAAAGCCGTATGCGTGGCTTTTCGACCGGCATCACCGGAGGCGTCTACTCTGTGAACGATGTTCGCCGGAAGCTCGGGGAAAACACTCTTGGGCCAGAAGGTGACGTGCACATGATCCAAGGCGCGATGATGAAGCTGCAGGATGTTGGCAAGAACATGCTTCCCGCTCAACCTGGATCATCGGATTCGGTCGCGCAGGCATGGCTCGCATCGGTTTATACGCGCATAGAGCGGCGCAGGAATAGCCGTGCCGCACATCTGCAAAAAGCGGGGCGCAAGGATTGGCTGGAACAGTCGCGCAATGATGCCGATACGTACGCCAGCGAGCAAATAGCTGAGTTGTCTGCTGTTCTTGGGGGCAAGATCGAGGCAGCCAGGAAGTATGCAATTGAAGTTATCAACGGAACAGAACCGGAATTAGCCGCAGCATGCGTTTTTAAGGGTGAACATGAATAAAGTTTTCTTCGCAAAGAAATCCGGCAAGCGCGGCGAAATCTATATTTACGATGACATTGGCGAGGGGTGGGTTGGCGGCCTGACTGCCAAGGCGTTTTCGGACATGATGCGCGCACTCGGCGATGCATCCGCGCTGGACATCTACATCAACTCCCCGGGCGGATCTGTCTTTGAGGGCGTCGCCATTTACAACCAGATCAAGCGGTTTAATGGCGAGAAGATCATTCACATTGATGGTATAGCAGCCAGTATCGCCTCTGTTATCGCCATGGCGGGCGATGAAATACGGATCGCTTCAAACGGCATGATGATGATTCACGATCCTTGGGGAGTGGTGATCGGAACTGCGAAAGAAATGCGCAAAACTGCCGACTCCATCGACAAGATCAGGGACACGATTACCGGCACATATGTCGCCAAAACCGGCCATGACGCCAAGAAGGTTGAAGACTGGATGGCCGAAGAGACATGGCTGAACGCGGAAGAGGCAGTCAAGTTCGGGTTTGCCGACAAGATTACGGAAGAAAAGAACGTGAAAGCAGAGTTCACGTTGCTTTCGAAATTCAACAAAGTGCCCGAACAATTGAAGAAGCAGAGCAAGGCATCCAGCGTATTGATTGCACGAATGGAAATGCGTAGCAAACAGATTTGCGGTGCCAGCACCGGAAGATAAGGGCCAGCCCTTTCAAGAAACCATCAGCCGCCTAGAGCGGCTTTTTTATTTTATAGGAGAAGTAAATGCATTTTTCCATGATTGAGCTGGCCGCTCTGTCGCGGGTGTTCAACAATGCCGACACCCTTGAGCAGCTGCAAAACCGTTTGATCGAACTGAAAGACGCGGCCAATAACATCCAAGCCAGGGCCGATGCAGAAAAGCGTGAACTGACAGGTGACGAAACGAAGGAAATTGAAGAAATCTTCGCCTCCTTCGAGA
>Ga0134128_10010056_pt1 | contig 11346 bp, 7 predicted proteins | sample KB31754_FD_96462 | JGI IMG/M metagenome (GOLD analysis project Ga0134128, IMG submission 96462) | Terrestrial soil microbial communities with excess Nitrogen fertilizer from Kellogg Biological Station, Michigan, USA - KB3-175-4 | ecosystem: Environmental > Terrestrial > Soil > Unclassified ...
GCCGCCCTCGTCTACGAGTACTCGCTCCAAAAGTACCTTCCGGGCGTCGGCGCGGGGGAGTTCAACGCCGACGGCGTCGCGGCGGTCGGCGACATCAACGGCGATGGCCTGGTGGACGTCATCCTCCGGCACAACTCGGACTTGACCGGCTCGACCCTGTTCAACATCGGCTCGACATTCGTGGACGGTAACAACGCCGGCGGATTCACCAACGCCGGCGGACTGAACGCGCTGCCGGCCTTCCCCAACAGCAACGAGGGCGTCGTCCTGCAGGACGTCAATGGCGACGGCCTCCCCGACCTGGTCCAAGGCTTCGAGGGCTCGGGGGTGTTCATCACCCATACGTGGATCAACGCCTACCAGCGTCCGCTCATCACGGGGTTCCCCAACCAGCGGGCGGCCGCCTCCACCGTCAAGTACGAGGTGATCACTACCGGCGCCGCGCGCGGCGACGGGACGTACAGCGATCCGGTGCCGCTGGCGCCCGGTACGACCTATCTCACCGCCCCGCTGAACGTGGTCAAGAACGTCACGAGCGACAACGGCATCGGGACCGGCTCGACGAGTGTGACCACCTATCAGTACGCCTCGCTGCGCGGCAGCGCGTTCGGCCGAGGGCCACAAGGGTTCAACTCGGTGACGGTGACCGACGGAGCCAAAGAGCTCGTCACGCAAACCATCTATTCGCAGGTCTACCCCTACACGGGAATGCCGGTAACGGTGAACAAGAGCTACCTGGGGGTGAACTTGTCGACCGGTCAGCTCCTGCCGGTCCCGTTCGAAAGCACCGTCGACACCTACTGCGCCTACCCGACGACCGGCGCCAACCCTGTCGGACAGGGCCAGACCTGCGCGCCCATGACCGGCTTCAACTATGGTCCGGCGACGACGCTCTTCACCTACCCGTCGACCGTCGACGTGACCACCACCATGGTCACCGGCACGTCCGCCGACCTCGATCCCAAGACCCCCACCCCGCCGAGCAGCGAGACCACGACGACCTTCGTCTACGACGACGCTGGAAACGCCACCACGACCACCGTCGCGACCAACACGACGGCATCTTCGACGACGCAGGCCGAAAGCTGGTTCAAAACGACGGTCAATGACTACGGGGACGAAGGAAGCGCGACACGTCGGCAGGGCAAGATCCTGAGCACCACGGTGACCAGCCAGCAGACCGCCCCCGGAACGGGCCGCCAGGTCGTTCACCACACGGCCTACGGCTACACCCAGACCGGTTTCGTCAGCAACATCTCGAACCCACCGAGCCGGCCTCTGGCGTTGACTCTGAAGCAGGTCGAGCCCAAGTCTGGCGACGGATTCGAGCTGGACACGGCCTTCGACTACGACGTGTTCGGGAACGTGATCAGAACGACCGAATGCGCCAACGCGTTCGAGTCTTGCGGCGTTCCTGGCGCGACGGGCGATCCGAGCACGCCGTTCCGCATCACGACGGTCAGCTACAACCCGGCTGACTTCGTCGCTCCGGCCGGGACGGGCCTCATCACGTCGATCACCAACTACAACCCGGGCCAGTTCCCGGTCAAGAAGACCAATCCGGCCGGTCACACCGACTACTCCGTCTACGATCCGCTGTTCGGCGTGGTGCTCCAGAATACCGGTCCGAACGGCGTCACCACGTGCTACGGCTACGACGACCGCGGCCGAAACACGTCCTCGACCGCCCGCTGCGGATCGCAGCCTCTCATAACCACCGTCGGACGCTTTGCTGCTGGCGCCGCCGATACCTCGGCAGCCGTCCTGGCGACGGTAATCACTCCACCCGACGGCCACGTGTCCTGGTCCTACACCGACGTGTTCGATCGGGAAGTGGAGACCCTCGATCGCAACGCCAACGGTGGGTTGACGGAGACGTTGACGCATTACACGGGGTTCGGCCCGGTCTCGACGAAGACGAAGCCGTTCCTACAGGGCGACACCCCCTTCACCGCGACCTATTTCTACGACGGCCTGCTGCGGACCTCGAGCGTCTTCGACGAACTGGGCGACATCCAGGGGACCGGCACTTCGGCGGTCAGCTCGACGGACGTCAAGTTCATCGGCGGACAGACGGTGACGACCAGCACCGTCAACGGCGTCAAGCAAACGCGGACGGAATTCAAGAACGCGCTCGGCAAGTTGTCGACGGTCCTCGACGCCAAGGGCACGCGGTACAGCTTCGTCTACGACGGCGACGGCAATCTGACGAACTTCGACTTCGACGACGTCGGCGCTCACAGCGTCGAGACGTTCTACGACCTCCGCGGACGCAAGCAGCTCGTCGCCGACCCGGACATGGGGAACTGGAGCTACACGTACGACGCGTTCGGGGATCTCATCGAGGTCGACGATCCGAACGGCCTGGTGAAGAAAATGACCTATGACGTCCTCGGCCGAATGATCGGCAAGACCGATGGTACGGGCGCCTCATGGCAATGGGTCTACGACAAGGCGCCGGGGGCCGGAATCGGGAAGCTCGCCGCCATGGTGGGCCCCGCCGATCCGGGTCTCAACGGTCCTTGCGACACGATTCCTTTCATCACCTTGACCGACGGGAATCGGCCGGCCCGCTCTTATACCTACGACGCCTTCGGAAACGTGCAGGACGACTCGGAGTGCATCGACGGAGAAACCTTCGTCACCAGCCACGTCTACGACGGGATCGGCCGCGAGTCAGCGGTCGTCTATCCGGCGATCAATGGCACCCGGAGCTCCATCGGGTACCACTACACCGACTTCGGGTCGCTTCAGTATCTCACGGACGATTCGGTCGATGGTTCGGTGCTCTGGCAGGCAAAGGCGACCAGTGCGCTCGGACAGGTGACGGACGAGCTGACCAGCAACGGCGTCGAGACCGTGAGCACCCGCAACCAGACACGAGGCTGGCTCCTGAACACCACCGGCACGGCCCAGCTGGCAGCCGGCGCCGTGGTCCAGAGCTGGGGCTTCAGCTACGACGAGGCGGGCAACCTCCGCAAGCGAACTCGGAACGACGCGGCCGGCGGACCGGCATCGACCGAAACGTTCGACTACGATCCCCTCAACCGGCTGATGACGGCCGAGACGATCGTTGGCGCAGACAATTACGACAAGCTGGAATCCTTCGGGTACGACAACCTCGGCAACCTGACTCAAAAGAACGACGCGAGCTACAACTACAACACGGGATGCCATGCGGGCCCGCGGGCGGCAGGGCCCCACGCCGTCTGCTCCGTGGGCGATGCGCTTTACAACTATGACGCCAACGGAAACGCGACGAGCGACGGCACCCGCTCGTATAGGTACAACGGATCGAACCGGGTCACCCACATCGCGAACATATCGCCGTCTGGTCTCGTGCCACCAACGGTCGACTATGTCTACGATGCGAATGACAACCGCGTCATTCAGGACGTCTCCAACGGAACGGGTCACGCGCGAACCCTCTACGTCGGTCTCGGGGGGACGGGCAAGAGCCTCTATGAGCGGACGACGAATCCGGACGGAAGCGTCCAGCACGTCGAGTTCGTCTACGCGGGCGCCAACCACGGGGGGAACGCGTTCGCCGTACGTGTGGTCCCCGCCAGTGGGTCGACGCCGACGACTCAGTTCTATAGTTTCGATCACCTCGGGTCCGTGACCGCGATGACCGACCAGATCGGCCAGGTTCTCGGGGCCGCGTCGGGGGCGAACTCGACCCTGATGAACTACGACGCCTGGGGCCTCCGGCGCAATCCGGACGGCGAGGTCCCCACGACGCCGGGCTCGTTCAACCTGCAGACGGGCCACCGCGAGTTCACCGGACACGAAACGATCCCCGACTTCGGCCTCGTCAACATGAACGGCCGAATCTACGACCCGATTCTGGGCCGCTTTCTCGCCCCCGATACAAACGTCCAGTTCCCGACGGACATGCAGAGTTACAATCGTTACACCTACGTCAACAACAACCCGCTCAGCTTCACGGATCCGACCGGATTCTTTTCGCTGGGGTCCATCAGCGCGATGCAGTGGACGAGCATGGCCTTGGCAGCGACGGGTATCGTCACCTGCGCGATCAGCAGCGGTGCTCTGTGCGGCGTAGCGTTTGGACTGATGACCACGCTGCTGAACGTGAGCGCTGCAGTCACCTCGGGACAGTCCCTGGGACAGACCCTCGCGATCAGCGCGATCGGCATCTTTTCGGGTGCTTTCGGGGGAGCGATAGGCGGTTCGATCTCAGACGGGCTGGCAGGTGCCCTGGTCGGAGGAGCGATATCTGGCACCGTGACGTCCGGAATCGTCGGATTGGCCACGGGTCATCTGACCGCAGGAGGTATGTTGGACGGGGCGCTGCAGGGAGCTCTCTGGGGAGCCGCGGGGTGGGGCGCAAAGCAGTTGACACCGATCGATCAGGCCTCACTCACGGTACCCGAGGGGGGCGTCGTGAGCGGCGGAGGCCATATCGAGAAGGTCGAAACCGTCGAATCCATCGTTGCCGCGAACAGCCAAGACGATGAGGTCGACAAGTTCCTTGCCGAGAACGGCTACGTCGGAGAGCCCGAGTATGAAAGTGCCGATCCCGCCGTGCTGGCGCGGGTGCAACGTGCTCTCGAGTTTCAGACTGCAGCACGTGCTGCTTACGCTGCGGTCGGCCCCACCGGAACGAGCGCAGACCAAGTCAATTCTGCGGTCGATGAGATCTTGAGTCGAAAATATGGTGCGATCGGAACAGCAGCTACGACGAACTCATCGGCCGAGATCGAGATGAATTACGATCCTAATCCCCTCACGCGTCAAGGTACGTTCAAGCATGAGCTCGTCCATCAGCAGACGGCGCTGACCGGCACCGCCATGTTCGGAGGGAAGGACACCCCAGCGTTCGTGAAATGGTGGAACAATCCCCAGAACTACGCCGCCGACGAGGTTTCCGCATACACCGCGGGGATCAGATACTTACAGCAGGTTCTCTTGTTCACGCGCCCGATGACCGACTATCACTAGAGGATGGTAAATGGTCCGCGCCGCCGAGGCCGTCCATGACGGGCTTCCCACGCCGACCTGGCTGGCTCGTCGGTCTCGGCCTGTGGGCGTTGGTTCAGATCTCTCCGGCAGCAGCACGGAACCGCGGAGGGGAAGCGTCGCGGCACGGCGTGTCGCCCGGGTGCATTTCCCGTCTGAATCACATCTACAGCATGATCAAGCACTACGAACACCACTCGGGCACGAACACGTTTCCCACCTTGGATGACCTCGCCGGGACGACACGAGACAAGAGCGCGTTTCTATGCCCGGACATTCCGCCGTCCAATAGGCGGGCGGGGGGAACCCTTCGAACGAGCTATATGATTGTCAACAATCCCCGCGAGGACCGCCTGGCTGTAGTTGCCCCGCGCGACATAGCGATCGTCGCCGAAGTATCCGGCCGACGTGATGGTACGAGGCTCGTGTTGTTTTACGACGGTACGGTAAGCGTCCTCGGGCGCCCAGAATTCGAGGCGCTGCGGCGAACAGGGTTCACACGTTCGGGAGAGGACGTCGCGCCGGGGCGTTGAATGTCTCGACGACGGCTCATCCCCCGAGCACGTTGCGCGCGATGACCATCCGCTGGATCTGGCTGGTCCCCTCGTAGATCTGCAGCAGCTTGGCGTCACGCATCAGCTTCTCGACGGGGTATTCCTTGGTGTAGCCGTAGCCGCCGAAGACCTGGACGGCGTCGGTCGAGGCTCTCATCGCGGCGTCGGCGCCGTAGGCTTTGGCGTAGCTCGAGATGATGCTGTCCGGCTTGCCGGCGTCGATGCCCGCGGCGGCCTTGTGACAGAGCAGGCGCGTCGCCTCGTAAGAAATGGCCATCTCGGCCAGCATGAACTGCACCGCCTGGTGCTGGGCGATCGGCACGCCGAAGGTCTTGCGCTCGAGCGCGTACTTCTTCGACTCGTCGAGCGCGCGGCGGATGATCCCGGCGGCGCCGGCCGCGATCCAGGGGCGCGTGCGATCGAAGGTCCGCATCGCCAGCTTGAACCCCTCACCCTCCCCGCCCACGACGGCGTTCTTGCCGACCTTCACCTCTTCGAAGATGACGTCGGTGGTGTTGGAGCAGCGCTGCCCCATCTTGTTCTCTTTCTTGCCGACCGAGAGGCCCGGCGTGTCGCGATCGACGACGAAGCAGGTGATCCCCTTGTGGCGCTCCGTCCCCTCGGCGCGCGCGAAAACCGTATAGAAGCTGGCCTTCCCCCCGTTGGTGATCCAGCGCTTCTGCCCGGTGATCACGTAGTCGTCCCCTACCTTTTTGAAACGACTCTTCATCCCCGCCACGTCCGAGCCGGCGTCGGGCTCGGAGCAGCAGTAGGCGGCGAAGATCGGCTTGGCCAGGAGGCGCCCGAGGTACTCCTTTTTTTGCGCCTCGGTGCCGGCGATCATGATCGGCATCGACCCCAGCATGTTGGCGGCCAGCGTCGTGTTGACGCCGGTGCAGCCGTAGGAGATTTCTTCCAGAACGAGGCAGTGCGCGAGGCAAGAGAGCCCGAGGCCCCCGTAGGCCTCGGGGATCTCGCAATTCATGAGCCCGGTCTCCCACCCCTTCTTGCAGATCTCCTCGGGGAAGGTGCCGTGCTCGTCCAGCTCGCCGGCCACCGGGATGATCTCCTTGCGCGCGAAGTCGCGCGCCATCTCACTGAGCTGCTTTTCCTCCTCGGAGAGCTCGAAGTTGGGCATGACCGCAGGATATCGCTATTTGGGCCCCTCCGCCGCGGTCGAAGACGACGCCGACCCGCCGCCGGCCGCCGCGGCCTGGCGGCGCGCCTTGCGCTCCTCGCGCTCGGCCGCCTTGCGCGCCTCGAGCGCGAGCGCGTCGCGGGTCGCCTTGGCCCCCAGCACGAACCCGATCACGATACCCAGGATGAAGATGACCGGGATGTAGATGAAGTGCGACGAGGGTGGGACGCCGATCCCGAGCCCCAGGATCATGGACGCGGGTCCGCGCGATCGAGCTTCTTCTTCAAAGCCCTGAGCTCCTCGCGCACGCGACCCAGCCCCCGCGCGATGGCGACGACGTAGACGAGCAACGCGATCCAGATGAACCCGTAGGCGGCGGCCACGAAGCGACCGGCCGGCAGCTCCTCGCGCACGGCGCCGCTCACCTTCTCGAATTCCTGCGCGGCGGCGAGCGCCGGCGCCAGGGAACAGAGCGCGCCGACGAGCAAGGCCACGAACGAGGCAGGAAAAGCGCGGATCTTCGTTCTCATCAGGCAGCCTCCAGAAGGTCTTCGGCCTCGAGCTTCAGCTCCGCCAGCTCCGCCCGGGCTCTCTCCAGCCGCAGGCGCAGCGCGAACAGCAGCGACCAGACGAGGAGCATGAGCGCGAAGGAGCTCCAGAACGCGGGCCGCATGCGCGGATCGAGCGTCGGCACCACCGTCGTGCGCGGGTGGACGGTCCGCCAGATGTCGACGCTCTTGTAGACGAGCGGCACGTCGATCGCCGCGAACAGCGCCAGCGCCGCCGACAGCCGCCGCCCCGCCGGGCCCGCGTACCGCCGCGCCAGGAGGTAGGCGATCATGATGAGCTCGAGCAGCAGGGCGCTGGTGAGCCGCGCATCCCACTGCCACCAGACGCCCCAGGCCTTGCGCCCCCAGAGCGGTCCGGTCACCAGCGTGCAAAGCCCGAACAGCACGGCCAGCTCGCCCGCCGCAGCCGCCACCCGGTCCCCCCCCTCCGACCCCTTGAACAGGTAGGCCACGCTGCCGCCCGCACAGACGAAGGTGGAGAGAAAAAGCATCGTCGCGCAGGGGACGTGGAAGTAGAAGATCTTCTGGACGAAGCCCATCACCGGCTCGAGCGGCGCGCTCAGGATCATCGCCGGGACGAACAGGAACCCGACGGCGGCGACCGTCGCTGCGACGACGAACCCCAGGGATCGCATCGGCCGGATACTACCCCGAAAGCGCCGTCCCGGCCGCCCGCGGCTGCCGATTTCGTGAGGTGTTAAACTCTGCCGGATGCGCCGCCTGGTCGTCGGTTTCTCGCTCTCGTTGCTCGCGGCCGGCTGCCTGGCGCCGGCCGATGACCCCTCGGTCACCCGGGTCGAAGGTGCCGTCGGCGAGCCGATGAACGGCTTCCCCTCGGCCCTCGAGCGGCTGGGCCTGATGGCCATCAACCGCGCGCGCTCCGATCCCGAGACGGTCAAGGGTCCGAGCTCGGCCAGCTACCCGGCCCGACCGCCGGTCATCTGGTCGCTGGCGCTCAATCAGTCGGCGCGCTTCCACGCCACCAGCCTCGAGCTGGGCGACGTCACCTTGATGCACAGCTCACCCTGCACGCTGAACACGAACGTAGCGACCAGCGGCTGCAACGGCGATCCGAGCTGCGCCTGCGCGACGCCCATCCCGTCGATGTGCGCGATGTGCGCGCAGGTGGCGGCGGAAAACACCTGCGGGACCGATCCGTTCGTGCGCATCGGCTACTTCACGAGCGGCAGCGGCATCAGCGCGACCGGCGAGGTCGCCGCCGCCGGCTACAGCGACCCGATCGCCACGGTGAACGGCTGGATGGACGAGGCGGCCGGCTCCGACGGCCACCGCATGAACCTCACCGACCAGGGGATCACCTCGAACACCATGGGCTACGGCCACGCCACCGGCAGCAAGGAGTGCTTCTCGCCGTTCGACATCTCCGACTCCGGCAACCTCAAGAACGCGACCATCCCCAAGATGCCGACCGCCGCGGTGACGCCCGCCAGCGGTAACGCCGGGACGTTCACCTTCTACGCGACCTGGAACGACCCGTCCCTGGGCGCGCCGGGATCGATCGACGTCGTCCTCGACGGCGCCTGCACGCCGATGACCCTCGAGCTCGGCACCGACAAGCTGAACGCGACCTACAAGACGACCGCCACGCTGGCCGCCGGGTGCCATACCTACTGGATCCTGGCCCACGACGCCTCCGGCAGTCGCGTGACCTACCCGACCACGGGCGCCTACAACGTCCCGGTCGGCAGCGGCACCTGCAGCGGCGACTACCTCCCGACGGCGCCCGCGGCATCCTGCGAGAGCGGCGGCACGGGCTCCGGAGGCGCCACCGGCACCGGCGGCGCCTCGCCGACGGGCGGCACCACCGGCACCGGCGGCCAGAAGGCCACAGGCGGCACCACCGGCACCGGCGGCACCCCGAACAGCGGCGGCACCACCGGCACCGGCGGCACCCCGAACAGCGCCGGCACCACCGGCACCGGCGGCACCCCGAACAGCGGCGGCGCCACCGGCACCGGCGGCACCACCTCGACGAACGACGCTGGCATTGGCTGCAGCTGCGACGTCGCGACGCCTGATCTCCCCTCGGGCGCGGCCGGGTTGCTCCTGCTCGCGCTGGTCGTGGCGGTGCGCCGCACGCCCGCGCCGCGCCACGCGCGCCGACGCCGGCCATGACGGACGACGGCACGCTGTCGGCCTTCCGGTCGGTCCCCCGCACGGGGGTCATCTACGTCACCACCGAGGCGGCCAAGCGCGGCTTCCGGGCCAGCGATCCGGCCTGGTCGAACCTGGGTCAGGGGCAGCCGGAGACCGGCCCGATCGCCGGCGCCCCTCCGCGCGTCCAGCGCGTGACGATCGACGTCGACGATCAAGAGTACGCACCGATCCCCGGCATCTGGGAGCTGCGCGAAGCGATCGCCGGCCTCTACAACCGCCTCTACCGGCGCGGGATGCCGTCGCAGTACAGCGCCGAAAACGTCAGCGTCTCGGGCGGCGGGCGCGCGGCGCTCACCCGCGCGGCGGCCAGCCTCGGCTCGGTGAACCTGGGCCACTTTCTCCCGGACTACACCGCCTACGAGGAGCTGCTCGACATCTTCAAGGCCTTCACCGCGATCCCCATCCTGCTCGAGGGGGAGCGTGGCTACGCCTTCACCGTCGAGGATCTGCGCCGCGAGGTGCAGGGGCGCGGCCTCTCGGCGCTGCTGCTCTCGAACCCCTGCAACCCCACCGGCAAGCTGGTGCAGGGGGACGAGCTCGCCGGCTGGGTGGCGGTGGCGCGCGAGCTCGACTGCGCTTTGCTCCTAGACGAGTTCTACTCCCACTACGTCTGGACGGCGCCCCCCGGCCGGTTGCCCGTCGAGAGCGCCGCCCGGTACGTCGAGGACGTCGATCGCGATCCGGTCATCCTGTTCGACGGGCTGACCAAGAACTGGCGCTACCCCGGCTGGCGCACCACCTGGACCATCGGCCCGCGCAAGGTGATCGAAACCGTGGCCAGCGCCGGTTCCTTCCTCGACGGCGGCGGCTCGAAGCCGCTCCAGCGCGCCGCCATCCCGCTGCTCGACGACGCCCACGCCGTGGCGGAGACCGAGGCGATTCACAACGTGTTCGGCGCCAAGCGCGACCGCCTGCTGGCCGGCCTGGCCAAGCTGGGGATCGGAACCGACCGGCCGCCCGACGGGACCTTCTACGTCTGGGGGCGCGTCGACCAGCTGCCGCCGCCGCTCGACGACGGCATGGGGTTCTTTCGCGCCGCGCTCGACCACCATGTGATCGTCGTCCCCGGCGAGTTCTTCGACGTCAACCCCGGCAAGCGCCGCCACCAGCGCGCCTCCCGCTTCCGCCGCCACGTCCGCTTCTCCTTCGGCCCCGCCCAGGAGAGCCTCGAGGGCGCGCTGCAGCGCTTCGGGACGATGATTGCGGAGACGCGAGCCACACGCCCTCGCTGAACGGACGCAGCGCGAGCTAACTTTTTAGCAATAGTTGGCGGTCCAGGCCGGGCCCTCGTGTACGCTCGAGTTCCCGAATTTCCGAGGAGGCCACCCATGCTCAGTCCGATCCGGTCGTCGTCGTTGTTGGTTGCCGCATTCGTCGGCTTCTCGCTGGCAGGCTGTGGCGAGGGGTCCGTCGATCCCGTGACCGAGACCACCAGCGCGCTCACGTCCAGCCAGCCCGCCCAGTCGTACTTGGTCGCGTTCAGCGGCGGGTCCATCCCGAGCAACGCGGACGCCGTCGTCGCGGCCGCCGGCGGGACCATCACCGCGCTCTACACGAACGTGGGCGCCGTGCTGGCGCGCTCGACGAGCGCGTCGTTCGCGGCGGTGCTGCGGGCCAGCGCTGGCGTCGCCGCCGTGGGCGCCGTCTCCTCGGTCCACAGCCAGCTTTCGCCGGTGGCGGCCGCCGGCAAGCCGCACCACCCGACGAAGCCACCGGCCCCGAAGGGGGACCCGCTGTCGTTCCGGCAGTGGGACATGGATCAGATCCACGCGCCCGCGGCGCACGCCATCACGAACGGCAACAAGTCGGTGCTGGTCGGGATGTTCGACTCCGGCGTCGACGTCACCCACCCCGACCTGGCCGGGCAGGTCAACGCCGCCGCCAGCGTCTCCTGCGTGGGCGGCGTCCCCAACGCCGACCCGGC
>Ga0134128_10010058_pt1 | contig 11345 bp, 11 predicted proteins | sample KB31754_FD_96462 | JGI IMG/M metagenome (GOLD analysis project Ga0134128, IMG submission 96462) | Terrestrial soil microbial communities with excess Nitrogen fertilizer from Kellogg Biological Station, Michigan, USA - KB3-175-4 | ecosystem: Environmental > Terrestrial > Soil > Unclassified ...
CGAAGTGCCGCGACGAATGTAGCTCGGTCAAACGCACAAGAGGGATCGGCGGGTTGCTGATCAACCGTGTCTCTCTGTTGTAACGGAACACGCGAGGCTAACTCCAAGACGACCTCTGGGAACGTATCGCCATCCGCAATCCCCAGAAGATTCGCCACGCCGTCTCTGCCCAGGGTGAAGTTGAGTGCCACGGCTCGTTGAAAGAGTTCCGTCGCACGCTTCACACCGGCTTCCAACCTAATTTTCGCATAGATCGCGGAGCGATCCGTAATCTGATCAACTTGTGCGGCAGCCAAGACGTTGCAAGCGACAACTAAATGATCTGCGCGAACTGTCATTTCGGCATCTTAGGGCGAAGAGAAATATTAAGACAGCAAAAGCTGACGATCTTCGGTATAATGTCAGCATCCAAACATCTAGAGGAACTCGACGCTATGGCTATCGGAACAGTTAAATGGTTCAACAGCCAAAAAGGCTTTGGCTTTATTCAGCCTGATGACGGGGGAAAAGACGTGTTTGTGCATATCTCCGCTGTGGAACGTGCCGGAATGGGGAATCTCGTGGAGGGACAAAAGATCAGTTACGAAGTGACGATGGATCGTGGCAAGTCTGCTGCAAGCAACTTGAAGGCGGCGAATTAGCCGGTCTACGAGGCGGCATGCCGTTGCGCTGGCGCGACAATGGATGCAGGCGGCAAAGTCGGAATAGGAGATGGCTTCATCGTAAGCTGCGTCGCGTTGTTGCCCTGCTGGAGGACCCTGGGGCAACCGAGCATGAACGCGCCAACGCCAGTATAAAGCTCGCTCATGCAATTCGCTGACACCGCACCTATATGCGGGTGGAGGTCAGCCAGTGCCCGACATTCAACCAGGGCAGCGTTTCCGGGATACGCAGCGGACAGCATTTGGCGGTCCCGCACCGGATTGGGTCGTCGATCAGGTCTTGGTCGGCACCGATGGCAAACAGTACGCCCAGGTCTATTTGGCGACTGATCCCAAAGAGAGGAAGACACTCTCGACAGCCGTGCTGCGGGACACACGCCGCTTCGTCGAAGTGCGATGAGTACGAAAAGCGACCATCTGATATCGGGGTCTGACATTCGTGAAAGGAACCCGAGGTGGCTCCGAAGGGTCGGCCCGATTGAAATCAAGCCTGCTCCCAGGTACCTCTTTTCCCCAAAGCTGATCGTGGAGGACCGACGGATGCGTGAAGTGACAGTTCTGCTTCAGCAGCAGGTGCCTTTGAGCGTCTATGTGACGGAAGCAGAACTTGCCGATGCCGTCGCGGTGCTTGACGGTTTACTGAAACGCGAGATTCAAATTGGTGTCATCAAAACTTCAACGAGCCAGATCAAGCTGAGGGCCGATCTATTCAGCGGATATACGGTCAGGAATCTTGATGCGGATTCAGTGAAGGCGTTTATTGAACGCCAGACGGAATTGAAGCGAATCGAAAGCCAGATCGGCGAAGCGGTTGAAGCGGCCACATCGAAGGGTGTCGGGTTCTCCCGGTGAGAAGCTAATCGGCCCGTCCTCTGAAAACATCCACTTACCGCCCGAGGGTGCAGGAGTTGCGCTACTCCGAATGCGAGCTTGAGGGCGATTTCGTTCGTTTGTAGACGCCCGTAATCCAATCAGCAGCGCGGCAGATGAGGTCGCCGACTACCTCGATAAGCGCGCTGGGCCTTCACCTTTTTCATTCCCGCCTCCGATCAATAAGGCTCGCATTCAACGATCACGTAATCAACTTCGCTGATCCAAGCGGGATTAATCGTGGCGACCGCTTCCCTGGCGGCTTCTTGACTTTGATAAGCTCGATTCAAAGACCAGCCCTTGCGGCTCGCGGGCTTGCAGAAGATCGCATGGGTTGGGGGTGTTTCTCCCGGCAGGCGGGCGATCCTGATATTTCCATCGGGGGAACGAAAACGGGATCGACTGACTGTGCTTCGATTCTTCAACATAGCTGCCCAACCCGGCATTCGCTGTTCGGTTCCGGCCCGCTAGTGCGTGAAGAAGAAAAAGCCCCGCTCTATGAGCGGGGCTACGAATTATCGCCCGGTCAGGTTATCTTGTCGGTAGCTGGCTTTATTACGTTCTGAGTCGCGAGCCTCTGATCGCGTGATAGCCGACAAGGAGGACAACGGCACCTCCAATGGCGACAAGCATGCTGTAACCATTGAAGCCGGTGACACCTTGTCCGCCGAAAGCAGCCATGATCCAGCCGCCAACAATGGCTCCCGCAATTCCCAAAACGATATCGAGGAAGAAGCCTTCTCCCTCGTGGTTGACCAGCTTGCTGGCGATAAATCCCGCGATTAGTCCGAGGATGATCCAACCTATAACTGACATTGCCGCCTCTGCTTAGTTTAAGACACGCTCGCAAACGAGCTATTGCTGCTGATGACGCTGCCTCGACAAGGACTTTTCCGAAAAACACGACGCCGCCAGCCACGCTGTCTCGTTTTCCTCACTGCAATTCACCGGCCTAAGCCTTTTCGCCACACAGCACGTAATGCGAGAGAAAGCCCAGAAGGTGGAGCGCGGTTCCTGGGTCCTGTGCTACAACGTTTTTACATGGGGACGGTGAACGTCGCGCATTCCGCAGATGAACACCGTCAATGCAAACCGCATCGGGACTCATATCGTGCATATCCAGCCGATTGAGACGGTCGAGCTAGAGATGCTGTGTTTTGCCCATTGACGATATGTCGAGGTCACAAACGAAGAACAACGTCCCTTTGAGCGGCTGGAAGCTGGAAACGGCACCGGCGATTCTCATTGAGTCGCCGTGGTCTCGTGAGAGGCATCGCAGCAGAGTATCCAACTTAAAGGAGTGGGGGCACACGCCGCCCCATTGCTGTTAAGGATGTTAGGGACGCAGTTTCGAGTTGCGCCTAGACTAGTTATGGGGGGTAGGAGACGGCTGACGCTTTGCTATTTCTCCGGCGACTGCATCATAAAGCTGCGCCCATTGCTGCTCGCCCCGAGCCATGGATTTATTGGCACGGCGGCGTGCGACTTTCTCAGCATCCGGTCCGTGGCAGGCGATTAGAAGGTCGGCAAACTGGGTAACGCGTTCGTGTTCCACACTAGAGAGTTGTCGCACCAGCTGAGCTGAGGCAATAAAAATGTGGTGTGTGGGCATTCCTTTCGCTTAGCTAATTGTTTCATGGGGCGGACAAAAGGGGAACTGTGTGTCTGCTGTGGATGCTGCGCGGGAGTACCCCCGGAGTTCAGCGTGACAATGTGATGAAAATGTGAGCAGCCACGTAAAATAGTGTGGCCACCATCTATTTGCTTGCCGAACGGCAATGTTATTCCCAGGCGTACGAACCGAATATCTGTATATCCCTTAAGCTAAGTCATTATGCAGAGGACGGCCTCTTAGGGCGACCCGAAGAGCCGGATGCGCCACTGTTGGGCATGTGCGACTCCTGACGTCACTCAGGTAGCGGTCAGACGAGCGGATCGGGTTAATGCCGATAGCGATCATCCACTGCGGCACATCAAACTAACAGTTCTAGCGACAGAATTTGTTGTGCTATTGGCCTTGCTTGGCTCGCCCAAGGATGTGGACCAGGACGTGTTGGCTACCTTGCAACATAGAGCTTAATAAAGTGAGCGCGACGCCGATAAGCGGAAGTAACAACACCAGAATGAACGGGAACAGTGCGCTCCAGATGAAAACTGTAATGTGATTCAGGCGATATGCTTCTGGCAGGAGCGATGGTCCACCATGCGAGTCAATCCAGAGGCACGCGCCAGCGACGGCGAAGGAGACCAGCGACAAGACAGTCCAACCGCAGATTAGTATTTTCCAAATGTCCAAATGCGCTCCCGAATTTTACGGACTGCTACAGGTTCTTTATGCCGCTTAGCCTCCTGAAATGTGCGCTGCCCCGCATCCGTGGTCGTATTCGGTGCATAATCGTTGGATTCAATAGTGGTCCCATCAAGGCCGAAATAAGGCGTTTTGGTCGATCTCGACCGCGTCCGCAAGCGCACTGACAGGAACACAGTATGTCCGTTATGATGTTCGCATAAAAGAGGAGGCTTACATGAAATCGATCATACTTGCTGTAGTCGTTTCAGCCTTGACGCTTGGCTCTGTGGTGATTTCTTCACCGGCCTCGGCGCAGCAAAAGCAGAAGACGGTTGCCGCCTGCCAAGCAGAATGGCGGGCCAACAAAGCCGACAACCAAGCAAAGGGCATCACGGAGAAAGCCTATGTTGCGCAATGCCGTGGAAATAGCGCGGCAAGTGCGACGACCGGTGCTACTAACAATGCCGCACCAGCCGGTGCCTCCCCAACAATATCGTCAAGCACGAAGCCCGAAAGCAATACGCAAGCAACAGCCGCCCCGCCCTCTCGCACTCAAACCGTCGCTGCACCTACAGCCGCCAATCAGTTCGGGTCCGAGGGACAGGCAAAATCTCATTGTCCTTCCGACACTGTGGTCTGGGCCAATCTGCCTTCGCACATTTACCATTTTGCTGGAACTAAGAACTACGGGAATACCAAACAGGGCGCATATATGTGCGAGAAGGACGCGACTGCAGGCGGCTTCCGGGCCTCCAAAACCGAAAAACATCCCTCGTGATCTAACCAAAGGAGGAACACATGGGATTGATGGACAGCTTACGATCAGGCTTATCGGGTGCGCTGAATGAGGCTGAACGCGCTGCCGTTCCGGGGCTTATCTCCGAGGCTCTTGGTCACACACAATTCGGCAGTTTGCAGGGCTTGGTAGATCATCTGCAAAGCGGACCGCTAGCCCAGCAGGTTCAATCTTGGGTGGGGCCGGGTTCGAACCTGCCAGTCAGTGCTGATCAGATCAAGCAAGTGCTTGGCAATGAGCAGGTTCGACAACTCGCGGCCCACTTTCATCTCGATCCAGACAAGGTTGCCGATCTGTTGGCGAGTCACCTCCCCAAGGCGGTCGAAGGAGCGGCTCAAAACGGCACGGTAACGACGCCACAACAGGGGTCGGCTTAGTGTGGCTATCGCGTGACAGGGTAATGGCCGCACTTTATCCTCTCGCCGACCAACCTTCTGGAGGGAAGCGATGTTAAAACTTATCGCCGGTGCTCTACTTGTCTCGCTATTCGCCTTTGGCTCAATGACTGCGCCTGCGGCAGCGCAATCCACTTCTGCCTGTGAAGCCAAGGCTGTCAGCAAGGACGGCAAGCCGCTCTCGGGCGCGGCCAAGGCATCTTCAATTAAGAAATGCATGCAGGACTCTTGCGAGGCTCAGGCCGTCGATAAGAACGGGAAGAAGCTCGCCGGAGCGGCCAAGACGAGCTTTTTGAAGAAGTGCGAAGGCGGATGAAGCTCACTTCGCCGGGTTTCTGCCTTCGTTTACCCAGCTAGCCTGAACCCCTCGGTGAAAGCCGAGGGTTTTTTTCGTTTGTCTTGAACGTTGCAAACATCTCAATGTACGACCGTAGACGCATGTCTGCATCGATACGCGAGACAATCAACCAACTCTGGCCGCACCGCGGTCGCGGCGTCGTGCGGCTTTACAATCTGCCGCAGCACGGCGCATCACGCTTCGACAACATGCCCGCCCGATACAACATCGCACCCACGCAGGATGTCGGGGTGGTGCAGCTCAATCGTTATGGTCAACGTGAATTCGCGATGCTCCGCTGGGGTCTAATCCCTTATTGGGCCAAGGACATGAAGATCGCATTCTCGACGATCAACGCTATGGCCGAGACGCTCGCGACTAAGCCTGCGTTCCGCGAAGCCTTCCAGCATCGCCGCTGTCTCGTGCTCGCGGATGGTTTCTACGAATGGGTCCCGACCGGTGCGAAGCAAAAGCAGCCCTATCTGATCCGCATGCTTGACCAGCAACCATTCGCCTTCGCTGGTCTATGGGAACGCTGGCATGAAAGGCAACGAGACGACGTGATCGAATCCTGCACGATAGTCACGGTGCCGCCCAACGATGTGTGCGCCCCGATCCATGACCGGATGCCCGCGATCCTCTCGCGAGACGATTACTCCCAGTGGCTGGGCGAGGTCGAGACGACACCCGAGGAGCTTCGCGCGATGCTCAAGCCGTGTGCCGCTCCTATAGAGGCGGTGGCCGTCTCGACTAAGGTGAATTCGCCTAAGAATGAAGGGCGGGAATTGCTGGAGCGGGTCGCATAACTGATCTGCGGATGATGGGGACTCCATAGTGGCATTAGAATCGGTCGGCATTGCCCTCATATCGGCAGTCATCGGCGCGGTCGTTACCGGCGTGCCGCTTGAACACTATAAACGCCACCGGGATCGCCAAGGCGTGGCGGCTGTACTCGCCTCCGAAATTTCTTCTCTCGTCCACATCATTGAGGTGAGCAGCACAATTTCACAGTTCGAGTTCCTCTTGTCGGTCCTAGACAAACAAAACGTCCCGATACCGAAATTCTATGCAGTTGATCCCACCTATGGACCGATTTTCGAGAAGAATATTGAGAAGCTTGGGCTGCTTCCGGTGGCCATGGCCGACCGCGTGGTCAGGTTCTACACATACCTGCTCACCGTGCGTGCTGTGATTAAGAATCTCGCAGGTGGTGTATGGGAATCGGTTCCCGACCCAGCCAAGGCGAAAGCTGCATCAATCCGTGCCGGACTTAAAACCTGGTAGGATGCTGAGGAATTGGCAAAGCCATTGGTGCAGGACCTCCAGGCGATAGCCGCTGATTCGTGGATACCCGCGAAGTTTTGGGCGGACTGCAAGCGGGTGCTTTGGGGGCGGTGGAACACGAAGATTTGCTAGGGGTGATTTGCCGAGTTCGATTTCCGTATCGGGATTCGAACCCCTTGACTACCTCCAAGCGGCACCTCCAAAGTAGCTCTCGCAGTCGGGCAAACAACCACGGTTTTCTGCCGTTTTTCATCAGTGTACGGAGAGTCCCACCCTCTCCGCCACGCACTCTGTTCGTAGCTGTTCCCCTGCTCGCCCTCTAGCAAGCTAAGCGGATGCGCGCGCCGCCGCGATTGCGCGCCAGATCTTCTCGGGCGTTGCTGGCATGTCGATATGCGTGATGCCGAGCGGCGCGAGCGCGTCGACGACGGCATTCATGATGCAGGCGAGCGCGCCAACATTGCCGGCTTCGCCCGCGCCTTTGACGCCGAGTGGATTCTTCTTGGTCGGAACAGGATTGTTGGCGCATTCCAAGGAACACATGTTATCGGCGCGCGGCATGCCGTAGTCGAGAAACGAGCCGCTGAGAAGCTGCCCATTCTCGTCATAGATGATGGCCTCGCTGAAGGCTTGCCCGATCCCTTGACTGATGCCGCCATGAATCTGGCCTTCGAGGGTCAGTTTGTTGATGACCGTGCCAACATCGTCGACGACTGAGTAGCGGAGAATTTCCGTGCAGCCGGTGTCCGGGTCGATTTCGAGCTCGCACACTTGGCAGCCATTGGGAAAAGTCGGCGTCGGCGGATGAGGATGAAAGATGCCGGTCTCGAATAGCCCGAGTTCCAGGCCGGGCGCTTGCTTGCGCGGATCGAACGAGGCACGGACGACAGCCTTTAAGCTGATGACGCGATCGGTTCCCACGACATGGAAGGAGCCCGATTTGAACTCAATATCGGCTTCGGCCGCTTCGAGAAGGTGCGCTGCGGTCACGCGCGCCTTGTTGATCACCTTGTCCGACGCGACCACGGCGGCTGCGCTGCCGAGCGCGGCAGAGCGGGACGAGTAGGTGCCCCAGCCATAGGGGATCGTATCGGTGTCGCCGCTCACGATACGGATGTCGTCGGCATCGATACCCAGGCGATCGGAGATGAGCACCTTGTACATCGTCTCATGACCCTGACCGTGCGAGATCGAGCCGACAGCGACGGTGACACAGCCGGCGGGGTCGAATTTGAGGTTCACGACTTCGCCATCAGCCTGCCCGGTCTGCTCGACGAAGTTGGCGATGCCGATTCCGCGCAGCCGGCCGCGCGCTGCTGCGTCGGCGCGGCGCGTTTCAAAACCCGCGTAATCGGCCGTGGCGAGCGCCTGACGCATGTTGCGCTCGAACTCGCCGCAATCGTATGTGAACGTGAGTCCCGTCTTGAACGGCATCGCCTCGGATGGGATCAGATTCCGCTTTCGGATTTCGGCTCGGTCGAGTCCCATTTGGCGCGCGGCCGTGTCGATCAGGCGCTCCAGCACGTAGGTCGCTTCCGGCCGCCCAGCACCGCGATAAGGGCCGATGGGCGCGGTGTTGGTGAACACCGCCGAGGCTTCGACGTAAATCGCCGGCGTGGTGTAGAGGCCGGCTAAGCCGCCGAGATGATTCGATGGAGAGACGGGCGCACCGGCGCCGAGATAAGCGCCCACACCACAAATATTGTCGAAGCGCATCGCGAGAAACCGGCCGTCGGCGTCAAGCGCTAGCGCCGCCTCCGTGATCTGGTCGCGGTCATGGCTGTCGCTGAGATGACCCTCGCTGCGCTCGCAGACCCACTTGACGGGGCGACCGAGACGAGCCGAGGCCCAGAGGCAGGCGAGGTATTCCGGGTATCCGCCGCTCTTCATGCCGAAGCTGCCACCGACGTCGCCGGTCACGACCCTAACCTTGTGTTCCGGCACCTTGAAAACATGCTCGGCGAGGCTGTGGCGCAAGCCCCAGGCGCGTTGCGTTCCGCCATAGAGCGTGTAGCGGTCTTCCGTCCCCGAATAGTCCCCGATACAGGCGCGCGGCTCCATCGTGTTCGCCGTGACGCGATTAATGCGCAGCCGCAAGCGTGTGACATGGGCGGCTTTGGCGAAACCCGCTTCGACCGCGCGCGGGTTTCCGGCGGTGAAGAAAAAGCTCTCGTTATCGCGACAATCCTCATGCAGCACCGGTGCGCCGGGCGCGCGAGCGCGCGCTGCATCGACCAAGACCGGCACCGGGTCATATTCGATGACGACGCGTTCGGCAGCGTCTTTTGCGCCGTCGAGCGTGTCGGCAATGACCATGGCGATGGGGTCGCCGACCATGCGCGCGCGATCCGGAACCAGGGCCGGTCGCGGCGGCTGAAATAGAGGCGAGCCGTCCCGGCGGTTCCGCGGATAGCCGGGCGGTGCATCGCCATAGCCTTCCTTGAGCCAATCCTGGCCGGTCAGTACGGCAAGCACGCCCGGCATTTGCTGCGCCGCGCGCACATCGACGCTTGTGATACGCGCATGCGCATGAGGTGAGCGCACGAAAACGGCATGCGCCATATGCGGCAGGAAGAAATCAGCCGCGTAACGTCCGCCGCCTCTCAGAAGCCGCGGATCTTCCGTTCGTGGGACGGACTGGCTGAGCGCGAATTGACCCATGAAAATCCCTTTCTCCTCCGCCGCGCCGATGACGCCTCAGGGCCCAAGCCGCTTGGCCGTTTCCTCGATGAGCTGAGATCCGCGTATTGTCGGATATCGAGGTCGTACGCGGGCGTCGCCCAGCTAGGCCCAAGCACCGAACGCGACGCCAATACCGGTGCCGGCGGGCGTGCGATAGAGCGGTTGGTATTCGAGCCAGCGACGTTCCATGCCCTCGATGGTGCCGGCGAGGACGATCCAGTTGCGGATCTCGGACGAGCCGGAATTGAGTGCCGCGACCGGCAAGCTGCGCAGTTGTTCGGACCGTCCCGCCGCAAAGCCTTCGACCACGCGACGGTCCAAATCCTCGTCGACGACGAAGTGGCTGAGCCCGCCCGAGGCCATCACGGCGACGCGCAGGTCTTGTTGGCTGCCCTCGATGCACCGGCGCAGCACCCGCCCGATGTCGTGGCAGCGCGATGGCCGCGGCGCGTTGGGCGGATAATAGGTGTTGATCAGCAGCGGAATGACGGGGATCTTCTTGGCGCCGAAAATGCGCGTCTCGACAAAGCCGATGCCGTGGCCGAAGCCCGAGTGGAGCGGCTTCTCGACCTGCGCGGCCGCTCCAACGTCGATGTCATGATCGATGAAGCCTTCGATGAGCTCGCGCGCAAACCCGGCCATGGCGGGGAAGCTGTGCGGCTCGTCCAAGGCATAGGTGCGCAGCAGATCCGGCAGGAAACTCGGCACCGGATCGGATGGCGTCTGGCGCGGCCGGGTGATGATCGTCTCGCCGTAATAGATGGACACGGCGGGCGTGTTCATCCGATCGAACAATTCGCTCTCGTCGTCCGTGATGATGACGACCACGTCGGGGTCGGCGGCGGCGATCTCGCTGCCGAGGCGGTCGAGCGCACGCTGGCAGATGTCGCTCTTCTTGATGAAGGTTCCGAGGTCGGTGATGTCGGCATACCGCCCGTTGCGCATTTGGTCGAGTTCTTCATAGCTCAGCCAGCGGCCGTCGGACAGGTTGAGCCGACGGGACGTGTAGTCGCGGACGATATATTCGTTCCACTTACGGGGCTCGATCGCCAGCAGTGGCGTGTGCGACGTGCCGAGGCCGAGGACTATTCGCGCCATGCTAGCCCAGCTTGGAGAATGCCGGCGCGACGAGTCTGCAGTTGTTGTGGAAGATGTCGACCTTCTGGTCCTCGTTGAGGAAGCTCATCTTGCCGATGATGGGGACGAGATCATCGCCGGGCCGGCCGGTCTCGGGCCGGATCGCGCCGCCGGAGCCTGGCGTCTCGGTGCCGAACAGGATGCGCTTGGGCGTGCGCTGCTTGATCGCCGCCTCGAGAAAGTCGAGGTCGAGCGCGCAGGTGTCGAAGAAGAGATTTTTGCTCAAATCCTTCTGCGCCAGGTGATGATCGCTCTTGATGAAGCGATCGAGCGCGCCGCCGCAATGACAGACCACGACCTTCAGGCCAGGGAAGCGCTTGAAGACATCGCCATGCGAGAGAAGCTGGGTCGCGAGATATTGCTCCCACACGAAGCCGATCTGGTAATTGTGCGGAATGGTCTTGAGCCGCGGATCGGTGCAGTTGGTGCCGTGCACGATGATCGGCAGCTGATGTCGTTCGCAATAGGCGTAGACCGGGTCCCAATATTTGTCGTCCATGCCTGGTGACGAGCGGTCGCCGGCGGGATCGGGGGTCAGGTAGCAGCCGGTGAAGCCGAGCTCGCGGTGGCAATATTCGAGCTCCGCCAGGCAATGACTCAAATCGTCCGCCTTCGGATTCTGCGGCAGGCAGGCGGCGCCCGAGAACCGCGTCGGATGCGCCGCGCATTGCCGCGCGATCATGTGATTGATGAAGCGGCACCAGCTTTCAAGGAGATGCTTCTGCATCCAGCCGAGCATGAGGAACGGGCGCGGGCCGATGAGCTGCGCATCGATATTGTGGTCATCCATCATCTCCAGATGGCGCTTCAGCGCATTTGCCCAGGCCTGCTCGCTCATGCCGAAACGCGGTATATCCTTGCGCGGATCGTCTTTGAGCGGCGTGTTGCTGGC
>Ga0134128_10010059_pt1 | contig 11344 bp, 11 predicted proteins | sample KB31754_FD_96462 | JGI IMG/M metagenome (GOLD analysis project Ga0134128, IMG submission 96462) | Terrestrial soil microbial communities with excess Nitrogen fertilizer from Kellogg Biological Station, Michigan, USA - KB3-175-4 | ecosystem: Environmental > Terrestrial > Soil > Unclassified ...
CGGGCACCATCATCATCGATACGCCCAACACCTATCTCTACTACGTGCTGGGTAGTGGCCGCGCGATTCGCTATGGCATTGGCGTCGGCCGCACCGGCTTCACCTGGTCCGGCGTGCAGTCCATTACCAGGAAGGCCGAGTGGCCGGACTGGACGCCGCCGCCGGAAATGATCGCGCGCCAGCCTTATCTGCCGCGCTACATGGCAGGCGGCCCCAACAACCCGCTTGGCGCGCGCGCCATGTATCTCGGCGGCACCGAGTATCGCATCCACGGCACCAACGCGCCGCAAACCATCGGCACGCATGTGTCGTCCGGCTGCATCCGCCTGACCAATGAGGACGTCATCGACCTCTATTCACGGACGAGCGTCGGCGCCAAGGTGATTGTGCGGCCGATGGAACGCCGGGCGGATCTAACCGCCGCGGTGAACCCGGCAATTCGCGCACATTAAATTCGAAAAAAGGGGCTGCGGCGGCCTCGCCGAGGCCGCTTTCGCGTGTCAGATCAGGTTCGCGCGCCGGTCTGGCGCGCGCTCAAGCTGCCCTATAGATTGCCCGGCTTGATTCATCCCCGGGGGGACAATGCGTCTAAACAAAAGGCTCACGACGGTCGGACTGGCGGCGCTCGGCGTGATCGCGGTTTCGTTTCTGGTGAGCCTGAAGATCATGGACTGGCTGTCGCCGGGGACGGCGGTGCAAGCACCCGCGATCGTTCCGCCGGCGCCGCTCCCACCCGTTTCGCGCCGCTCCTTTGTGGTAGCGCCCGTGACGATCGCGCTTACGGCCATTCGCGACGCAGCCGAGCGCAGCACGCCAAAGAACTTTGCCGGCAAGGCCGACAATCCGGTAGCGCAGTTGCTGGAAAATGCCGACATCGGCTGGACGGCGTCGCGCGGACCGATCGCTGCGACCGGCGGGCAGGACGTGCTGTCGCTCTCGACCCCGCTCACCGGCCGGCTGAATGTCACGGGCTCGCTATCGTCGAAGGCGACCGGCGCCCTCACCCACGCGCTCGGCGGCCTGTTGGGAGCCAATGCCGCCAAACAGATCGGCAGCGTCAACATCAAGGCGATTAACGCCAGCGCCGAAATCAACGGCAATGTCACCATCACCGCGCGGCCGAGATTCGCGGCGGCCTGGCATCTGGAGCCGAATTTCGGCGCGCAGGTGTCGCTCAACGACACCAACCTTTCGATGGCCGGCGCGCATGTCAACGTGCCGGCCCAGGTGAAACCGCTCATCGACAAGACGGTCGGCGAACAGCTCGACGCCATCAGCGCGAAGATCCGCAACGATCCGACGCTCGAGAAGGACGCACGCATCCAATGGGCCAAGGCCTGCCGCTCGATGCCGCTGCGGGGAACGAGCGCGACCGCGGGGATGCCGCCGCTGTGGCTGGAAATGCGCCCGACCCGCGCGATCGCGGCGCAACCGCAAGTCAATGCGTCGTCGCTTGTCCTGACGCTTGGCATCGAGGCAGAGACCCGCGTCACGTCGACGCCAACCAAGCCGGATTGTCCGTTCCCGGACCAGATCACCATCGTGCCGCCGACCCCGGGGGGATTGAGCATCGGCGTGCCGATCGACCTGCCCTTCACGGAGATCAACAAGATCATCGAAGCGCAGTTCACCGGAAAAACTTTCCCGGAGGACGGCTCGGGCCCGGTCGAGGTCACCATCAAACATGCCAGCGTCGCGCCATCGGGCGACCGGCTGCTGATCTCGCTCCTGGTGCATGCCAAGGAGAAGAAGAGCTTTTTCGGCTTCGGCACCGATGCGACCGTGCACATTTGGGGCCGGCCGGTGCTGGACCAAGCACAGCAGACGCTGCACTTCTCCGATATCCAGCTCGCGGTCGATTCGGAGGCCGCCTTCGGCCTGCTCGGGGCCGCTGCGCGCGCCGTGATGCCGCGCCTGCAGCAGGCGTTGTACGAAAAGACCATCATCGACTTGAAGCCGTTCGCGGCCAACGCCAAGACAAAGATCGCCGAAGCGATCGCCGATCTTCAGAAAAGCGATGACGGCGTGCGGGTGGAGAGCAAGATCAACGATCTCAGGCTCGCCGACATCGCCTTCGACACCAAGACGCTGCGCGTGATCGCGCAGGCCGAAGGATCGATCAACGTCAAGGTGACGAAGCTGCCGCAGTTGTGAGTCTGCTCCCTCGCACGGCTCTTATGGGGAAAGGTACGGGATTTCCGCGCAGCGAATTATTCCGTCCGCTTTTGTCACCGTCCGCGTTGATTCCGCTTCGCTTTGGCTTTGCGCCTGCCCGCGAATGTGGCAAGTAGCCCCTCATTCAAGCCCTCAACAACAACAGAACCAGGGAGAACAACGATGAAGCGACTTGCCGCAGCTCTTACCGCGGGATTTGCACTGGCGGCCGTGATCGGCCCCGCAAACGCACAGACAATCTCCGACGACGTCGTCAAGATCGGCGTGCTCACGGACATGTCGAGCCTTTATGCGGACGCAACCGGCAAGGGATCGGTGGCCGCCGTGCAAATGGCGGTTTCGGATTATGGCGGCAACGTCAAGGGCAAGCCGGTCGAGGTCGTCTATGCCGACCATCAGAACAAACCAGACGTCGGCGTTGCCATCGCCCGCAACTGGTACGACAACGAGAAGGTGGACGCCATTTTCGACGTGCCGACCTCCTCGGTCGCGCTCCCGATCTCGGCGCTGACTCGCGAGAAGAACAAGATCAACATCAATTCCGGCGGCGGCTCATCGGATATCACCGGCAAGGCCTGCTCGCCCAACACGGTGCACTGGACCTACGACACCTATGCGCTGTCGCACGTCGCCGGCAAGGCGATGGTCAAGCGCGGCGACGATACCTGGTTCTTCGTCACCGCCGATTACGCCTTCGGGCAGGCGCTGGAGCGTGATGCGGCGAACGTCGTCAAGGAGAACGGCGGCAAGGTGCTCGGCGAGGTCCGTCATCCGCTCAACACCTCCGACTTTTCATCCTTCCTGCTGCAGGCGCAGGCTTCCAAGGCCAAGGTGATCGCACTCGCCAATGCCGGCGGCGACACCACCAACGCGCTGAAGCAGGCGGCCGAATTTGGCATCACGCCGGCGCAGAAGATGATCGCGCTTCTGATGGAGATCACCGACGTCCATTCGCTCGGCATCAGGGCGACCCAGGGCCTGATGGTGACCGACGCCTTCTACTGGGACATGAATGACGAGACGCGCGCCTTCTCGAAGCGCTTCTACGCCAAGGTCGGGCACATGCCGACCATGATCCAGGCCGGCCTCTATTCGGCGACCATGCACTATCTGAAGGCGATCGAGGCGACCGGCACCGACGAGGCGCAGAAGGTGATGGCGCAGATGCGCGCGACACCGATCAACGACTTCTTCGCCAAGAACGGTCACATCCGCATCGACGGCCGCATGGTCCACGACATGTATCTCTTCCAGGTCAAGAAGCCGGAAGAATCCAAGGGGGAGTGGGACCTCTACAAGCTCATCGCCACGGTGCCCGGCGACGAAGCCTTCCGCCCACTGGACAAGGGCGATTGTCCGCTGGTGAAGGGCTGATGGTCTTTTGACTGTCATTGCGGGGCATCGCCCACGGGTCCGGCCGAATGGCCGGCCCGATGACAAGCTCTGCAATGAACCCGAGAATCTCAAGGCTCCCCGATACGCAATTGCGCATCTGAGGTTCGCTGCTTCACGGCGCCCGGAACGACGAAAATCAAGATAAAGGCGCGCCCGGCCTAGCCGGGCGCTTTGCGTTTGGCGCAATCGACCACGCTACTTACTGCTATATTTGAACTCCGGCATCTTCTGCAGCTCATCCTTGTTGGCATCGAAGACCGCGTGGTCCGGATACCACTGATTGGACTTGGACGTCGTCGAGGGCTCCGAGCTGGTCTTGTTCGCCGAGCCGGTGGTCGTGCTCGATGCCGGCCGGTTGGCGGGCGGGCTCGTGTTCGAGGTGGTGGTGGAGGGCACCGGCTCATCGGAGAACTTCACCTTGTCAAAGGATACGGCGATGAGACGCTCGCCCACGCCCAGGAAACCGCCGACGCCGATCACCGCCGCCTTTATCGTGCCTCCCTTGTCCATCAGGAGATCGTTGATGGAGCCGATCTTCTCATTCTTGTCGTTATAGACGTTGAGCCCCACCATCTTGGACGTACGCCAAGTGCCCTGCAGCGAAGATTGCGACGTGTCGGCCTGCGGGGCCGCGAACGCCGCAGTCGCCAGCAAAACCGACCCAACCGCACCGGCAGTGACATATTTCAACAGCATGTGTTCTCTCCTCATTAGACAAAAGGTGAGAAAGCAACACGGATCGTTGATGCCCAGTTCCGGCGCTGCGTGTCGATTTCAAAGCTGCAAGGCGGCAAAGTTCAAATCTGCACGGAACCAGCGCGAGTTCCGCAACGACCTAAGCAGCGGGTTCCGCTGAATAACCGAGAGCCATCCTTTGCATTGAAAGGCGGCTCTTCAAGAGCGTGAATCAAAAGCGGCGCACAAGCGCAGGTGCGGTCGTCGATGAGGACGGCAAACTGCTGTCGGAGGCGTCTGTCGCGCCATTGGCGTTGTCAGGGCTCTCGACGAGAAGTTGGACGGGCCTCTCGATTGCGCGCGCGATCGCGATCGCCCCATGACGGCGAATTGTCGCGCCGCGACGGCAAGCCGCAGGGTCTCGTAGTGCGTATGGAGATTTCAATTCGCGCTGCCTCCTCGCTATCACAGCGGGACGGCGTGATTGCGCGCGTAAAGCTAGGCCGCGAGCGGCTGGTGGTGAACGCCGGCGTCTTCGAAGAAGGCAATCGCCTCGAAGCGGTAGTCGCAGGCGTGGCAATGCCAGAGATAGATGCTGCGGTCCGCTTCTTCCTCGATCCATTCGGGGATGGCGATCGGTTGACCGCACTGGGCGCAAGGATTTTGCTTGGGCAAGTAACGAAGGCCTGATCGGATCATGCGCTTCTCCCTTCGGGACGTTTCTTGTCGTTCGCAAGCAATGAGGCAGAATCGCTGCCGGGAATGACCGGAAGGTCGATTGTGAGCTTTTCTGCCGACGCTGTGGATATCCCCAATAGCGCTGCATCGTAGTCACTGCAAGTGCGGTTGTGACGCGAGCAGCGCAGCAATACGAAATTCCGCGCGCGAACAATCGCTTCGCTCGCGATCACGAGAATGTTTTCTTGCTTCGCTCTACTTGGCCTTCGGATCCACTGCCGGCTCGCGCGTATGCAGCGCGCCCGCCTTGCGCAGATGGATGGTGGCGATGTCGTCGGAATAGACCTTCTGCCAGCCGTCCATGTGATCGAGCAGCTTGGTTGCGGCGCTCTGTGTGCGCATCAGCGTCGCCTGGATGTGGTACTGATCCAGAAGGCGGAACAGGTTCTCCGGTTCCATCAATCCCGAGGCTGCGTTGTGGTCGACAAAGAATTTCTCGCCATAAAGCTCAGTGCGGCCGTCGATGAAGGTTGGGACGCCGCGATAGATCAGGTAGCCGCCGAAATCATAATCGTTGAACACGCGCGCGACGTCGAGCTTCTTGAGTTCGTCAACCGCCGCGACCGGCGAGGAGCGCATGTCCGGCTCGAAGCGGTGCACCGAGGCAAAGGCGGCCGTTCCCGCCACCATTGCAAGCGCTACCCCGGCAAATAGCGGCGTGCGCGACGCGACGCGATCGAATGCGATGCCATTGCTGCCGCCGATTTGCGGCGCCAGCGGCGTCGCCAGCACGAGCGGTGCAACCAGTGCCAGCACATCGGCGGCGCGGCCTTGGGCAAGCGCCATGTGCACGAGCCCCGGCAGGATGAGGATGCGGGTCGGCGGCAGCTTCACCCCGCGGTAAAGCGCGAGTCCGACTCCAAGCAACAGGCACAGTTCGAGCGCGCCGAGGTGAGAGAAATCGGGCGCGTGCCATTCCCTGATGAGCGGCAGCGCGCTGCCGAGGTTCAAGATCTTCGCTGCGGCGAGCAGTGCGTTCCAGCCATAGGGATTGCAGAAGCTCGCTATCAGCGCCGCGAGCGCGAAGGCGGCCCAGCGCAATAGAAGCGGTTTGCGCAAGGCGGCATCCGCGCGCACCACCGCATCGAGAGCGATGGGGCCGATGATCATCAGGCCGAACACGAAGCCGCCATGCAGATTGGCCCAAACCACGATCCAGGGGAGCAGCAGCAACGACGGTGCTTCGCGCCGGTCGGCCGCCGCGATCAGCCCGCCGATCCAGAGTATCGTGAAGGGCATCGCCAGCACATGCGGCCGCGCCAGAAGATGCGGCACCGTTAGCGCCAGCGCCGCGCTGACGAAGACCACGCTCGCGCTTTCGCTGATGCGCGCGATCAGAAAGCGCGCAAGCAGCGCGAAGGTTGCCGCGACGGCAAGATCGGCGAGCACGACCGGGCCGGTCCAGCCGGCCCAGGCATAGGCCTTGGCGAACATGACCTGCGCGAGCCATTGCGTCGAAATCCAGGGTTGGCCGTGCATGGTGAAGGAGTAGACATCGGTCTGCGGCACGGCGTGATGATCGATGATCCACTGTCCCACCGTGACCTGCCATAGCGTGTCGGGATCCAGCAGCAGCCGGTTTCCAGCGATCAGAAGCAGCACGTAGACGGCGAGGAAAACCCAAAGCGGCAGCAGGGCGCGAAGCGAGTGGGTCGGTGCTTCTGCATGCGAGATCGAAATCGTCATGAAATCGTCTTGGGGTGATCGCGACTGCCTGAACGGGCCGTTTTCGGCCGCGAGGAAAGCATGCCAGGGCATAATTCCGGGTAAACCCGATCTGCAGATTTGGGCAACGATCTCCGATCTTGCCGGGTTTTGGCCACATCCTTGGCCCATCAGGCAGGAAACATGGTACGTAAACGGTTAAGACGTACCAGAGACAAGCCTCGACCGCCCCCTGCCTGACGAGTCCGTTCCGCATGAAAACCGCCATCTCGCTGAGTTCCGTCGCAGCCCTCGCCCTGCTCGCAAGCGCTGCGGTCGCGCAAGCCGGGCAGGCCGATTATGAGGCGCAGGTTGCGGCCCATGCCCAAGTCGAGGGCGTGCCGGAATCCCTGGTGCATCGGGTGATCATGCGCGAGAGCCGCTACCAGCCGCAGCTCGTGGGCCGCGGGGGCGCCATCGGGCTGATGCAGATCAAGCTCGCGACCGCCCGCAGCATGGGCTACACCGGCGACGCGGCGGGCCTGCGCGATCCCGAAACCAACCTCACCTACGCCGTCAAATATCTCGCCGGCGCCTACCGCGCCGCCCACGGCGACCACGAGCGAGCCATCCGCTATTACGCGGCCGGCTATTACGGCGTCGCCAAGCGGCAGCGGCCGCGTGCGCCCCTGCAGCTTCTCGCGCCGCAATATCGGGTCGCGGCAAGCATGATCGATGCCCACGCCCAGATTCCACGTCACGGGCGGCGTTGACAGGCCGGCGCTTCGCATTACATTAGCTCCGTTCCGAGGGGAGCTCCGAGGAGGAGCTGAGAAACCGCACGCTTGAGGGCCTGAACAGCGAGGCCCGGAAGACCGCGGTGACCCTTTGAACCTGATCCGGGTCATGCCGGCGAAGGGACGGGGATGCAGCTGACTAAGAAACCACGGACGGAATCGTCCGTTTCGATCATCGGTGCAGGCATTGCGGGTGCCTGGCAGGCGCTTTTGTTCGCGCAGGCCGGTCACGACGTCACCCTTCACGAGCGCAGCGATGAAAATCTCATGCTGTCGACCAGCCATTGGGCCGGCGGCATGCTCGCGCCGTATTGCGAGGCCGAAAGCGCCGAACCCATCATCAGCCGGCTCGGCTTGCGCGCGCTCGATCTGTGGCGGCGCGAATTGCCCGACACGCCCTTCAACGGCTCGCTGGTGGTGGCCCATCCCCGCGACCGAAGCGATCTCGAGCGTTTTGCCAGGCTGACCATCGATCATCAGCGGCTCGATGCCAAAGCCATCGCGGAACTCGAGCCGTCGCTGGAAGGCCGATTCCGCGAAGGCCTGTTCTTTCCCGTCGAAGGCCACGTCGAGCCGCGCCGCGTATTGCCCAAGCTGCATGCGCGCATCATCGCCGCCGGCGGTACCATCAAGTTCAACAGCGATGTCAGCGCCGAGGATATCGAGGGGCTGGTGATCGACTGCCGCGGGCTAGCCGCGCGCGACGAGCAGCCTGAACTGCGCGGCGTCAAGGGCGAATTGATCCTGATCGAAACCGACGAGGTGACGCTGTCGCGCCCGGTGCGCCTGATCCATCCGCGCTGGCCGCTTTATGTGATCCCGCGCGAGGATCACCTGTTCATGCTGGGCGCGACCTCGATCGAGGCGGAAGACACGGGAGTGAGCGTGCGCTCGGCGCTGGAGCTCTTGAGCGCGGCCTACACCGTGCATCCGGCCTTTGCCGAGGCGCGCATCATAGAGTTCGGCTCGGGCTTGCGGCCGGCTTTTCCCGACAACCTGCCCCGCATCAGCGTCGGTCGCAACGAACGGATCGAGGTGAACGGGCTTTATCGCCATGGCTTTTTGCTCGCGCCGGCGCTCGCGGAATTGACGCTCGGCTATGTCGACCGTGGGCAGATCGACAATGAGGTAATGCGATGCGCGTGACCGTCAACGGCGAGCAACGCGAGATCGCCGCTGCAAGCGTCGCCGCGCTGCTCACCGAGCTGGACTACGAGGGCACGCATTTCGCGATCGCGCTCAATTACGATGTGGTGCCGAAGAGCCGCTGGGCCGACACACCGCTGAATGCCGGCGACGAGATCGAAATCATCACGCCGCGGCAGGGAGGGTGAAGAGGATGCTGGCGGTTGCCTTGCTCGTCATTCCGGGGCGCGTTGAAGACGCGAACCCGGAATCTCGCGCCACAAATTCAGCCGTCATCGCCCGACTTGATCGGGCGATCCAGTACGCCGCGCTTTCTCGGTTTGATATCAGTACTCTGGAATACTGGATCCCCGCTTTCGCGGGGATGACGAGTTATGGAATGGGACGCTAAGATGCCACTTACTTTCTACGGCCGCGAATTTTCTTCTCGTCTTCTGATCGGCAGTGCGCTGTATCCATCGCCGTCGATCATGCAGAACGCGATCCAGGCCTCGGGTGCCGAGATCGTCACGGTATCCCTGCGGCGGGAATCCGCGGGCGGCAAGACCGGCGACTCCTTCTGGAAGCTGATCCGCGAGCTCAACGTCACGGTGCTGCCGAACACCGCCGGCTGCCGGACCGTGCGCGAGGCGGTGACGACGGCCAAGCTCGCCCGCGAGTTGTTCGGAACATCCTGGATCAAGCTCGAGGTGATTGCCGACAACGACACGCTGCAGCCCGACGTGGTCGGGCTGGTCGAGGCGGCGACGATCCTGATCAACGACGGCTTCGAGGTGTTCCCCTATTGCACGGAAGATCTTTCGGTCGCGATGCGGCTGGTCGATGCCGGCTGCAAGGTGGTGATGCCCTGGGCCGCGCCGATCGGCAGCGCCAAAGGCATCATCAACCGCGACGCCTTGAGGCTGTTGCGCGAGCGCCTGCCAGACATCACCCTGGTGGTCGATGCCGGCCTCGGCGCACCCTCGCATGCGGCGCACGCGCTCGAACTCGGCTACGACGCGGTGCTGCTCAACACCGCCATCGCCAAGGCCGCGGACCCCGTCGCCATGGCGCGCGCCTTCCGCCTCGGCGCCGAAGCCGGCCGCGCCGCTCATGAGGCCGGGCTGATGGACGCGCGCGACTTCGCTTCTCCCTCCACTCCAGTCGTTGGGACTCCGTTCTGGCATGCCGTATCCTGACCGCTTCTATCCTGTTGTCGACAGCGTCGCCTGGCTCGCGCGGCTGGCGAGGCTCGGCGTCGGCACCGTGCAATTGCGCGCCAAGGATTTGAGCGACGCGGACGCGCTTGCGATCGTAAAGGAAGCGCTCGCGGTAACGAAGGGCACGGGCACAAAGCTTGTGGTCAATGATTACTGGCGCGCCGCCATCGATGCCAATGCGGAGCATCTGCACCTCGGCCAGGAGGACCTGGTCGACGCCGACCTCAAGGCCATCCGCGATGCGGGGCTGACGCTTGGCATCTCCACCCATGACGATGATGAACTCGCCGCCGCGCTGCACGCCAAGCCCGACTATGTCGCGCTGGGCCCAATCTTCTTCACTACCTTGAAGTCGATGCGCTTTGCGCCGCAAGGCATTCCCAAGATCACCGAATGGAAGCGGCGCGTCGGCAATATTCCGCTGGTTGCGATCGGCGGCATCAAGCTCGAACACGCCGCCGATATCTTTGCCGCCGGCGCCGATTCCATCGCCGTCGTATCCGACGTCACCCAGAACGCCGATCCGGACGCCCGCGTGCGCGCCTGGCTCGCGCAGACCATGGAGGCGGCGTGATGAGGGCACCCAATTCTCACCACCGTCATTGCGAGCGCAAGCGAAGCAATCCAGAGCCCCGCACGCGACTCTGGATTGCTTCGTCGCTAACGCTCCTCGCAATGACGGACATCAACGGCGTCATTCCGGGGCGCTCGCAATCGAACTCGGGTTTACCCGAGTTCGGCAATCTTAGTTGTCCAAGTCGGCAACAGCCGACTTGGATGCGGGCGAACCCGGAATCTCGCAGCCAACGTCGAGATTCCGGATCGGTCCGCGTGCCGCGGGCCGTCCGGAATGACGAACATTAGAAGGAGGAATCCCATGAACATCCGCTCCAATCCGGACACCACCCTTGCCGCCGTGACCACGGGACCCCTGCCCTCTTCGCGCAAGATCTTCGCAGCGCCCGATGCAGCGCCTGACCTGCGCGTGCCCTTGCGCGAGATCATCCTCTCCGAAGGTGCGGGTGAGCCGAACCTGCCGGTCTATGACACCTCGGGTCCCTATACCGATCCCGACGTCACCGTCGACGTCAACACCGGGCTGGCGCGCACGCGGAAAGCCTGGGTGCTCGAGCGCGGCGGCGTCGAGGAATATCAGGGGCGCGTGATCAAGCCGGAGGACAACGGCAACGTTTCCACCGACAAGGCGGCGCGAACTTTCTCCGCCTATCACAACCCGCTGCGCGGGCTCGATGGGCACAAGGTGACGCAGCTCGAATTCGCCCGTGCCGGCATCATCACCAAGGAGATGATCTATGTCGCCGAGCGCGAAAATCTCGGCCGCAAGCAGCAGCTCGAGCGCGCCGAAGCCGCGCTTGCCGATGGCGAAAGCTTCGGCGCAGCGGTGCCGGCCTTCATCACGCCGGAATTCGTGCGCAGCGAGATCGCGCGCGGGCGCGCGATCATTCCCTCCAACATCAACCACGCCGAACTCGAGCCGATGATCATCGGCCGCAACTTCCTGACCAAGATCAACGCCAATATCGGCAACTCGGCGGTGACCTCCTCGGTCGAGGA